>Ga0160423_10005549_pt1 | contig 10279 bp, 8 predicted proteins | sample CRUFie14St8metaG_FD_108191 | JGI IMG/M metagenome (GOLD analysis project Ga0160423, IMG submission 108191) | Marine microbial communities from the Costa Rica Dome - CRUD Field 142mm St8 metaG | ecosystem: Environmental > Aquatic > Marine > Oceanic > Photic zone | place: Costa Rica: the Eastern... | reverse complement strand
ATTAAATAAAGTAGCTGTATCAGTACTAGTTTCAAACGTTGTTACTGTAGCTGTAACTGTGTTGTAAGCTGTTATTGTACTAGTCGATGTGTTGAACACTGTTGTTGTCGATGTGATAAATGTTGTGGTCGTAGTAGTGCTTGTATTGAATACAGTATTAGTTGTATAAACAGTGGTTGTCTCCCTACTAGTTGACGTAGCGGTACTTGTATTATACGTTGTTGTATAAAATGTAAACGTTTGAGTACTTGTATTAAATGTTGTCGTAGTAGTAGTAGATGTATTATAAGCTGTTACAGTAATACTACTCGTGCTAAATACTGTTAATGTACTTGTACTAGTATTATAAGTAGTTGTTCTACTAGTAGCTGTAGTTGTGTTATAAACAGTCTCTGTTATTGTGCTAGTAGTGAACGTAGTAATAGTACTTGTACTAGTATTAAACGTAGTCGTAGTAATAGTACTTGTGTTGAATACAGTATTAGTACTAGTATTAAATGTAGTAGTAAAAGTTGTAGACGTATTAAATGCTGTTATTGTAATCGTCTGCGTTTGAGTACTAGTATTAAAATTAGTTGTATATATAGTAGTAGTATCTCTCTGTGTGTTTCGTGTCGTTGTAGTACTTGTGTTATAAGCAGTAGTAAAAGAAGTAGTTGTACTTCTACTAGTGTTATAAGTGGTTACCGTAGTTGTACTCGTATTAAATGTAGTAGTATAACTAGTAGTAGTGCTAGTACTAGTATTATAAGAAGTTGCAAACGAAGTAGCAAAATATGTTATAGTAATAGTATTTGTTGATCTAGTGGTACTTCTATATATAGGTGAAGTACTTAATGTATTTCTTTGAGTAGAGTATGTTGTGTTTGTACTTCTAGTTGTATTAAAAGTTGTTGTAGTACTTCTACTAGTTGTGGTACTTGTATTGTAAGTTGTAGTAGTCGTGTATAAAGTCACAGTACTTCTACTCTCAGCCGTGTTCCTTGACGTTGATACTACAGTTGATGTTGTAAAAACCGTTGTAGTTGATGTATTGAACGCAGTTATAGTTGTTGTACTTGTATTATAAACAGTATTTGTAGTATATACAGTGGTTGTTGATCTCGACTCAGTCGTATTTCTACTTGTAGCAAAAGTAGTAGTTGTTGACCTTGTGGTGTTAAACGTAGTTGTAGTATTAAACGTAGTTAACGTAGTTGTGTTAAAAACCGTTGTAGTACTTGTACTGGTATTAAATACCGTTGACGTAGTGTACGTTGTTGTGGTGGTAAATGCTGTTGTAGTTGTAAACGCAGTAGTAGTACTAGTATTAAATACAGTCGTTCTAAAAGTAGCATAAGTAGTGTTAGTTGATCTAGTTGTAGTTTTACTAGTGTTAAATACAGTACTAGTAGTATATGTTGTTGTAGTACTTCTTGATTTAGCTGTGTTTCTACTTGTGTTAAATGTTGTTGTTCTACTAGTTTGTGTTGTAGTGCTAGTGTTATACGTTGTTGTAAATGTAGTTGTGGTAGCAAATGTAGTTGTAGTTGCATAAGCGGTTGTTGTAGATCTACTTGTACCTTTAGATGTTCCAAACGTTGTAGTGGTATTTCTTGATTCACCTGTATTCCTACTAGTCGCTGTGTTTCTACTAGTCGCTGTTCCTTTACTTGTATTATAAACAGTTGTTGTACTATATGCCGTTGTAGTTGATTTACTAGTATTTTCAAGAGTTGATCTACTAGTACCAGTAGCTCTATCAGTACTATAAACAGTAACATAGGTAGTATTAAACGCTGTACTTCTAGCTGTATTAAACGTAGTGGTAGTATTAAACGCAGTTGTTCTAGACGTGTTAAACGTAGTTGTTCTATTCGTATTAAACGTAGTTGTAGTACTAGTGTTAAAACGTGTAGCAAAATTCGTAGTAGCACTTGTATTTCTCAGAGTTTCACGTATAACCGTGTTTCTACTGGTAGATCTAGATGTGTTCCTAAACGTATTTGGCATTGTTTATTATTCTTGTTTAACTGTTCTTTGTGCTGTTATACACATTATTATCATACCGTTGACTTTTACATTATCTCTATAATTATCAACTAAATCTTGTTTATCTTGTTGCGTTACTTCGCTTTCGTCCCAATATAAATCGTCTATTATAATATCATATTTTTTATCTGTTGAATATGAGTAAGCATCAGCTTCTATTACATTGATACTATTATCTATCCAATCAACATAGTCAATTAACTCCTTGTTATTATCTACAACATCGACGCTAGTTGGGCTTTTGTTTTCTTTTATATATTGCGGTAATATACCCATACCTAAACCTAAAACTAAAATATCACCCCAGTTAGCACCATCATACGCGGCAGTATATGCACCACAGTCTGTGCAGTCTCCAGCAAAAACTAAAGCAGTTCTTATATTGTTCTCTATTTTATGGTTGCTGTTGTCAGCAAACGTCATAACTGAAACGCCGTCTATTTTTTCTATACTAAACGACGTTCCTGTGTATTCTTGTATTAAACTTTCATCTATCATAATTCTTAATTTTATATTGGTGGTAATCCATCGCCGCCGCTGCCGCCGCCGCCACACTGACAATCTAATACACTACTTACATATCCTGAGAAACCTGTTACCGTAGCTACGAAGCAAGCATTATTTGGACCAAACGCTTGTGATATACCGTAATGTCCAGCGCTCAATGCTATTGTTCCAGCTGAGTTAGTGTATAAGTAATCACCAACTTGTATTAAAGCACTTGATGAAGATGCAGGTACTCTATACACTGTGATCGCACAAGTGTCACCACAAGCAAACGCTGCTTTAGATGTATACTGTGGTGTTCTTCTTCTAGTAACCACATTTGAAGTATTGTATATAGTTGCATAAGTTGTGTTATATACTGTTGATGTACTTGTGTTGTAAGCAGTTGCATAAGTTGTAGTAAATACAGTTGTTCTACCTGTTTCAACTACAGTTGATCTACTTGTATTAAATGTTGTTGTTCTAGAAGTATTGAACGTTGTATTTCTGCTAGTTCCAGTTGCTTTACTAGTGTTGTATGTAGTTGTTCTACTAGTTCCTCTAGTTGTATTTCTAGCTTCTTCGTAAACAGTTGTTGTATTGAACGAAGTAGTAGTAGCTGTTCCGTATACAGTCGTAGTACTTCTACTTTCACCAGTACTTCTTGACGTAGCATAAGTAGTAGTTGTACCAAATACCGTTGTAGTAGCAAATGTAGTACTTGTTACGTAAGCTGTAACTGTTGATTTACTAGTGTTAAAGAAGCTTGTGTATGCTGTAGTTGTACTTCTTGATGTACCAGTTGATCTACTTGTTGCAGTACCTCTACTTGTTGATCTACTCGTATTGTAAGCAGTACTTGTTCCAAACGTAGTAGTTCTAGATGTAGCAAATGTTGTGCCTTCAACGTAAGCAGTAGTTGTACTTCTTGATTCAGTAGTGTTTCTAGATGTAGCAAATGTAGTTGTAAATGTTGTTACAGTTGCTGTAGACGTGTTGAACGTAGTAGTTCTGCTAGTTGATATAGTAGTAACTCTAGTTGTTGTAGTAGATCTAGATGTAGTTGTTGATCTACTCTCTGTAGTATTTCTAAGCGTAGCAAACGTAGTTGTAGTATTTTTAGATGTAGCATAAGTAGTATTTCTACTAGTTAAAGTTGCTCTAGTAGTGTTAAATGTAGTAACTGTAGTAGTACTAGTATTAAAAGTAGTACTTGTAGTATAAGTTGTAGTTGTGCTTCTAGATTCAGTTGTATTTTTATTAGTACTAAACGTTGTTGTTGTACTTCTGCTAGTTCCGTATGTTGTTACTCTACTTGTTGATGTAGCTGTACTTGTATTAAATGTAGTTGTAGTTGTATACAACGTGGTTGTGCTTCTACTTTCAGCTGTTGATTTACTCGTTGCAAATGTTGTTGTAAACGAAGTAGTAGTTGATCTGCTAGTATTAAATGTTGTAGTTGTAGCAGTAGTAGTATTATACTCTGTAATAAGAGTATTAATAGTATTTCTTACAAACGTATTAAATGTTGTAGTATATACTGTTGTTGTGTCTCTTTGAGTATTTCTAGTCGTTGTTGTACTAGTATTAAATACTGTAGTTGTGCTTTTGCTTGTAACTCTACTCGTGCTTACAATTGTCGTTGTTGATCTACTTGTGTTAAACGTAGTGGTTGTTGATCTACTAGTTGTTGTACTTGTGTTATATGTAGTTGTAAACGACGTAGCAAAGTACGTTATAGTTATTGTATTAGTTGTTCTACTTGTAGCTATAACAGTATTATATACAGTAGTAGTGTTCCTACTAGTAGCAATTGTTCTAGTGGTTATTCTACTTGTTGATACAGTTGTATTTCTATTCGTTGAAAAAGTTGTCTGAGTTGACTTACTTGTTGCAAAAGTAGTGGTAGTTGATCTAGTTGTATTATATACAGTGGTTGTATTTATACTTGTAGGTACTGTTGTGCCAAAACTAGTAACTGTAGACGTGTTATATGTAGTCGTCGTGTTTCTTTGAGTAGTAAACACAGTAGTTGTACTCTTACTAGTTTGATATGTTGTTGGAGTGCTTCTACTTGTACTTACAATCGTTGTTGTTAACCTTTTAGTTACTGTACTAGTATTGTATGTTGTAGTAGTACTAAATATAGTTGTAGTACTTCTTTGTTCTGTTGTATTATGATTTGTGCTAAAAGTAGTTGGCGTGCTTTTACTAGTACTAAACGTGGTACCTCTACTTGTACTCACGACTGTTGTAGTTGATTTACTAGTAGCAATAGTAGTATTTGTTGTTCTCGTTGTGTTGTATACAGTTGTAGTATTTCTACCTGTTTGTACTACTGTGCTAGTTGGTCTAGAAGTAGAAAATGTAGTTACTCTACTTGTGCTAAATGTAGTATTAGTCGATCTAGACGTGCTAGTCGACCTTGTTGTGTTCTTACTAGTATTAAACGTAGTAGTAGTATTCCAGAAATCTATTCTATTCCACAACCACCTCATACGCTATAATTTATGGTTGAGGATATGAATCAAACGCCCCAACGTAGTTTATCAATATCTTATTACTAGCTATAACTAAATATGTTAATACAGCTATAGCATTAGCTGTTGTGTCCCAATTTATTGTACTACCACCTGGTGTATATAATGTAGAATCTAAACCAGCAAAACCTAAAGAACCTACACTTGCAGGATTTGTTATTATGATACTTCCCGATTTACCTATTCTAGTAGCATCTAAATTACTAAAAGCAATTGTGTTAGTAGCATTGTTAGCTGTTACCTTGTAATGATTACCAGACTTGTCAAGATCAATAGTGTGAGTATTACTTGAAGCTGTTACAGTTACGAATGGTTGAATTATATGTGAGAAGTATGCCATATTATTATAGTTAAATAAATACTGGCGGCACCGAAGTACCGCCGTATTTTAATTAGTTATTATGAGTAACTTACAGTTGAGTCAGATACTCCGTTTTTAGCATCAATTACAACGACTCTAATATCACCAATTCCTAGCGCTACTAATTCAGTACCAGTATTAGCGAATGTTATTGCTATTGCATTGTTACTTGTATGATCTACATCAGCGTGTACAATTAAACCGCTTGTTGTATCATACATTTGTACTATTAAGTTTTTAGAACCTAATGAGTGTGTGAATGAAGCTGTTGAATTACCAGCCATTACACTCACATCGATTAGTGCTGCTGCAGTAGATAACTGAGTGTTAGCTGTCATATCATTAACAACTAAATCAATTGTTCCATCACCATCTTGATATGTAGCAGATATTCTTGTTTCTGTGTTACCAGTAAACATAGCTCCAACAGTATCTTGTACAAATTCTGCTATTGCAGTACCTCCGATTGTTAAAGCGTCAGTCTCTAAAGTTCCATCAATATCAGCATCACCAGCAATATCTAATGAGTTAAACGCTACATCAGCTGTAGTTATTACAGATTGATCTAAAGCACCTAAGTAACCCCATTGTGTATTACTAATTGTTACTGAGTTAATATTTTCTAACTGAGCACCTTCAGCAGCTGTTATATTAGATATTTCAGTTACTTGTGAAGCTGCAATTGTTTTGTTTGTTAAAGTACAAGCATTATCTTCTAAAACAACAGTACCAGTAGCATCTGGTAAAGTTATTGTTCTATCAGCTGATACCGTACCAGCTTTTAATAATATTTCATTATTATCAGCATTACTACCTTCAAATTGTACACCGTTAGAAGTAGATACAGTTTCAACGTTATTTGTAGTTGTTGTTCCTGTTACTGTTAAACTACCAGGTATTGTAATTGTATCAGAACCATCACCAATTGTAGCAGCACCACCTAAACTTGCGTTTAATGCGTCTTTTACATTTGCTGTATCTGTTACATCAGCTGAAGCTTCAATACCGCTTAACTTACTTTTTTCAGCGTCTGTAAACGCGTTAGTGTCTGAATTATTTTCGTAAGCTGTTTTAATTTGAGCATCTGTTTGATCTGCAGTTGCATTAGCTTCTATACCAGAAAGTTTAGTATTTAATGCAGATGTAAACGCTACAGAAGCAGTACCGTTAATTGTTAGTGCGTCTGTTTCAAGTGTTCCATCAACATCAACATCTCCTGATATATCTAAGCTAGAAGCTTCTATTTCACCAGATGCTTTAAATACTACATTATCACCACCAGCTACTTCAAATGTTATTTCATTGTCAGTACCAAACTTTATTTGATTATCAGCATCTCTACCAATAACTAAAGCTGTGTTTAATATAGATGTTATTCCTGTTTGTGTTGCTGTTACAGCTACGTCGTTAGCATTAACTGTGATACCAGTTCCTGCTCCGACATCTAAGTTACCTGATGTAGTAACTGATCCAGTAAGACCATCACCACCATCAACTTGTGTTACAGTACCAGATGCGTTACTAGTACCAAAAGCGACCCAAGCTGAGCCATTATAAAATTTTACTGTGCCTGAGTCATATAATATTTGACCAGTACCAGGTGACGTAACGCCACTCGCCGCTTGGTTGTGTAGCCTCACGTTTCTGATTTCCCCTGATTTTTGGAAATCCATGTGATTTAAAATAGGTATTGCCATAATTTTTGTTGTTTAATGTTTAAGTGCGAGACTACTCGCGGTTATTATTTTTTAATATAAGCATATCCACTAGTTGGATCTGCAAAGTTTAATGTTAATTGATTTGCGTTAACATAAGTAACAATGCCCATAGCTTGAACATTGTTATAAGTTCCGCCACCTGATAACTTAACGTTAACATGTGGTAAATAATCTTCTAAATTTAAATTGTGTGTTATTGTCCAAGTAGCAGATGTGTTATTTTGATGATGCTTAAATACGCCTGCATTTTCGGCAAAGAAGTTAGAAAGATCTTTAATTTTAAAGTTTTTAGTGTTTCCACCTTCATCTGATCCTAGTAACTTATCATTGTCTGATATTGATTGATCGTTTGCGTATCTACTTATTCTAGGCATTACTTTCCGTTTTTAAATTTGTTATACTTTTCAACACTTCGTCCGCCAAAATAAGCACCAATAGTAGTCATAAGGACTAATTGAAGAAGATCTGTCCATTTTTCATCTACTTCAAATGCTATTGAACCACTATCTATGAAAACCATGATCACAGTACTGACTATTAAAAAAACAAGGACTAATGGACGTACGCTTCGCGTAAGCCAGTTACCATGTTCTAAATCTGCTTTCCATCTTTCGGTTACGTTTTTTTGCATCGCGGCTTCTGCTTCAATGAGAATCTCAGTCATCTCTTTCTCAAAAGCTGCTTTCTCATCTTTAGTTCTTACGAACTTATCTACAACACCGCTTATCTTTTCGACAACACCGCCTCCAGCATTGCCGAAAAGTTTAGCTAGTATTTTGGACATTTATTACTTCTTTTTATATAATTTAGCCGCTGATCCTTTTTTCTTTAAAATCTTGTCTTGAACTCCTTTTGGAAGTTTGTCAAAACCTGGATTTAATTTATTTGGAGATTTACCCATTTTAGCAGGTGCTCCTTTTTTAGACATTTTCATAGGTGACTTGCTCTTACCCATTTTCATGGCAGATTTTTTACCCATTTTCATAGCTGATTTTTTATTCATTGCTAAAGCGCTATCATCTTTTTTGTTTAGCTTTTCATTAGCAGCTAATCTAGCGTCTTTACCAGATTTACCAGAAGATTTTTCTTCAGCAACAGCTAGTCTTCTTCTTTGACCTTTTGTTAAGCTACCTTTTTTCTTAGCTTTTTCAGATAATCTTGCTATTCTTCTGTCAGCTCTATTTTGTTTTCTAGACTTGACAGTAACTTCAGTAGATTTAACTGGTTTTGGATCTTCAGTATTTGATGGTTTTGGATCTTCAACCTTAGGTTGTTCTTTTTTAGCTTTAACGTTCTCAGCTAATTTTTCTTTTGAAATACCCTGCTTTTTAGCTTCAGATGTAGGATTTTCAGAATCATACTTATCTCTATTATACTTTTTTGCAGCTTTTTCAAACTCTTCATAAGTTTTATACTTTTTCTTATCAGCATCAGCATAAGCATCTTTATAAGATACTGCTTTACCTGATTTTCTAGCTTCAGCGTTTTTCTTTTGCTGGGATTTAGTTTTAGCATGGTCTATTACCTCTTGTGAAGGTGCTAATTTAGCTGGCGACCCTAAGCCTTTTATTGCTGGCTTTTTCGATGCAATCCCATCAGGATTACCTACTCCAGCCGATTTTAGTTTTTGATAAATGTTACTTGCTTTCATTTTTGTTTATTTAGTCCTTGTTTAATATTTGTTAAAACCGCTAAAACCTTTCATTTTAAACGGTGCTTTACTCTTGTTTTTTGTACTCATTTTTATAGGCTCGTATCTTCCGGTTTCAGCGTTTAATACGTGAGTAGTTTCACCCTTTTTATTTTGTGTTGTAGTAGATCCTGGTGTGCCTTCTTCTCTTTTACCTACAAAAGTATTAGGCATACCAAACGCGCCACCAACTTCTGCTACATAATCTTCTCTTGACATGGGTTTACCATCAGCACCAAGAGGAGCATTACCTCTTTTTACCATTTTGTCAAATTTTTTACCAGCACCTTGTCTCTTTCTCATTTCTCTTTTTTTACCTCTACCGGTAACACCAGCACCCATTTTAGTGTCTAAAGACTCGTAATATCCCCTATTTGCTCGTCCTGGACCACCTGGAGTTTTTATTTCTTCTGTTTTAGGTGTAAATGCTGATTCATATATAGTATCTTCTTTTGTTTCATATTCACTTTCTGGATCAAAGTCCTCATCACTTGCCCAACTACATAATATATCACCTACTTGCGTGCCTTCTGGTTTTTTAGTACCATCTTCGTTATAACAAGCTTCTGCAAAGTTTTTAACACTTTCTTTCTTTTCTTTTGTTTTTGTAGTTTTTGCTGTTTCTTTTACTTTACCTACTTGGCCATCAACTGTTGCATCAAACTCTCTTGTTTCTGTTGTTTCAACATGTAGAGGTGATGATTTAGCTTTCTTTGTAATTGGGTTAGCCATCATAGTAGCTGGAGAGTCTTCAACTAGATCAACAGCATCTGGATCCTTGCTTTTATCTTTAGTATTTTCATAATCGTCAAAAGAAGGTATTTTATCTTGTACTTGACCTACGGCTTGTCCAATCATGGCCGTTTTGTCAGCTTCTGCTCTTAACTTAGTTTTAAGTACATCTCTGTTTGTACCTACAGCTCCTCTGCTAAGAGAATATTTGTTTGGGGATTTTTTCATATTTTTAGTTTTATCGTAAGCTTCTTTTTCCCATGGTAATTGTTTTGACCCTTCGTTCATATCGTCGCGGTCATATTCTTTACCTTTCCAAAAAACCTTATCGTCGTTGTAGTTTAGATCACCTCTAGCCATTTGATCCATATGCACCATTTCATGAGCTATAGCTTCTTTTGCTAAAGGACTGCCATCTTTGACATCTTTATCTAAATATATAGTTCCGTCGTTATTAGCTTCTGCTACAACACCGTCATCTAACTCTTTTTTAATTACAGGTATTTTGCCTGTTTTTACTTTATTTGTAATAGGTTTTGCCATATTATCTGTCTTTGTCTTTAAACATGTCATCTATAGCTTTATTAAAGACCTTATCAGTGTAAGATATATTTTTAAAAAATACATTACGTTCTGACATAGGTAAGTCTTCCTCTGCTAATAGGATTCTATATATTCTTGTGATTAATTGTGAGCATTTAAATGAAGTCTTAAAAATGCT
>Ga0160423_10005547_pt1 | contig 10280 bp, 12 predicted proteins | sample CRUFie14St8metaG_FD_108191 | JGI IMG/M metagenome (GOLD analysis project Ga0160423, IMG submission 108191) | Marine microbial communities from the Costa Rica Dome - CRUD Field 142mm St8 metaG | ecosystem: Environmental > Aquatic > Marine > Oceanic > Photic zone | place: Costa Rica: the Eastern... | reverse complement strand
TCTGATGGCAACGCGCCCCCGTTCTTGAGGGCTTCAAGCTGTGGCTTCACCTGATGGATAAGCTCAAGGTAGGCTGCACATGCATTGGCTGCATCGTCACCGACAAGCGGGGCAAGGCAGTGTCTCACTGCGACATCATGCGGGGTGTTGATGTCTACCATTCTCGCAGCAGAGGTCCACTGACGGGGGCAAGGGATAGCGCGTCCATCATAGCGGAAATCGATTGGAGGAGAGAACCAGTCTGCGCCATATGATGCGAGCCATGCGACAACGGGGGAAGCATCGAGACCATTGGGGATAGCGTAGCCGTTCACCCATGACGGGACATCCGCAACAAGGCTGCGGGAGTAGGTTCTGGTGATGAAGGGAGCCGAGAGAACCTTGCTGGACTGCGAGCCATCCTCGCGGCGGTTGGATGTAAAGTAGACTTTCACATTCTTCCCCAGCTTGTGGGTGCCAAGGTATAGGACTCCAGTGTCGCGGGCATCCATCAGACCCAGTAGGCAGTTGAGAACCTCGCTGGATACCTTGTCCACCTCATCGACACAGAGGGTGATATGCGCATCTCCGACAACGGAGTCGATAGGCCAAGCTGAGGGGACCGCATAGCGATCTCCAGATTCCTCCCCAGTAGGAGAAGGCACAAGATACCCAGTAGCAGTGTCTGTGGACTGTCCCACACAATTGACGGTTGCATATCCTGAAACCCCATCACGCCATTCAAGGTGAGAGATGGGGCCGTCTTGATCGCGCCCCGTCCAGTGAAGGTGAAGCTGCCTCTGCATGGCGGTCTTCCCGACTCCGACTGGTCCTGAAATATGGAGAATCTTGCCCGACTGGTCAGCGTATTCTGCGACGATTTGGGATTCTGAGTAGATAAAGGGCGGGTATAGTGTCTTGCTATTATTCATTGTATTGTATTGGTTTTTAGTTAGTTAAAGAATGTCGATTAAAGTTCGGGGGTGGATGTTTCCGCAAACTCCCAGCCGTTCGGGTAGGAGGCGAAGCTGGACTTGTGGATTCCCTGACTCCAAGTCTTCTTCTGTCCAGAGATTCCGACCCTGTAAAAGTTGATATCATCCCAGTGTTGAGGATGTTCTTTCCAGTCCTCACCGCAAAGTTCATAGTCGCAGTCTGAGCAGTGCTGGACATGCTTTTGAATCGCGGCCCATGCAGCGCGGGGGGTGTTGAAATACTCCTCTTCTGAAATGTGAATCCAGCCGTCAGATGAGCGGCGGAGATAGGAGACAGAGACTCGATAGTGGTAGTCCTGCTCAGGATTCAACCCCATATCAAGGAGCGGTTGGGGGTCAGGATTGGCGAACTGATGAGCGGAAAGGGTGATTGCTACATTAGCGAAGCCGTCATTATCGGGGAGGAATTTGGTATGTGATTTCATGTATTCAGTGCGGCTATTTCTCCAGCCGCTCCCCCAATTTAGAATATTCTTCAAGTCTTTGCAAGCGTTATCAAAAGAATTGTGAAACTATTTTAGGGGGCAGGAGGCAGCATTTTGGATTTCTGAAACCCCTATTTTTATAGGGTTTGTGAAATCGGGCCAAAAACCGAAAACCCTATTTTTATAGGCTCAAATTGTAGTGTTCAACTGAACATCGAAATCGTTTGAATGGATTTTACGGGTCGAAATACCCTGAAGAACTACCCCCTCTCAGAATCCATCTGTGGGCCAAAGAGAGGGTGTTTTGATTTTGGGAATTCGTGCATATCTCAGGATTCATGCATCAGGATTAGGGGTCCAGAAACAGGGGAAATTCTCAGGAATCGGGGTGCAGATCTAGTGAGCAGCGCAGTCAGACCGAACCCCCGAAAATCTGAAGCAGGACCGCGCATCTTATCTCAAGAATCGTGCATCAGGTTGCAGGAATCGAGAGGGGTTGCATCATGATTCATGGGTCGGGGTCGATGGCTCAGGAGTCGGGGTCCAGTTTGCAACTGCCTCTCCCCCAGCGAGTCGGGGTCAGCGGGCGGTCGAGGGCTGCGTCGAACACGCCACGGGGGGTATCTGGTGTTTTTCTGTCAGGTGTAGTATGTAAGTATACATGCGTGGGAAAAAACTTGACTAAATTCCTAGCCCGCTTGAAATATGCGGTAGCATGGACGAAGAAAAAGATTATTACGCAAGGAACCGACAAGCTCGAAAAGACTATCAGCGGGAATACTACATCCGCAATCGAGAGAGGATCAAAGCAAAGAGAAGATTGGAAGAGATCTCAGATCCAAAAAGATACGAAGCGAGAAAAGAATATAACAAGAAGTATTACCTCGCCAACAAGAAGAAGATACTTGAGCGGCGGGCGGAAGCCTACGCAAAGAAGAAGGAAGCCAAAAAAAATAATTCAGAAAGTATCTCCTAACGTGTATAGGATATTGTAATTTACAACTTCATATCTCAATTCTAGGAATAAGTTTTAGATTAAGTTTTGCGAATCCTACTACCCGCTCGATTATTGACTAGCCCGATTATCGTGATATCGTTTATGCCATGCCTTCTAGCGATCAAGTCAAACGATTACTAAAGCGCGTTGGGGTCTCTGGAGTCAACAAACCCAAGCGCACTCCCAACCACCCCAAGAAAAGTCATGTGGTTGTCGCTAAAGAAGGAGACAAAGTAAAAACTATCCGATTCGGGCAACAGGGTGCAAAAACAGCAGGTAAACCAAAAGCTGGAGAATCAGATAGGATGAAGGCAAAAAGAAAATCTTTCAAAGCCCGACACCGCAAAAACATCGTAAAAGGTAAGATGTCCGCTGCTTACTGGGCCAATAGAGTTAAATGGTAATGAAAAAGAAGAAGTCTAGGGTCAACGAGGCTGGTAACTACACCAAGCCGACAATGAGAAAGAATCTATTCAACCGCATTAAAGCGGGATCGAAAGGTGGACCAGCGGGAGTCTGGAGTGCTAGGAAGGCTCAGATGCTCGCTCGCGAATACAAGGCTAAAGGAGGAGGATACAGATAATGGCTCTCAAGAAATCACAAAAGTCCCTGAAAGACTGGACGAAACAAAAGTGGAGAACCAAGAGCGGTAAGAAGTCTTCTGAAACAGGAGAAAGGTATTTACCCGAAAAAGCCATAAAATCTCTAACCTCTGCTCAGTATGCTGCTGGCACCAAAAGAAAAAGGGAAGCAATGGCAAAAGGAAAAGAAAGAGCGAGCTACACAGAAGCCGAAGCAAAAGCTTTCTTGCGAGCCACCAACAAAAAACGCAAGAAGAAGAAATAGGTAGTTGTAATTTACAATATCCTATTTATATTCGGGGTATGTCTTCCGAATATAAGATACCAGAGGGATACCGTAAGATCCCCAAAGCGGACCCCCGCTACGTAGTTTCATCAAACGGATTAGTATATAACCTGAAAACAAATAAGATGCTCAAGCAGCATTGGAATACTTTCAGTGTTTATACAATTATAAAAGATCCTTACGGTAATCAAATCCGCTTTAACCATCTAAAACTAGATGACCCGAAGTATACTCCGCTAACCAAAGAGTGGGTTCTTGAAGAAGACGGGGCAAAGGTTATACCCGATTACCCAGATTACGCCGTGTCCCATTACGGTGCTGTTTACAGAATTGTTCCACGGGGAACAGGTCCACGGGCTGGTGAAGTATTTATGCTTAGGGAACATACCAAGAATGGTTTCCCATATGTGAGTCTCAGAGTAGAGGGCAGAAAAAAACCCAGAGAAGTTCGAGTAGATAAACTAACCAAACTTCTCTGGGGGGATGACAGCACTTATCAGTGCTAACTCTTTGGAGCAGGGCGAGGGATCATTTCTAATCCAACACCTGCTTTGAATGGCATAGGCTGCACCTTAATCGTTCCTTCAAGATTTGAAGCAGGATTTGTGAATGGAATAGGCACGTTACCTGACAAATCAGTCGAGCTACATGACACACCAAACAAGATACAAGATGCTGCTGCCAGCAATGCGGTTACTTGTTTCATAAGCCTAAAGCGTAAGGGGAGTGTCTTCTGTGTCAACTTCTAAACCGTTGACTAGTCAGAATTAACAAAGTATGGTAATCCGACAATGGCTACAGACTACCCTTTGGATATTGACGGACTAGACCTTGGATCTCTCGATGAGAAGGGAAAACCCGTAGAGACTAGACTTAAAGATGTTAAATCGGCTATATCAATTTTTAATACCCTTGCGAAAGCGGACGAAAAGTCCTCGGTCAACAGGGCGCGAGTGGACGCGATGTTCGACGGCTCGGCCCCTTATAATCAGGGAAACCTCGTGTCGAGTGGGCAACCGCTCAAAACAAACCTCAATTTTGGAGAAGCTCAAAGACTCCTCGATATTTCACTTTCTGCTTATGTGGATCTTTATAGTTCTCTTGAGCGCCTTGTTGAAGTAAAGGGAACTATGGGGGAGAGGAGCCAGATAGCTCCCGCCGAAGAAATCGTAGCTGATGAGCTTACACATCTTATTCGAGCGTGGCCTGAGTTTCATAGTGCTTACCTAAGACTTTGCACCACTTTTATTAAGCATGGAGTTTCCATTGCTTACTTTGATACACCAGATGATTGGAAGTTCCGTGTTGGTGGTTTCAACGACATCCTGATTCCTAGACAAACTTCTGCATCTGAATCCTGTATCGATATCGCTGTAGGGCGAAGAGAGTATTTGCTGCATGAGTTATTTGCATTTATCAAGAATCCTGAAGCAGCGGCTAAGGTTGGTTGGAATGTAGAGGAAGTAAAAAGAGTTATTATGAATAACTGTTCTACTAAGGGCAGGAGTAATACTGGTTATAGTAGCTTTGATAATTTTGAGGTTCTCCAAGCAGAGTTAAAGAACAACGATATCTATCAGGGTATACAAAACCCAACAGTATCAGTTCTACACTTCTGGGTAAAGGAGATGGACGGTTCTGTAAGTCATTACATGGCAGCGGAAAGCACCCCGAAAGACTTCATGTATAAGAAGATTTCGAGGTATGAAAACGCAGAACAGGCTTATGTAATGTTTACTTATGGTGTTGGTTCAAATGGAACATACCATTCTGTGCGGGGATTGGGGCAACGAATCTTTTCGCACATCCAAACGAGCAATCGTTTGCGTTGTCAGCAGATTGATGGGGCGATGCTCGCATCTGCGGTAATGATACAACCAGAGAACCAGCGGTCCCTAGATGAACTCAGCTTCACATATTACGGAGCATACGCAGTTATGTCACCGAATGTGAAGATTGTTGAGAAGGCCATTCCTAATTTGGGGACTGCCGTTCAACCTGCTCTTCAAGATTTAACACAGCAGCTATCACTGAACACTGATACGGTTAGCACTTATGGTCCTAACCAGAGTTCTCCGTATAGGAATCAGATGCAGGTGTCTGCTGACATTGATGTAACTACGAGATTGTCTGGTGCATCACTTAACCTTTTCTACGCCTCTTGGACTAGATTACTTAGAGAAGTGGTTCGTCGTGTGGTAACAACTAAAAAACGTGACGCCGCTGTAAAGGACTTTTATGACAGGTGCGCTAGGCGTGGAGTCCCTGAAGAGTTCATTAACTCAATCGACGTAAATCGAACTAAGGCTGTAAGGTCAATTGGTAATGGTTCACACGCTAACCGTATGTTGGCACTACGTGAACTCCAAGGAATCAGTGGTCAGTTCGATGATGTTGGTAGACGGAATCTTACAAGGGACATTGTTTCAACTCGTGTTGGGCATGACTTAGCTGATCGCTACGCCCCTGCTCAAGAAGAGAAGCGTCCGACAGTGGATGTTAAGATTGCGTTCTTTGAGAATCAGCAATTGCAGCAAGGACAGAATGTTCCTGTTATAGCAAACGAACTTCATGGAGTTCACTTAGAGATTCATGTTCCAGCCCTTGCTCAACTTATAGAAGCTCTTAATACTGGTGAAGCTGATCCGATGCAGGTTCTTCCTGTTCTTCAAGCTATGTATCAGCATATCAGTGATACGGCTCAATTAGCAGCGGGAGATCCTGCATTGGAAGCTGAAGTAGCGCAGACAAAGCAAGTTCTGCAATTTGCTGAAGAAGCGATCAACAATACAATGAAAGCTGTTCAGAAGCTTCAAAGGGACCAAGCCGAAATGGAGGGGGGAGAAGAAGGGGTAGCTATGGCTGAACAAGATGCTAAGATGCAAGAGCATGAAATCAAAATGCAGATTGCGCAAGAAAAGGCCGAATTGGATATGGCTATTAAGCAGAAAAAACATGAACAAGAAATGGCTATACGTGACGCCAAAGCTGCGCTAGAGTTCCGCGAGAATTCTTAATATGGCAAAACATACGACTGCTCCTATAGCGATAGACAAGTGGTTCCGTGATATAAAATCAGTAGAGGAACTAAGAAACACTTTAAGTAACGGCAGCTTTCAGCAAGCTGTAGCAATTCTAAAAGAAGTAGCTGGGCCTTCTTTTGCAAGTCTGCGTTCTACGGATACAGACGCTCAAAGATTAGCATGGTATGCAGGTTATAGAGATGCATTTAATGACCTTGAAAAATTGACAAAATTACCTGACAATACCAAAAGTAATACAACAACTCTTAACGAGTGGACACATATTGAATAAAAATGAGCGAAGACGTAAACGTGGCTGAAGCCGACCCAGTTGAAGAACTACCAGAAGAGCAGATGGATTTCTCCTCTGCTTTGGATGCAGCATTTGCTAAACTTGAATCACCTGAAGAACCTGAACCTCAAGAAGAAGAAGAAGTAGAAGAGGTAGAAGAGGTAGAAGAAGTAGAGGAGGCAGAAGAAGTAGAATCATCAGAGGAAGTTAGCGATGAAGAGGCTGAGGAAGATTCACAGGAAGAAACAGAATCTTTTGATCCCACGGATGATTTAGATGCAGAGGTCGGTGATGATTGGACACCTAAAGCTGCGGCTAGGTTCAAAAAATTAAAAGCTGAACTAAAAGAAGCCACATCTCAGTTAGAAAGTTTGCGCCAAGAAGCATCTGAAAAAGATGTAAAAGTAAAAGAACTATCTGGAGAAGTAGATAAGAATGACATCAAAGCCTTGCAAGAAAAGCTCGCTGAGTATGAGCGGGAAAAAATGTTTACCGACCTCGAAGAAACAGAGGCTTACAAAACAGCAATTACGGAACCTCTTGACGCTCTTATCGACGGCACGAGGGAAATCGCGGAGAAGTATGAAGTCTCTCCTGATGAGCTTGTAGACACACTAGCCATGCAAGATCAGACAGCACAGGACGAAAGAATCTCTGAGCTACTGGTTGATGCAACAGATCGAGATAAGGCGCGGATCTATAGAATCATAGACGAACTTAATCCGATATTAGAAAGACGAGTAAATATGTTGGAAAATGCCGAAGAAGCTTTAGGGGAAGCAAAACTTGCGGCAGAGAAACAAGAAGAAGCAGCAGCAGCAGAAAGAGCTAGTGAGCGAGCAAACGCAGCACGTAATGTTGTAGCTAGGGTTAAGAAAAAGTTACCATTCCTTAGTGGCATTGAGGGATTGGACATGGAGGCTATTCAAAATAAAGCAGCAGAAGTGGACCCATCAGTTATCCACCCAGTTGATTACACTTACAATTCTGTGAGTGCTCAAATTCTTCCATCTATTATTAGAGAGTATGTAAGTATGCGTAAGGAGAATGATGTCCTTACTGACAGACTAGCAGAATATGAAGGCGCGGAGCCTACAATGTCTGGCACAGCTCCTTCTGGCGCAACTAAGGCGGGGTCAGATGTGGACTTTGCAAGTGCAGTAGACGCAGCTTTTGCGGGGCTATAACTCTCTTATTGACATTATCAATATTTCAAATTAGCTTTTTTATCATAAGCTAAATTCTGGTTGCTCTAGCCATAAGTAGTTCTACAAGAATTTACTTAAACGTGGACTATGATCCGCACAATGACTCGTTGGTTGCTCTAGCCTTAAAGTAGTTCTAAAAAACGGATCGCCCAAAAACCACAGACTTCCTCAACAACGAGGGGGTTATTCCTATTTAACCTTTATATAGAAAGAAATTAATCATGGCTGCAAGAGATACAGCGCAAGCTGACTTTATCGGCGGAGCAACCGCCACAATTGATACAATTCTCGCTGAAGAGGCTAACCGCATTGGACCTGATATCCATAAGCGCGTTATGCACACTTCTCCTTGGATTGATCTAGTCCCAAAATCCGCATTCCCTGACGGGATGGGTTACAACCTAACCACGCTCATTTATGACCGCACACTTCCGACCACAGACGCAGATGGAGATGTTCTCCTCAGTGGTTCTGATGGATGGAATGCTGTCGGAACTACCGAACTAGGTGCAAATGAGTTTGGTTCATCTAGGCTCAACCAGAGTCACGAAGATGCAGTTGACGCTTTCCAAGGCGCACAAGGTGCTACTTCTAATGGATCTGACGTTCGTAACTACGTCAACTTCAGTAAGGTTGTAAAACAATACAACATCAAGCGTTGTATTATTGAATCACCACGTATCAACGTAGATGACCTGCGCTTCGCAGCTTATCGTCAAGAGCAGCTCCGTGCTGTGATGGATTCACTCGCTGAGTCTACTCGTTGGTCTTGGGAGAACCGCTACCGTTCTGAGTTTGATCGTCTTGCCGACAATACAGTCGCATGTGTTCAGACTAGTGGAACTACGTTCAGCACTGGCAACGAAGGAACAATGCTTCAGGATCAGACTACTGTCGGAACTGTATCCGATGAGTCTTCTGGAGTAGCTGATGACATCGCTGGTGGTGTTACTGGCGATATCTCCAATGCCGTTATGGACAAGATTTACAACCAACTTGTTCGTAAAGGTGCAGGAAGAAATGCTTACGGTCGTGAAAACGGTCGCCCAGTATTTGCTCTTGTTTGTTCATCTGAAGCATCGAATAGGCTCTTCACCGAGAGTGCTTCGATCAAAGACGACATTCGTTACAACAGTGCTCGTGTTTCCGAGTTGATTGCTCCTCTTGGAGTTGAGAAGTCCTTCCGTGGTTTCTACCACTTGATTGACGATCTCACTCCTCGTTATGCAGTCGCACTTGGTGGTGGTCAGTCCGCTGGCAACACGCTCGACATCATTCATCCTTACAAGGTTGAAAACGGTATCGTAATTGATAACCCTGATTACGATGCCGCACCTTTTGAAGCTGCGTTCGTTATCCACCCAGAGGTTATGGAGTCTCAGATTCCTCAGCCATTCAGTGGAGCATCAGGAGTAACATTTGACCCTGTAAATTATCAGGGCGACTTCAAATGGAAAAATATCTTGAGCGAAACAGTAAACCCAGATGGAACAATCGGATTCTTCCGTGGAGTTCTTTCTTCTGCTTCTAAGCCAATCAAGACTAACTTCGGTTACGTGATTGTATTCAAGCGGAATGCAACTCTCGCTGGAGTTTAATTAACTTGTAGGTAATCCAATCAGCGGGGGTGGCGGTCTTCGGATCTCTACCCCCGCTTTACTTAAAACAATATGGCTAATATAAGTGAGATTGAATCACAGATTGAGCAAACCAAATTGGCTCTCAAGAGTCTCGAAGCTCAACTCGCCGCAGAAAAAAGCGGGGGCAGACAAACTACGAAAGGTTCGCAAAGAAATGTCGGTGGAGAAGATGAAGGTGCTCCTTCGCCAGAGGAAGCTGCGTCTGCGATGAGCGAGGCTAAAGAAGAAGAAATGTCTTTTAGTGATCGTGTAAATCAAAGAATGTCGGCACCTGAAGAATCTCCTGCTGAGGAAGTTGCTTCTGAAGAAGCCGCTCCAATGGTTAAGAAAGTCATGGTCGGTATTGCTATGGATGCAGAAGAAAACGATTCGTCTGTATCTATGGAAGATCTTTTTAATACGGTATATGACAAACCATATGACGCTAACTCTGCAATGGACGCAGATAAAATGCGTCAAATGAAGGACGCTATGGAAGATCCCCGTGTTAAGAGGATGGCTATGGAGGAACCAGAGAAGTTCGCTTTGTTTATGTATGGCAGGAGATCTGTCTAAGATCTCGTTGCTTGAAAGCTTTGCCCTAGCTGGCCTTGGAAACTAAAAGTTCCATAGTGGGTTAGCGAAGCTTTAGTGTCTGCCCATATTTTACCACCTAAGTCGGTCCACCTTTTGCAGAAAGATATGTCTTCGCCCAAGGCACCGACATCTTTTTCTGTTATGCAGTCAAAGAAAGTTGGATAGTCATTGGTCTCAACTACTTTGCCATTTTGAATTTGAGACATGAATGAAAGATTTTCAGGATAAGCTTCCTTCATTTTTGTAAACACACTCCTGTCAATCATCATAAAACCAGT
>Ga0160423_10005545_pt1 | contig 10282 bp, 4 predicted proteins | sample CRUFie14St8metaG_FD_108191 | JGI IMG/M metagenome (GOLD analysis project Ga0160423, IMG submission 108191) | Marine microbial communities from the Costa Rica Dome - CRUD Field 142mm St8 metaG | ecosystem: Environmental > Aquatic > Marine > Oceanic > Photic zone | place: Costa Rica: the Eastern... | reverse complement strand
TTGTATCACGATAAATATGTATAACGGATGGACTTGTTGGTATGTTACCTGACGTAAAAACTACGTTACCACCACCAGTTGTTGTATAACCAGTGATGTTGTAGTGTGTACCAGATGATTTTACTACTTCATCTACTTTTACTTTTATGTCAGATTCTTGTATAGAGGGAAAGGTAAACTGCTTAGTCGCATTACCATCCCCAGTATAATCTACGAATGTTGTTGCCATTTATTTAGGTATGTTGAGGATGTTACGGGTTTCTCTTTTCTTTTTCAGTTTCCTAACTCTCTTGAGTCTTTCTTCTTCCATTAACTCTACAGCTTCTTGGTTAGATGTTAACTGTGCCCACGCTCTACGACGTGCCCGTTGAAATAATCTATCTATAATTATATTATGGTAATAATCTCTAGCATCGTACTGAGCACGTTTACCAGCTCTAATATCTGCATACATCTGTTCCATAGATGCTAAAATCTTAGGATCGACTGCTAGTTTATCTAGCTCACGTTCTAAGTTTTGCTCACCTATAAGTCTTTGAAACTCAGATCTAACTCTTGGATTATCAGTTAAATTTGTGCTATCAGGTGCATAGTATGTAGACATACGTAGATCATAACCACTATTAAATAAGAAGTTTCTACCGGGACTTTGATCTAAGCTAAGGCTAATAGGACTAACAGCGTTATAGGCTCTAGTTAAAAAGTCCCAATCTTTTAAGGGTTTACCGTTTAGCATATCATACTTGATAGGTAACTGATTGTTTCCAGCTAAACGTTCTGTAATTAAGTTACGGTTACGTATAGACTGGTCAATACCTGATCCAATTTCACGCATGTATGGTGTAAATAATCTACCCATTTCGTTACGTAAACCAGCAAGAGGTATGATGTTGTTACCTAGTCCAGCCACGATTCTGTCAAACTGACCGGGGCGACCAGCAAATAAGTCAACAAATGACTGTATACCAGCTAAGTATGACTTACTTGTAACAGCTTGTGCAATAACCAACGAGATTTTTTGTAGTTCTGATTCTGTCCACTCTTCACCCATAAGTTCACTTGCATCACCTACGTCAGCGATTGTAGACATAATTAGGTTAAATGGTTCAAAGTTATCATAACCAACACGTACAGCACCTAGCTTTATTGTTCTTGGCTCCCACTTACCATCTATCCACATCTGCCTTTTTGATCTATCTACTGGGCCGTTGCCATTAAGATCACCACGCATCCATGCCATAGCTGCCATAAATGTTACAGCAGAGCCTATAGCTAATCGGCCTGTTTGTAGAGCCTTTGCGTTAGCTAGCTCTTCTGGTGTAAATATACCATACTTAGATACAGACTCTAAGTTATTAGGATTAGCAAATGCAATGTCGTTGAACTCTTTGACTAAGAAGTTAAAACCGGGTGTATACTTACCTGTCAATGCAAGACCGTTTACACCAGTTCTAGCAAACAAAAAGAAAGGTTTAGCTAGTGGTGTAGCTGTAAATACATCGTTTAGACCTTTTGCAAAGCCTGTAAGTTCTTGTGTAAGTGTAACTTCTTTACGTGCAAACGCAGTAGCTTCATCTGATATATTACCAGCAGAGTCAAATACTTGTGAATAAAAATCATCTTCGTATGCTTGCATCAACTTTTTATTAATCTGTGGTGTCTGTATGCCGTTGCCTTGTAGCTCCATAACTCTACGCATGGCTTTTTCACGCATCTTAGCACGGCCAAGAATGTATGCAAAGGCATCGTCAGTTGCTGCCATAATCTTTGTAGAGTATGTCAGAAAGTTACTATCATTTAAGTTACGTGCTATGTTAGCAAGACGAAATGCAGCTGTATCTCCAGCTGTAGCTCTACCACTATCTTCTGCCCATCTACGTATAAGTTCCCAGTTCTGATCGCCACGACTAAACTCAGAATATCTGGTTTTAATTGTAGCTAAATCACCTTTCCAATATGAATTTAGTTTAGTTCTAAATAATGTAAAAGATTCTGGTATAGCTTCTATCATACCATTGACCGCTGCTAGGCTTGATCGTAGTGTAGCTGCGTCACCATCAAATGGATAGCGTACAACAGCACCAAGAGCTGTAGATAATGGTCTTAAAAATGTAGCCGCAGATGTACCCATAATCGCTCTTACAGGAGTCTTAGGGCCACTTAGGACACTATTGGTCATGACACCCTCAAGCTCTCTTATAAGGGCTCCTGTACGGTCAATATCATTTCTGTTTAGTTTACCACCTTTGATAACTGTTCTTGCCCACTGGTCAAAATCTTCTAATGTATTTACGTCATCCATAATAGAAAACGCTTCGATAATTGCATTGACCATATCATCATCTGCATTATCTTTAGAGATTTTAAGTATAGACATAATAGACTCTTTTGCATCAGCTATGTCAGCTTGTACTGCTTCGTCTATAGTTTTCTTTGTTTTCTTACCGGCTGCTAGTGCTCTAAATGAGTCAGACTTAACAAATCTAGCTTTCTTTGTTTGATATAATGCAGTAAGCATAGTATCTACAATCTGTTTAGCTGGCCCGTCTACATCTGTAATATCCACTAAATCAGATATTTCACGTGCAGCTATACCTGTATCTCTAAGTTGTTTCATCAAAGAACCTATAACCAAGTCAGCTATAACTACGTTCTTGGATGTCCATATTTCCTGACCATCTACTACGTCGTTAGTTTCAAACAATTCTTTTAGATATTCTTGTGGTGACATATCAACAGCATTTCTACCCTGAGTAATACGTTGATGTCCTTCAATAGATTCTCTAAATGTAGCAGCAAGTGTTGCTCTATTACCTTTTGCTTTTTCTAGTTCTTTTGCAAACTTGTCACTACTCATCAATGTTTTCATAATGCGTTCTACTGTCGCATCATCTGTAGCACCTTCTTGTGCAATACGCTCACGTTCTAGTGGTCTAGTTACGGAACCAGTAGCACCTTCTTCCTGACCCCACTCCTTACGAGTTCTTGATAGCTGTTCACGAGCTACCTGTGGATCGACCTCGGATGTGTGTGCTCCTTGGTGTGGTTCAGCAAGTGGTGCATTTTTGTCAGCTCTAAACTCAGCTTCTCCTCTACGAAGTTGTGCAACACCAGCTTCTACTGTCTGGTCTTTGATACTTTTATTACGCTTTGCAATCTGATCTACAACTTGAGTGCTACCTTTTTTGAGTGCATATGCCATACCATCAAAGAATAGACCTATGCCCATACCTTCTACAATGTTTTTTACTTTCATTGTAACAGGAGAGTCAGTATCTTTTGTAGATATAATTGTGTCAGCCCAGCCGTATCTATCACGTAACGCTCCTAGTGCGTTCTGTTCATCTGACTCTTTAGATATAAGGTCAGACGCAGCTCCAACAGCCAAACCTCTTACGGCATTAGCTTTTGTTAGTGCTACAAGTCCAGCTGGTATACTTATAATTCCAGTAGCTGCTACACCTTTAGCTGCTAGTATTGTGCCAGCTGCAAGAGATCCAAAATGTACTAGACCTCTTAACTGTTTACCCCACCATGTTTTGGTTTCTATAGGGTTATCATATGAGTCAAACGGTGTCCAATCTGGTTTATATGTACCAGTTGCTTCTCGTTGCTCTTGCATCTCACCTGATAATGCGTCAGCTGTACGCTCAGGAAAGGTTGCGATAGAGGATGCAGTGTCTTGTAAACCACCTGATAGGATGGACTGACCCTCTTTTATAAAAGCCTTAGCACCCCATGTTTCAGAGTCTCTAGGATCTTCTTGTTGTGCTAACGCTTGTTCTTCTTTTTGTGTGGCCTCTTGTTCTACTGCTTGTCTCTGAGCATCTTTCTCTTCGAGTTCTTTTAGATACTCTTCCATCTTGTCAGCAGCAAGATCTAAGCCTTCACGATCTATATAGGAATCAGTCATCTACCTCTTCTAAATGTTCCAGCATCTCTCTTACGTTGATCCTCTGCTATTTGCTGTGCTTGTCTACCTTTCTTAGCTAAACGTTCTTTTTCGATATCACTAATAATTATCTTAGCAACCTCAGCTTCTAGGTTTTGGAACTGTGCAAAGTAGTTTTGTGTCAAGTTAGGAAATACTGTGTTTACAACTTCTTGTTCTTCTTGAGTAAGATTAATAAGCTTACCAAATTCTTTTGTATCATCTGTAATTGCACCACGTATTGCGTTTGATTTACGATTAGCTTTCATAGCCATCAAACTTACAACAGCAAAACTTTGTGCATCTTCATTAAATGGTTTTGTTTTATCTATCAGACCTAACCTATCTAAATCTAGAATCATGTCAGTAGATAGATTATACATTCCAAAATTATCTGACCCAGCTTTTGCTAGATCAACAACTTGACCACCGTCAAGACGATTTAAATTCTGTCTAGCAGAAGTGTTACCGTTACGATTAAATTCAAACTGGTTAGCACTTTGACCACCACGTTTCTCAGATAGCATAGTTAGATACTCTTTGAAGTCCTGTTGCTCGCCTGTACGCATATTACGAAACGCTTTCTGCTCACTAGGAAAGGTCTTCATATCGTTTTCTTTTTTAAAGTCCTGTAGTATCTTAGCATAGGGATCAGCTAACTTAGTCTCAGGATCATATAGACCTAACGTAGTAGCACGATCATAAATAGCTTCTTCTCCACTTAATATTCTAAAGCCACCTTTACCATCAGGCACACGAATACGTAAAGCTTTGTAGTATTGTTTTAGCTCAGAATGTCTACTACCACCACTATCAACGTAATCAAATAGTTGATCTACTGGTTCAGTTTTAAATGCTTCTTTCTTTTTAAATAACTCAGGATTTTTCTTAAGCTCTCTGCGTAATGCAATTACATCACCTACACCAGCATCAGTTAATTTTACTCTTTCCTTTGCTCTTTCTACATACTTGTCATAGTTTTTTTCTAGTTCATCAAGTATAGTATCTCTGTATTGTTCATATGTCTGAGTTCCACGACCTTCAGCCACCTCAAAAAGATCTAAGTTTTTACCATCTGGCCCGATAAACTTTTCTCTAAAATCAGCTTTCATTAATTCTGATACACGCTTATCAAGCCTAGAAAACCTAGTGCTATCTCCTTGATATTCTTCTTCGTCGGTAATAATTGTGTCTATAAGCTTATCTGTTTCAATATGTTTACTTGCATACTTGTCAGCAACTAATACATTCTTATCTCTTGAACCACCTGTATGTGTTTCTTTTAGACCACTTAGTAAGAGTTTTGGTATCTCAGTTTGACCGGGTATGTAGAATGACTGCTGCATAAAGTCATTTATAAGGCCACCTATTTGTGCATCTTCTAGTCCAATGATACCTCTTTTCTTGTTTTCTTGTATTATTGGTATGACATTCTTATTTACAAAATTATTTGACTCTATAATGTTTTGAGCATCTTGATTATTTACAGCATCTTTTTCTACATCTGTAATAATCTTAGATAGTCTGTTAATTCTACCCTGTACTCTCGCAGCAAAAGGTGTACCATCAGTCTGCTGTTCTAGATATGCTTCATAGTTTGCATACTCTTTACCGTTCTGGTCAAAGTATACTAAGTTCTGATACATCTCTCTAGCTTCCATCGGTAGTATCTCACCGTCTTTAACTAGCTGTCCAATACGATCATAGACATAATCTGTTGCTTTCTGTCTATCACGATTAAATCTTTCTTCTGCTACCTGATGTATAACACCGCTGTCTGCATAGAATGTAGAGTCACTTTTTACACCATCTTTGGTAAGTATATTAGCACCCTTAACACTTTCAATAATTCTATTGTCAAGTATATTTTGTTGATCTGTTAAAACCTTTTCTCGTAAGTTTGCACTCCAACCTCTGCGTTGTACTTCTATTTCTTTTAGCAGCTGTGGTGCTACATCTTTAATAAATAAACGTTGGAATCTAGGATCAGTAGGATCTCTACCAGCTTCTAGCTCATTAAATGCAGCAGTTCTAACAAAAGATAGTAATGCTTTTTGTGCTTGTTCTATAAACTCAGCGTTAGTAGTAGAGTCTAAAGTACCGTTACTATTTATAACGTCAACAAGTGCACCTATACGTTCTAAATAGAACTTGTTGTTTTTTCTAAGAGGGCCATCTAGCTCTTCTTCAGAAACGATACCCTGTACTAATTCTAGTTTTTGCTGTTGATCTATGTCATCAAAAAATATACCACCCTTAGCCTTAGCTTCAGATAACTGGTATTCATTTCTTGCTGTGTTAAACTCTTCTTGTGATGATCCAAACGTATCAATAATAGAATCAGTTAGACTTTGACTTATTTCTTCAGCTTCTTTCGCTCTACGCTTTTTTAAAATAGAGCCTACACTGCCTGCAATACTTTCTATTGCTGCAAGTCGCTTATCTAGCTTACTAGCTGCTAACTCTTCGAGTTCGACCATTTGGTCAAAGAACTGTTTTGTGTCTCTGATGTTGTCATCTATCTGCTTATTGACTGATTCAGTCATGTCAGCTTCTGTATTTAAGTAATTAGTGTTACTTATATCAGGAACTTGATCTCGTGGCGTACCAACGACGTTCTGGAATGATGATGTCATAATTACATAAATGGTGATACAATACCAACTACTTGACTAGCTATATTTAGAGCACCTGTTAATCTATCTGTAGGAGGTATCATTACAGGAGCACCATATGCAGCTGGTATACCTAGCTTTTCTCTAGCTCTGGCGTTTGCGGCTTGAAACTTACGTGTAGCCCCTGTTTGAGCATACGCCATGTTTCTACCAAAGTTATTTGCTGTTATATTTTCTATCTCTCCTTGCTGTCTCAGTAAATTTCTGTACTGAGCTTTACCAAATCTGCGACTTCTACCGCCTTCATTTACTTTTTTACCAGCAAAGTATTTGGCAGCAAGTGCTTGGTTTCTAAGACGACCCTTACCTTGAGTATATACAGCTCTAACATAAGCGTCACTAAGGTCACGACTGTAACCTACAACATTTCTATTTTGAGCTCTCTGTAAGCTGGTTTCTTTGTTGAAGAATTGTAGTTTCTTCTGTGCAAACACAGCGTCTTTTTTACGAGCCCGTTGCTTGGCAGCTCTTCTAGCTCCAGCATTAGCGTCTACGCACACGGCAAAATTCTATAAAAGGTATACTATTTGGCCCATGCTCATACTTACGTAAGAACTTGAAGCCTAGAAACTTTAACAATCTAAGATGTGCTTTGTTTCTACTATCAACTATATTCCAAAGGAGAGACTCAGGACGGCTATCGACATACCGTTTGGCCTCTCTTGCGAATGTAATTGGGTATCGGTGTATATCAGGAGTGCAAAGCATCCATATATCACCTTCTTCTCCTACTCCGGCCATGCCAGCAGTCTTGCCGTCAGGCACTGTGAAATACACGTAGGAGCGATTCTGAGTCATTAGAATTGGAAGATCGGTAGGATCTATCCCATGACCCTCTACGACCTCTCTGAGGTCATCTGGACGGAGGTTAGAGGCCACTTCTGTAGCAGCCTCCACTGTGATTGGGTGTATGTAATTAGACACGTTGATAAAATCTAGGTGAATAGTCACCCTCCCAAGATAATGCACGTAGCGTAGCTGGGGCTGGGTGAGAAGATTTGAGTGTTATCTCAACATTTGTGTTCTTTTCGTAGACTGGGACAGTCTTGATAAACTCTTCGAGATATGGAGCATCAGATGCTTCGTACTCGTCGAGCTCGGTTGATTCGTATATTTCTGTGTAATCATTCTTTCCTATACGTTTCAGTGTAGTTTCATAAAGTCCTATCTTACCAAAATGTAGTTTGATTCGATGTAATACTAATGAAGAGTTTACATCTGACTCAGGCTTAGTGCCTGCCATTTTCATTGGATAGAATGTAGGGAACTTTACTTCGTAGTCATAGATATAACCTATTGTAAGGGTTACACCTGACCAATTACCCGGTAAGGTAAAGCTTGTACCTGATACCGTGGCTTTAGCGTACCGACCAACTCGTGCTGATGCGGTGTTTGTGTCAATCACTACCAACTCATAGTTAGGTGTGGTAACTGTATTCAACCAATTGACACCAGAAAAGGTAGTCAGATTCGTAGTTGAGTTAAAGCTGCCGCCGCTAACAGTAGTGTGATTATCCACATGTAATAAGAAGTCGACATTATCTTGTACTATACTAGGATCTTCTGTTGTTTGTACCAATCTTATCTTTTGTAAATAGTAGTCACTATCTAAGAAGTAGTACTCATCATCTATAATAAAATGATATATTACAGGATTGTTTAGTTTCCATTTAAACCATGCTGCTTGCTGCCTTTTATCAGCAACATTTAAATATTTATATCCGTATACTATACAGTCGGTTGCACCATTTTTAGCAAATAAAATGATACCGTTTTCTCTAGAGTTTGTTAGTAAGTCTATACTTTGTGGTAATAATGTAGGTACAATTTTACTCACCTCTACTACTACAGGTTCACCCTCTCTAGCTATGTTTGCCATCTCATTGAAGCGGCTAAACTTACCAGAGTTATCAACATAACCAATAGTTGTACCTAATGAAATAGGTGCAATATCTTTATTATAATTAAATGTAGATATACTACGTAATTTAGCAGTATCAGGATTTAAAACTGTATCATCTGATGCAAGTAGGAATTGTTGGTTTGTGCTAAATACTACCAAACCAGTGTTGATAGCTATACCGTCAAACAATTCTGACGGGAATGTAGATGCAGCAGATATATCAATAGGGTCTGATGATGATATAGTCAAAGCTGACTCACTAAAGAAATCTGGTGTACCTAGTGTACCCGGTCTGGATGTTACTACATTTTCGCCAGATAAGAATACTAATCTATTACGAAAAAATAATACTTTGTTTATACGTTTGTTTACAAAAGATGGTAGTGGATTAGTTAGCTCGTCACCTATTTCTCTGTCAGCATACGTAAACTGTTTGATTGTAAAGGTAGCTACCTCACTAGACGTACCTTGGTTAGCTAGTGCTGTTCTTTGTATAACCAAAGGCATGTTAGTAAGAGTCTTCGGTATACCGGGTTTAGCGCACTCAGACCAAGACCCTGATCCGTCTCTATCATTTTCGCCATCAAATCGTACATAGTAGTCATCTTCATCTGCCATACGAGAGTTAGATACTTTAACTATGTAACCATCTTTACATTGATTTGGTAATCTAGTTACATCGTTTACAGAGCTTTGCATAACTCTCATTAGGTCATCTTCTACTACTTCTACGTTAAAGGGGTTAGCACTAGATAGATACATACCTGTGCCTATAACTGTACCAGTAATACCTGTTGGTAACTCAGCTAGTATACCACCAAGAATAGTATCGGCAGTAACAGCTGTATCAGCGTCAAATGGTGTAGGCTCTGGTCTAACAAGTTTGAGGTTAGCTTTTATCGCTGTGCTCTCGTGATCTTCTACTCTTACAGTATAATCAGCACCTTCCATAGTTACTGTGACTGTGTCACCTGTAGTCCAACCTTCACCACCATGTAGTAAAACTATTTCTACATTATAACTACATCTATAGTTGTTACCACCCGGCCCATTAGAGCTAGCATTATAGTTAGGGCTAACACCTTGCTGGCCTAGAGCAGTTATTCTAAATATAAGATTGGTTTTACTACCACTATCTACACTGAATACACCTGTACCAATACTAGGACAGTGTCCCGTACCATCAGTTTCATCTAGTGTATTACTCTGAACTTTTACACGTGTAGCTCTAGTAAGTGTAGTTGTAGTAGAACTGTTGTATAAATTAAGTCCATACTGCCTTCCGTTTTCTGTACGCAATAGTTCTAAAAATGCGAAGTGAGCGTCTGGTGTAGCATCTGTAGTTCCCGTTGTCCCAACGAGAGTGTTAGCATTAGAAGTATCACGACTATTAACAAAGGTGGTATCGTTAATTGTGAGGAACTGGAGGTTTTCTGGGTCACTTGTTGCTAAATAGTTTTGTATTGCTGTTTGCCCACCTGTGCCATATACTATGGTTTGTGCAGCTCCAGCATTATCTCCGTCAGCTTTCCACATTCTGAGCTGCCCATCTGATGCAACCTGTCCTATGTAAGAGCCTTCGTTATCGTCACGATAGTAATGAAAGTACGCACCACCACTCTGAACATTAGCTAAAGCATCAGTTCCTACTCTTGCTGCACCCGGTCTTTTAAATAGACCTTTGGTTACATCTGGTATTGCGTTAATAGATTCTACTACCTGACCCGGAAATTTTAGGTTGTCAGGCTGTTCTGATATGCCTGCTGAATATTG
>Ga0160423_10005544_pt1 | contig 10285 bp, 9 predicted proteins | sample CRUFie14St8metaG_FD_108191 | JGI IMG/M metagenome (GOLD analysis project Ga0160423, IMG submission 108191) | Marine microbial communities from the Costa Rica Dome - CRUD Field 142mm St8 metaG | ecosystem: Environmental > Aquatic > Marine > Oceanic > Photic zone | place: Costa Rica: the Eastern... | reverse complement strand
TGCCACCGTCCCTTTCAATATCAAATGAGGCCTGAGTGGCGTCTTTCATTGTTTGGTAAAGCTTTACGGTATTACTCGCATCACTGAGCGCCAAACCATTCACAGCGGTGACAATATCACCTGATTGGAATCCAAAGGTATCGAAGGCAGCGCGATCAGCGCCGGGCGCAATGCGGTAGCCGACCACGCGGTCGCCTTCTCGCACCGGTGACACGGAGATCACTGATGCCAACGATTCGGGGCTGTCGTAAAGCTGGCGGCGATATTGACTGGCCAATACGGTTTGTTCCGCCGCCGAAGCGGGCGTGCCCGCTTTGTTAGGACTCACGCTCAGAACAGACGCTACTGCGTCTTGCCCGGGTGGCCGCGCAGCCCGGGTCGGGATCGCAATACCGGCACCCTCATATAGCTTGATCAGCTCATAGGTCCCGTTGTTGTCGATCACGACCTGTTGTGGCATGACCTTGGCCAGCACCACCTGACCCGAAGCGGGCAACGCGTCGCCCACCGCGTAGACCTGCTCTGCGGCACCCGACTTGATCACTGCACTGCCGGTGCCATCTTCGGTGGACGCCACAATACCGGTCAGCGTGAGTGCCAGACGGGTTTCCCTTGCGTTTTGCTCAATCCCCACACGACTGGCCTCGCTCAGCATGGCGTTGTCCGCGTCGGCCAATGCCTCCGGCGACCCGCCAAAAAGGCCGAGACCCCTCACACTGGAGGTATCAGTCACCACCATCTGCTGACCACCGGCAGGTTTCGGGGGATTCAGCGCCAGCGCTGGCGCAGCGTCGATGGGGTTAGCGCGAAAAGGGATCCAGATCAGCTGGCTAACACTGGAGAGTGACCACAACACCAAGAAGACAATGAGCGCAGTCTGCACGCGCTGAAGCCGAGCAGGATCGCGCGCCAGGCGGTACCAAAGGACTCTCACCCTATCTTGAATGCGGGTCGATGCGTCCTCAAATCGCGCCTTCCATGCGCTGTGGTCAATGCTGTTCACTATGGTCGTAGCGTCCAAACCCTGCAGATCCCACATCATACGCGGACAAGCGAGGCATATCGTTAAATGCGAATCAATCTTAACAAACGTTACCTTACAACACTGTGACAGACTGCCAAATAAGCAGTCACTCTCCCCAGCAAACACTGACCAGCTTGCAAACGTCCTCGGTGTCGCCTGTGCTAAGCTGAGGGCACCTGCGGGGTGGCCTTTGCCTGAGATGCCGATTCGGTGAACCCGTCGAACCTGATCCGGATCATACCGGCGGAGGGAGCAGGTGTTCGGTCGATCATCCCGCCCAACGCTGTATGCCCTCGCCAAACTTTTGAGGAGCACCACCGCGTGAAACATCTCTCTGTGACGTCACCACAAAGCGGCCTGCACTTGCCAGTGGCCGGCGGCCAACCGGCTCTGCCCACCCAAATTGCCTGGCTGCTGCTGTTTGCCTGGTCTGGCGCTGCGTTTGCCCAGGAAAGCGATACGGCGCTAGAGGAAGTCACGGTGACAGCCACGCTACTCAATGCCGGGACCGCCCCCGTTAGCGCTACGGTGCTGACCGAGCAGATTCAGTCGCGACGCGGTGCGGCGCATCTCGAGGATGTGATCACGTTGGCGCCCAACGTGGCGGCTTCGTCGGGCGCCTCGCGCAGCCGATTTTTTCAGATTCGCGGCATTGGTGAGCGCAGTCAGTTTGTCGAGCCGGTCAATCCATCGGTAGGGATCCTGCTGGATGGCATCGATTTGAGCGGCGCCGGCGGCGCATTGACACTATTTGATGTGCGCCAGGTGGAAGTCCTGCGCGGGCCACAGGGCACGCTGATGGGTGCCAACGCACTGGCCGGGCTGATCGCTGTGCAAAGCAGTGGCACTGATTCGGACGCGCGCGACCTGTCAGTCGGCATCGAAAATAAGGGCGGCTACCGACTCGGTGCCAGGTGGGGTGGGAATCTGACCGACAGCATGAGCGGCCGCATTGCGGTGCAGCAGTACGAGAGTGATGGGTATGTCGACAACGACTACCTAAATCGCAGCGACACCAACTCCCGGGAAGAGCTGACCGCGCGCGGCACTCTCACATGGGCGGGCAATACACACACGATAGAGGCCGCGGCCTACTACACACGCGTTGATAATGGCTATGACGCCTTCTCGCTCGACAACACCCGCGCCACTCTCTCTGATCAACCGGGGGAAGATGATCTGACACTCAAAGCCGGTCGCCTGAACTGGCAGAGCGGGCTTTTGGGTTTGGAGAGCACGCTGCAACTGAGCCATGCCAGCACCGATACAACTTACAGCTACGACGAAGATTGGAGCTATGTCGGGATTGCACCTGGCTGGGAGTACAGCTCCTACGACGAATATCTGCGCGACCGCTCAATGAACAGCCTTGAGTGGCGACTGCGGGCGCCGGAGACCGGTGGCACCGAGTGGGTGATCGGCACCTATTTGCGCGACGAGTCGGAAGACCTGAGCCGGCGATACACCTATTTACCCGCGCCCTTTGCCAGTGAAATCGATACCCAAACGCTGGCCCTCTTCGGGCAGCTCAATCGCAGCTTCAGCGAGCAACTCTCCGGCTTTATCGGCGCGCGCCTCGAGCAACGAGACAGTGAGTATCGCGACAGCGCGGGGGTTGCGAAAGATTTCGACCACAACTACTGGACCGGCCGCCTCGGGCTGATCTGGCAGTACCACAGCGACGCAAAGCTCTACGCAACGTTGTCACGGGGTGCGAGAGCCGGCGGTGCCAATGCAGGGTTACTCGCCAGCATCGATGCCTTACCGGAGCAGAGTCAGGACAGCGTCGCCGCGCTGGGGGTCTTCGACGAGGAGACGCTGATGAGCCTCGAACTGGGTTGGCAGCTCGACTGGACGCAGTACGACCTGCGCTCCCGTCTGGCGCTCTTCACGATGGATCGCGATGACCAACAGGCTAAGGGCTCGCTGGTCATCCCCCGGGAAGACGGCAGTACTGCCTTTATTGACTACACCGATAACGCAGCGGCCAGCGAACACCGTGGGCTCGAATGGGAGCTGCAATGGCAGCCCACCCAACAGGTGGCCGCAGCGCTGACCCTCGGCCTGCTCGACGCGCAGTTTGATCGCTTCATCACGGCGACCGGGAGCGATCTGTCGGGACGCGACCAGCCGCAGGCGCCGGGTTGGCAGTACTCGGCAGGCATTTCCTGGCGGGCCTCGGCGCTCGCCTCACTGCAACTCGAAGTCGCGGGTAGTGACAGTTATTTTTTTTCCGACCGCCACGACGTGCGCGCGCCCGAGACCCATCAGCTCAATGCCAGCCTGTCGGGGCAGTGGCAGAAATGGCGTTGGACACTCTGGGGCCGCAACATCACAGACGAGACGACCTTCGTGAGAGGCTTTGGCACGTTCGGTAATGACCCGCGCAAAGAGTATGCGCTGGAACCCTACCGCCAATATGGAGAACCCCGTATGGTGGGCCTGTCCCTAAGTTACGACCTGACGGAGAGCCGGTAATGAAAATGACTGCAGAACTGAGCGTCTATCCCTTGCGCGAGGACTTTAAGACGGCGGTGCTGGGCTTTATCGACGAGCTGCTGAAGGGGCAGGAGGTGGTCGCCGTCACCAATTCCATGAGCACGCAAATCAGTGGTGAGGATGATGCGGTGTTCGGTGCTATCCAGCAGGCCCTCCGCGCAAGCTACGCCCAGTTTGGTCGCCAGGTGCTGGTTGCCAAATTCATTCCGGAGCACTTTGCGGATATTGGCCCGGAGGGCTGAGGTGAGTTTTCTGGAGGTCTGCGCCGTCATTCTGGCACTGGCCTACGTCGTCCTCGCGATTTTTCAAAGCCGTCTATGCTGGATTGCGGCCATCGCCAGCGCTTCCCTGTACATCCTGATTTTTTGGCAGGTGCGGCTGTATCTGGAGGCGGCGCTACAGGTGTTTTACATCGCCATGGCGGTGTATGGATGGTTTGCCTGGCAACAAAAAGACGATGAATCCCAGACCCCGATCCGCAAGTGGTCGCCAAAGCAACACGCGATGGCCTGCAGTACGCTTGTCTTTCTAAGTGTGCTGATCGGCAGTGCCATGGCCCTATGGACCGATGCCGCATCACCCTTTGTCGACGCCGCGACTACCGTGTCTGCACTGCTTGCCACCTGGATGGTGGCGCGCAAGCTACTGGAGAACTGGCTGTATTGGATTGCGATCGATATCGCATCGATCGGCTTGTATCTGTCACGGGATCTCTTGCTGACAGCGGCGCTGTTTGCGGGATACGTCCTATTGGCAGCCTGGGGCTATCGTGCATGGCGCGCACAATGGCAACTGCAGACGTCCTGAGGCGCTGCCTCGACCGTTGGCAGGATTGGCAACTGGGAACGCCAATCGATAGCCCACCCAAACTGGGGGCTCTGATAGCACGAGGAAGTGGCCACAGCGTTTACGGCATTGTTAGCACACCCCAACTCATCGGCCGGATCAGACATCAATCTACCCGCCTGACTGACGAGGCGTTCTCGCAGGAACTCACCATCTGGTCTCTGGCAGCACAAAACGGCTTGGCACCCCGTATCGTTTACGCTGATGAAAAGGAACAGGTCGTGATCTGCGAGCGCGCGGACACCGCGGCACGCGCAGCGTCGGGTGAGGCTCTCGGCAAGCTCTGTCGCCGGATCCATGCGCTGCCAGGCGTCAGTCACCAGCTAACACTTGCGTCAGATATTGAGCACTACCTGAAGCAGTTGCCCGCTCATCTGGCAGACCCATGGCGCGCCGCCATGCATGCCGGAGACGCTGAAAAAGCCCTGTTGAAACTGGGGGAGGACACCCTCTACCTTTGTCACAACGACCTGACCCCCGGTAACCTGATGTCTCACGGCGATCAACTGATCGCAATCGACTGGGAGTATGCGGCGATGGGGAGTCGTTATTTTGATGTCGCCATTGCTTGCGAGGCACTGCCTTACAGTGAGCGAGGCATCATGATGCGACAGGTATTTGATGACGCACCGGATGACGAGTTGATGACGGCAGGCAAACAGATCGCCGGGCTGGTCACAGCATTGTGGCAGTGCTGCTTTGCCATTGATGAAGCACCCTCGCCCGCCGAGTGGCTTGGTTCGAGCGGATACTGATGAGCGAGCGATGGCATGTTCTCGGTGCCGGCGCGATTGGTGGATTGTTTGCCTGCCGACTGCAGTTGGGCGGCGCGGACGTTACCCTGTTGGCGAGAGAGGATGAACAACCAACGCGACAGCTGATCCTGAAAAGTGCACAGGAGCAGCGCTTTGAGTTCCCCCAACAAAGTCTCGCAGTGAGCCAGCAACCCATTGAGCACTTGTTGGTCTGCACCAAAGCCTGGGCGGTCGAAGAGGCAATCGAAGCGATAGCACCCCGGCTGTCTGCGACCAGCGTCGTGGTATTGCTCTGCAACGGCATGGGTCTCGCCGAGGCGGTCGCGCCCCTGATTGGCGAGGCGCAATTAATAGTAGGGTCCACCACGTCCGGATGCCGGCGCTCGGAGAGAGACGAGTTAATCGTCTCCGGTGAAGGTCGCACCCAACTTGGCACGCTGGACGCCAGCCCGTCGCCAACCTGGTTGTCGCACTGGCGCCAGGGCGTGCCCGATTTTGAATGGGAGACCGATATCCGGTCGGTACTGCTCGCCAAGGTCGCACTCAATGCCGTGATCAATCCACTGACCGCACTCCATGGCGTCACCAACGGCGAGTTATTGCAGCCGCCGTTGCAGGCGATTACCGAGAACGTGATTACAGAAGTGCAAAACGTGCTCTGTGCTGCCGACGTCCGAGAGATCGCCTCGGCGCTCCCCGCGCAGGTGCGCGCCGTTTGCAGCAGCACCGGCGCCAATCATTCATCCATGCGCGTGGATCTCGAGAGCGGCAAACGAACCGAGATCGATGCGATCGTAGGCTGGTTGCTGTCGAGTTTGACCCCGCATCCGCCCGCAACACCGCTGCTCAGCGAGCTGTATAACGCGGTGAGGGAACGGGATGTGAGGCTATCGAGCGCTTAGAGGAGCGCGAGCAGTGAGGCGACGACCACCCAGACCCCGGTCGCGCGGTTCATCGCTTTCTGAGCTGTCTCTACCGCGGTCACCACGCCCTGTGGGTCATCCAACGCCTCGTCATCAAGACGCCACGCGCGGGTGACACCCTGCGCCAGGAGCGTCTCGGCCGTCACCTCGGTATCGAATGCCTCCCGAGTCAACAGGCCCTTTGACCGCTCGAAGTCACCGAGCACGCAAAAGGTGAGCAGCAAGACCCGTGATGGCAACCAGTCCAGTAGACGCTGGGCCGCGTCAAAGCGCCCATCGCTGTCGGTATTGGCTAACGCCACCAGCCGATAGGCCGCCGCACCGAAGGGCCCCAGTAACCAGAAGTAAAGCACAGGCGGAAACCATCGGGCGAAACCGCGGTGGGCGAAATCACGCAGCGCGCGCTGCCCGCGTGCCTCTCCCGGGTCAACATCAGCGGCGGGGTCACTCAGTAGCATGGCTGCGCCCTCCTCGTCGCCGACGCGTGCACGAGCAAGAAAGCGCTGTAGCTCGGTGGGGTAGTCCCCCCTGCCCAGGGAAAAATACAGTAGCGCCGTCCCCACCAGCGCCTCAGCGAGGCTGCCCAGAAAGGCCTCCAGAACCCAGAGCACCACCGCGCCGGCGAGCAGCGGCGCGCCAACACGCAAAGCCAACGAGGGCCAGAGATCGAGCTCGACGGCATCGACGCGACGACTCAGCGCGTGAAACCACCTGTCGCCGTGTAAGGGTCCGCCGGCGCCCAGCAGCGCGAAAAGACCTACCGCAACGATGAATATGAGGTACGACACGCCCGTGTGTCTCCTTACTCCTGTGACTGACCGGCGACGACGCGAGACCAGTCAAATGCCGGTCCCGGATCGGTCTTGCGACCCGGCGCAATATCGCTGTGGCCAACGATAGCATCGTGCCGGATATCGGGGTAATGCTTTGTCAGGGCCGCCAACAACTCATCCAAGGTGTCGTACTGAGCATCGGTATACGCCTCGTCATCACAACCCTCGATTTCAATACCAATGCTGAAGTCATTGCACTGCTCGCGCCCCTGCCAGCAGGAGACACCCGCGTGCCATGCCCGCATGTCGGTGGAGACGAACTGCACCATCTCGCCTGCGCGCCGAATCAGAAAGTGTGCTGATACCTCGAGGCCGGCGATTTCCGCAAAATAGGGATGCGCGTCAGCGTCAAGGGTATTGGTAAACAGCGCCTCGATCTCGGGACCACCGTACTCGCCCGGCGGTAAAGAGATGCCGTGTATGACGATCAGCTCGGTCACCGCCCCCTCTGGCCGGGGGTTACAATTGGGAGACGGCGCGCGGCGGGCCGCTGCGAGCCAACCCTCGGTGATCTTCCATTGGTCAGTGGTCGTCGTCACGGGGTAATCTTATCGCAGACTTGGAAGAGCGAGCGCCGGACGCCCCTCTTGATAATCAATGCCGTCGGAACCACAGCCAGCCATGATCACCGCTGAATACATTGCCAAACTTGTCACCCAGGCGCTCTCTGAGGATGTCGCGAGCGGTGATATCACCGCGGAGCTCATCGGCGCTGACGTCCAGGCCAGCGGCCGTATTGTGACGCGGGAAGACGGGATCCTGTGCGGGACCGCCTTCGCGCTGGAAGCCTTTCAACAGATTGACCCCAGCTGCCATGTGGAATGGGCTGCCCAGGATGGCGATTCGATCGCGGCTGACAGCCTCGTTTGCACCCTGAGTGGACCCGCCCGGGCATTGCTGACTGGAGAGCGCACCGCACTCAATTTCTTACAGCTGCTCTCGGGCACCGCAACTACCGCGGGTCAGTATGCCGCGCGCGTCGCACATACCGGGGTCAAACTGCTGGATACCCGCAAGACCGTGCCAGGGCTCAGACTCGCACAAAAATACGCGGTGACCTGCGGGGGCTGTTACAACCACCGCATCGGCTTGTTTGATGCCTTCCTGATTAAAGAAAACCATATCTCAGCCGCCGGCGGCATTGCCAAGGCCGTCGCCGCTGCCAGGAACGTTGCGCCCAACAAGCCGGTGGAAGTCGAGGTGGAGAGCGAGGCGGAATTAGAGCAAGCTCTCACGGGGGGTGCCGACCGAATCATGCTCGACAACTTTACATTGGCAGCACTCCGCGATGCGGTGTCACTCACTGCGGGCAGCGCTGAGCTTGAGGCGTCTGGCAACGTCACCGACGAGAACCTGGTAGCCATCGCCGAAACCGGCGTCGACCTCATCTCAATCGGCGCCCTAACCAAACATGTCAGGGCATTGGATTTGTCGATGCGGATCGACTGATCGTTAACTGTGGATGGGCTCGCTACTGAGTAGTACGCCGTTGCGATCTGCGTAAAGCCAGTCGCCGGGCGCCACCGGTATCTCACTCAACATCAACGGAATATCTCGGTCGCCGACCCCCTGCTTATCCGTTTTCACAGGGCACACCCCGAGCGCCTGCACACCGATATCGATCCCATCGATGACCTCAACATCGCGAATCGCGCCGATCACTACTACCCCGGCCCAACCATTATCTGAAGCGAGTTGGGCGAGACGATCACCCAGCAGAGAGCGATGAAGTGCACCCTGGCCGTCCACCAGCAGCACCCGGCCCTTACCCGGTTCAGCGACAGCCTCGGCCACCCGCGAGTTATCGGCGTGGCAGGCTATTGTCGAGACAGGGCCCGCGAAGCACTCCCGGGTGCCAAAGGCACGAAACTGAAAGCCCAGATGTTGGGCGACCGGATGCGCATCGGATAAATCAGGCGTCGTGAATGCCACCACCGGCTCAGAACCAGTCATAGGAGAACGCAGACAGGCTCTCACCTGGCGCGTCGATGGCACCCGCGTGGGCGCGCGCGCGGGGCAGCAAGCGCTCCATATAGAACTGAGCGGTATTCACCTTGCGATCACAGAACACCACCCGCTCGCCCTTAGCGGACAAATTGGCCGCCACCAGCGCACCACGCGCCAGCTGCCAGCCACCGAACAGGTAGCCGGTCTGCATCATGTAATCAAAGGAACCACCTAATGCGGTAAAGCGGTCATCGCCTAATGTGGCGAGCAGGCCCTGCGTGGTCTCAACGTGATCGGCCAGAGATGCCGCTAGACGCACCCCAATACTGTGGAGCCGCGCATCACTGTGGCCCTGGAGCTTGGCAGCGACCTCACGAATTTCGGCCTGCATGGCCTCCATGGTGGCGCCACCGTCGCGACCGAGCTTGCGATTCAGCAGGTCCGCGGCCTGAATGCCATTTGTGCCCTCATAAATTGGCGTAATGCGCACGTCCCGCAGATACTGCGCCGCACCGGTTTCCTCGACGTAGCCCATACCGCCATGCACCTGGACCCCCAGAGAGGTCACCTCCATTCCCAGTTCGGTGAGCCAGCCCTTGATCACGGGGATCATTAGATCAATGCGGCGCTGACTCGCCTCGCGGGTCTCCTCGGAACCTGCGTGGGCAAGATCCATGGTCACGGCCTCGGAATACGCCAGTGCGCGCATAGCTTCATTCAGCGCGCGCATAGTTAGGAGCATGCGTTTCACATCAGCGTGCTCGATAATCGGCACCCCGCCCTGAACTCGCCCCCGCGCGTAGGCTACTGCTTTTTGGTAAGCGCCCTCGGAAGCACCGAGGCCCTGCAGGCCTACCTTGAGGCGCGCTTCGTTCATCATCGTGAACATACAGGCGAGGCCCTGATTCTCCTCACCCACCAGATAACCGATCGCGCCGCCATTGTCGCCGTACGCCATGACACAGGTGGGGCTGCCGTGGATACCGAGCTTATGTTCGACCGAGACGGGGTAGGCATCGTTGCGCTCGCCCAGTGAGCCGTCCTCATTCACCATGAACTTGGGCACCAAAAACAGCGATATGCCGCGGCTGCCCTCAGGCGCATCGGGCAAACGCGCCAAAACCAGATGAATGATGTTGTCGGTCGCGTCGTGATCACCCCAGGTGATGTATATCTTCTGCCCATAAATGCGGTAGTGATCGCCCTCGCGCTCGGCGCGGGTTTTCATAGGGCCCAGGTCGGACCCGGCCCCGGATTCCGTGAGATTCATCGTGCCCGACCACTCACCCGAGTAGATTTTTTCGAGGTAGGTAGATTGCAGTGCCTCATTCGCATGAGCCGAAATCGCCAGCGCTGCTCCGGCGCTGAGAAAAGGTTCGAGCGCGAACGCCATGTCAGCACTGTTCCACATCTCACAGGCAGCGGTGCCAAAAAGCTCGGGCAAGCCCTGCCCACCCT
>Ga0160423_10005543_pt1 | contig 10285 bp, 7 predicted proteins | sample CRUFie14St8metaG_FD_108191 | JGI IMG/M metagenome (GOLD analysis project Ga0160423, IMG submission 108191) | Marine microbial communities from the Costa Rica Dome - CRUD Field 142mm St8 metaG | ecosystem: Environmental > Aquatic > Marine > Oceanic > Photic zone | place: Costa Rica: the Eastern... | reverse complement strand
TGGTTTTGACAGCAAGTCAAAGTTAATAGTAAGCATGTCGCGCATTAAAATAGCACGCGTAATAATCTATTTTAAACTTTAAACGGCGAAAATAAATACGCTTTAGCTGCATAATCTGAATTACAGTAGGATTAGCCTCGTTCCACAAGGTGGAAAAGCTAAATGTTTCATGAAAGCCTTTGTTAACGGCGTTCTGTAAGAAACATCGTAAATGTTAACATAGAAAATATGAGTTTCGACATATTTTTGAAACTAAGAAACTAAGTGATATATAGATTGTTTTTAGTCAGTATATCATCGAAAATTAATTGAAAACTAAGCATGTAGAAATTTATTAGTTTTCTTGTTTGGACCCGAGTTCGATTCTCGGCGACTCCACCACACGGGACAAATTCGATTTTTTAGATCTGTCCCGTTTTAATTTCATGTGAATCCTTTATTGATAATTTATTTATATTTATCAATAATAATTAAACATGAAAAATTTTCTTTTTTTTTTATTAATATTATACTTTTCATGTTCAGAATATGAAAGCCAAATAAATGAAACTGAAGAAACTCAGATTCCACTAATTCACAATAATTCTACTTATGATGTAATTTTCACTGAAAACATAGTATATGGTTATGGACTATCACATGAATCGATAAATAGTGAAAATCAATTTTCAATGCCTCTTCTTCTAGACTCTTACATACCTGATAATCTATCGGAAAATAGACCAGTTTTAATGCTTATTCATGGCGGAGGGTTATTTGGAGGGTCAAAACAACAAGCTGCAATAGTAAATATTGCTAATTTTTTTGCTGAGAGAGGGTGGGCAGTTTTTTCTATTGATTACAGGCTAAAAAATGACTATGGAACAGTCCCTAATGAGTGGGTTGATTTCTCAACTAATATAGACAATGAAAGCATTGCAAAATATTATGCATCATATCCTGCAATTAGAGACGCAAAAGCAGCTTTAAGATGGATAATTGCAAATAAAAACTCATATAAATTAAATGATCAATTTATCACTGTTGGAGGTGGATCCGCAGGAGCAGCTATTTCAATTGCAGTCAGTGTAAGTAATTTAAATGATTTTAAAATTGAAATTAATTTAGAAGATGACTTCACATTAGCTAGTACTAATCTTGATCAAGATTATGAAATTAAAACAATATTAGATTTTTGGGGATCAAGTACGCTAACCAAAGCTCATGAACTTGTTTATGGTCACAATCATTTTGATTCAAGTGACCCGCCAATATTTATCACCCATGGTACAAATGACACAACAGTTCCTTTTAGTGAAGCAGTTGAACTTAGAGACATATTTACTCAAAATCAAGTCCGTTATATTTTTTATGAACTTGAAGGTGCTGGTCATGGTCCGTGGAATTTTTTATATGAGGATAACCGACTTGAGGAATTAGCTCTAAGTTTTATTGTTGATCAACAAGAACTAATTATAAATTAGTATACAAGTAAAGAAAAAAAGAATGTTTATAATCTCTAATAAAATTCATTTCAAATTATTTCTAATTACATTTTACATTTTATTTTTCTCTTGTGATACAAATGATAAAAAACCCCAAAAAACCATTGAATTAAGTAAAAAATCAGAAATAATATCTGAAATAAAAAAAGAAGAGGACTTTAAGTTGTCAGATGATAATGTAATGGAGTTCTTTTTAGAATATGATAAGCATAATAAAGAAAATCTGGTTAGAATAGTTACTGATTATGGGAATATTGAAATACAACTTTTTGACAATACAAAATTTCATAGATCTAACTTTATATATCTCACAAAGAAAAATTATTTTGAAGGAACTCAGTTTTATAGGGTAATCAATAATTTTGTAATTCAGGCTGGTAATAGTGATAACAGAAAAATATCTCAAAAAAGAAAAAAAATTGGGAGATACTTGCTTCCAAATGACTTAAATAAGGGATATAGTCATGAAAGAGGAATGGTTAGCATGCCTAGCAGTCTAGTTGATAACCCTTATAAAATGGCATCTCCGTTTGAATTTTTTATTGTTCAAAGTAAAACTGGCGCACATCATCTAGATGGGAATTACACAGTTTTTGGAAAGGTAATATCAGGAATGAATACGGTTGATAAAATAGCTGCTACTCCTACTGACAATTTAGACTGGCCCTTGCAAAATATTTATATAAAAAGAGTTGAAATTATTGAATAATTATTCGGTATAATTATTGTTTGGTTGGTAAACATGAAATTGTTCCCTACCAAATATGATAAGATTCTAGCAAAAGTTGACCTTATTCAGCCAATTAAGTATGCTAGTACTAGGAACTATAAAAACGGAAATGTAACTAAACTTTCACCCTATATTTCAAGAGGTGTAATATCAACAAGGTTTATTTATGAAAAACTAGTTGAAAATGGAATTAACTTAAAAAAGTGCGAAAAATTTATTCAGGAATTAGCTTGGAGAGATTTTTGGCAACAAATATGGGTAACTAAAGGCTCCCTCATCAATAAAGATTTAAAAAGGCCTCAAGAAGACGTAAATGATTTTAAAATATCAAAATCTTTGGTTGAAGCTAAAACCGGTATTAATTCTATTGATAAAGAAATAAGTAATCTTTATGAGAATGGGTACATGCATAATCATATGCGTATGTATGTTGCTTCAATCGCTACAAATATTGCTAAAAGTCACTGGAGAATTCCAGCAAGATGGATGTATTACCACTTATTAGATGGAGATTGGGCTAGTAACGCACTTAGTTGGCAATGGGTAGCAGGTACTAATTCAAATAAAAAGTACTACGCAAACCAAGATAATATTAACAAGTATTTTAACAGCAATCAAAAAAACACCTTTTTAGATAATAGCTATGAGTTTATTTCATCAATGAATATTCCTTATGAACTTGAAGAGAAATATGATTTAGAGCTTAACTTAACCCTTCAAAATAATAAAGAAATCAGAATTGATAATTCACAACCAACTTTAATATACAATTATTACAATATTGACCCAAATTGGAGAAAAAATGAAAAGGCAAACAGGGTTTTAATTTTTGAACCTAAAGTTTTCAATGAATATCCAGTTTCACAAAAGTGTATAGATTTTTCTTTGAACCTTTCAAAAAATATTAAAGACATGCAGATATACTATGGAAATTTTGAAGAATTTTGTTCAAAGTATAATGTATCAAATCCGATTTTCAAACAACATCCTTTAAATAAACACTATTCAGGGCTTGAAGATAAACGAGACTGGCTTTTCAAAATTGAAGGTGAATATTTATCCTTTTTCAAATACTGGAATAAAATCAGAAAAAAACTTATTTAACTACTATCTTTTTGGCTTTGGTTCTTTCTCCGCTTTTTATCACCAATGAATAAAAGCCATTAGATAAATCAGAAATATCAATAGAATCAAAAATAATTTGCTGTGAATGAACTTTTCTTCCTTTCATGTCATAAATAGAAATATTTAAAGGCTCATTTGATGGATTTATAATATTAAAAAATCCTTCTGAAATAGGGTTTGGATATATGCTTATATTAAATGGTTCCTCATGTAGTGAAAGAGTTGCTTCGTAAATTTCTTGTACCACATAATATGATAACTTGGGCTCTCTATCTCTAGTAACTATACCCCAATATTCTTCGTTTGCAAAATTATCATAAGGGATTGCATTTACAAATCCGCCTGGATCTTGTTGATTTGGGTTGCCAGCTTTCCACCATTCATCACAAAATTCAAATAATGTTACTCCAATACATATATCCGATTTATCAATTATTGCATTTAATATAATCTCAGTAGCTTCAGCTTGTTGTAGTTGATTTTCAGAATTTGATTTTATATTAAAGCTATCAGCTCCAGCTTCAGAAATATACATAGCCTTATCAGTTAAAGCTGCTAATTCGTCTATTGCAGTATCAGCACTTAACCACCTGTAAATATTCATCCCCCAAACATCAACGCTAGGACAAGAATTTAAAGCCTGAACATCAGGCACTTCACCATGTGCAGTACTTACAGGACGATTCGGATCTAAAATTTTGACGGCTGCAGCACTATCTTCAAGAATATTATACCAGTTTTGAATATTATTACCAAACCAGTCAGGATGGTAGTTAAATTCATTTCCAAATTCCCACATCAATATTGCATCATGATCTTTAAATTGATTAACATACCAAGAAAAGTTATTTTCATTAAGTCTCATTATAACTTTGATACCAGCATTTGCAAAAGCATTTAATTCAGCAATATTTGTAATAGCTGCATATGTTCGTATTGTATTAATATTTGCGTTAATCAAAAGGGGAATATCATCATTGTATGTAAAACCAGAATTTTCACCATTTCCCTCTCCTCGAGCATAACATATACCGTTAATTCTGTATTCTTGATCGTCTACATATAATTTTCTATCTTCAACGTATATTGTCTGAGCAGCTAACTGACAACTTAACATATATATCACAATTAAGATATTTCTCATTGACTACGAAATTATTTTTTAATAAAGAGTTTAGATTCAGTATATTGACCGGAGCTTATTTTTAATAAATATATACCTATATTAAAATCTTTTAAATCTATATTTTTAATATTTTTTGTTTCAAATATCTTATTACCTATTAAATCAAAAATTTCAATATTAAAATCGATAAAACTAGTGTTAATATTAATCTTTTCAGATGCAGGATTTGGATATAATTTGAAATAAGGCAACTTTGTATCGGATAAGCTCATTGATCCCTCAACATAACTAAAATCCATCCAGTTTAAATTAAAACCTGATTCGAGTGTAATTATTCTTAAATTATATAATCCAGAGTTAATATATGTGGAAGTTTCGGTAATTGTTTCCCAATTTTGCCAACCACCTGTATTAATTAGTGATACTTGAGCGATATTTTGTACTGACGAACCATTTCTTAATTGAATTAATATTTCACCAGAATATCCTGCAATTCTGAGATTGATATCAAAAAGTCCTGATTCAGTAATTAAAACCGGATATTCAGCAAAATCATTATTATCAGAATAACTGAGGTTGAAACCATTACCAAAATCAGTACAATTTTCTATTTCAAAACCATCTTGATTTATGTAATCCTCTGCTTGAATTAATCCTGGTAATAATAATCTTTCATCCAAATAATTGTCTACAGGAAATAAGTTATATGCCGGTAAAAATTCACCAGTAAATGAATATATCTTATCATCATAATTATAAGATACATGTATGTTGTCAAGAAAAGTCATGACCTCAGAGGATTCTAAAATTAGTATTTGATTATTTACTTGGCTGACATTAACAGAAATTATTTCAGATAAACTACCATTGATAAATAAATCAAAATATGAATTAAGTATTTCTTGATCATTTATCGGATGGTTTAAAAGTAAATAAATTTCTGAATTATCATTGGTATATGCGTTTTCAATCGAAAAATTTGGAATGGTTTGCGTTTCGGAAAACTCTAAGCTACTTAAATTAAAGCCATCGCTCAATATATTTGTCTTAAGTTTAGCTACACCCTCATTTAAATAGACACCTTGTGTTAATTTGCTGTAAAAATCATTCCAAGAACCACTATCGTATAACATTATTTCATCTGAAATGGGATAACCATTAACTTCAATTTTTATTTTTCCATTAGAATCAGCAGCATACCTTGTCACTAAATCGTAAAAACCTGAATTTTCAATATTTACTGTATGTAATAACCATTCACCGTCTTGGACAAATCCAATGTGATAACCATTTCCATTTTCATCAGAACTAAACTCAATATCAACACCGTCATTTCTATATTGCCATCCTTGGTTCCAAGCTTCAAACTCTTGTGTACTTACATGATAGGTAGCATAATCAGCATCTGCATATGCGTACCCCATGGGACCTAAATCATAGTCAGATGCATATAAAATTCCAGGGATATTATTTAATTCACTAAAAGGAAGGGTTTGAGTTGTATTAGGTTGTCTAATCATAGCATCAACAACATCTTTTTGAAAAACATTATTTGAAATGTGAGAATCTTCGGCTAATTTCATTAAGCCATTAATAGCATTTTCAACAGTTGGTGGGCCTGAATTTCCTCTAAAATAATTTACCAAAGACTCATAGTCAGAATTTGAAGATATTGAAAATGGTGCTGAAATTGACTCTAATTTTTTCCATGGCCAAAAAGCCCAACCAATATTATTATCTTCAAAAACCTTTATAGCTTCTGTGAACCATTGATTTGAATTTTCACCTGCTTCACCCATCCAAAGCGGAACATCATAAGTATCCCTTATCGATATTACCCAGTCAAGGGAGTTATTGTAACTCCAATATTTATGAAAACTATAAACCATATTAGAATCCCAAGGTGGAGTTAAACCAGCAAAATTATTTGCAAAATCATTTCCCTCTACAAAAATTATATGATTTTGATCATGCTGTCTAATTTCATTTGTAATTTGTATATATAAATTCCTTAACTCATTTTCTTGTAAAGACCAGTGTGTCTCATTTAACAAATCATAGCCTCCTATCCAGGGTTCGTTCTTATATCTTTCAGCTAATTTACCCCATAAAGCAATTGTTTTATTTTTATTTTCAGTACTCTCCCATAAGGATGGTTGGTTTGGATTATAATCATTTATATCAGAATTTAAACCTTGACCACCTGGGGCAGCATGTAGGTCTAATATCAAATACATATTATTAGCTTCACACCAATCCAGTAAATTATCAACCAAAGAAAAGCCTAAATCTAACCAAGTATTCTGTCCAGCAATAGGTTCATTCTGGATTGGTAAAGTGAATAAATTATAGTGCATTGGAAGTCTTACACTATTGAAACCCAAACTAGCTAGTGATTCAATATCACCCTCAGTTACGAAGTTTTCATACCAAGCATTGTAAAAGTCATCAGTATTTTGTTGACCAATAAAATCAACTAATTTTTCTTTAAATTCATGCTGAGAATTAGCAGCACCTGTAAAATGAAATAGATACGGCTCTTGAAGCATCCATCCCCCTAAATTAATTCCTTTTAAAATTACATTATCACTATTATCGTCTTTAATGTTTGAACCAAGACGTGATAAATTTTGTGTACAAATTATGTTAGAAATAAATAGTAAAAAAAATGTTATTAATAACCTCACTGATTTATTGAATATTATCTAATCCCCACAAAGTGATTTCAGAACCGTGAACATAAGTGTCACTACCATAATTAGAAGTAATTGAAAACTTTAAATATCTAAACTCATCAGAAACACCATCCAAATCAAAGTCATGTCCCTCAGCAGCAGATTCAATAAAATCTTGTGGAATATTACCTTCACTATCAGCTGGATTTCCTATATCAAATTGTCCTAGCAAAATCCAGTCTACAGAATTATTGCTTGCATATAAATCAAATGACCTAAGATTTTCTGCTTGGTAATAATATGGAGTATCAGCCGGTCCGTTATACCAAAATGCGCGCTGCCAAACCTTAAATCTATGAATTCTTACAGTCTTATTTAAGTCGATGACTATGTCTAATGGCCAATCTAATGTTCCACCGTTAGCATCTCTCCAAATTATAAAGTAACTATTATCAAAATCTGTTTCAACAGTATCTACTACATCATCCCAAAAAAAAGATGTTTGACCTTCCCATTGATTTCCGTCAACCGAAAGTCCACTAACTAAAGTCCAGCTAGACTTATCAATCATTTCCTCAAATATTGGGGTTAATGTAGCTTTTTCCTCCAATTCTGTGATATTTCCATCAAAATCCTCAACCTTTGTTAAAAAAGTCATTTCAACAGAATCTAGACCTCTAACAAAAATACTTTCAGAAGCACTGTTAGAAGATAAAATTCTAATCTCTTCATCCGATGAATTAACAATATGAAGGTGGACGTAAACAGTTTTTTCAGCAATATTTTCCCATTCAATTTTTATACCACCTAAGTCTGGTGTTATAGAGATACTTTCTTGAACAAGATAAATAAATGATGGTAAAGGCGTGAATTCAACTTCAACAGGCTGAGAGATATTTTCATTTTCATCAACTACAAATAATCTCACGTTAATAGGAGTATTTTGGTTTAAACCATCAATCTCTATTGAGTTATTATGGGAACTTGAAACCCTGTACACATCAAACCCTAATGAATTTGTATATTCAGCTCTTACAAATAAAATATCGGAGTCACTGGGTAACTGGTAGGATATTACTCCACCACCATTTGTCGGAGTTATATTTTCAATGGTTAAAATGCCTGGTGGAATTGAATCCTGATTTTTATCATCAACACACCCTAACAGAGCAGCTATAAAAATTGTTAAAATTACTAATATTATGTTTTTTTTCATATTGTATAATTATTACCATCCTGGATTTTGAATCAAGTTTGGATTAATTGTTATTTCGTTGATACTGATTGGATGGAAATAATCCCTAGGACTATTAAATGATCTTAATCCTACCTGTTTAATATTATAGTATCCTTCAGATGTACTTTCATCGACTGACCATCCGAATACAGGAGAATTAAAATATTCATCAGCTAGTTTCCATCTTCTCAAATCATTATACCTATTTCCTTCAAATGATAATTCAATAAGTCTTTCTTGCATTATAATTTCTCGTAAACCTTCCTGAGTTGTGTGTTTATTTAGGGAAGCAGCAATTGCAGAATTACTCCAACTATCCTCAAGATTTGGTATACCGGCTCTTTCTCTAATCAAATTCAATGCATTATGAGCTTCTGGACTTGGTCCAATAGACTCATTCACAGCTTCAGCATAGTTTAAATAAAGTTCTGAAAGTCTTATCATGGGCCATGCATAAGTAACTATTTTAGAATAACTATCACCTTCTGAATCAGGGTGAACTAACTTTTTCAATGCATAACCTGTAATCAAATAGTCATCAGAGTTTGCTATTCTACCGTGATTTTCTCCTTTTCTCATATTTAATTGCCATAATCCGCCCCAGGTTCTATTATAACCTCTATCAAAACCCAGTGAGGAATAAAATCTCGGTTCTCTGTTTAAATTTAATCTAGAAGTAATTGAGCCATATACAGCTTGCAAGTTTTGTGATGAATTTACATAAGTTCTATTATAACGACTTTGATAATTAAAACTAAGATCTTCATTAATTGGCAGGCCATTATCTGTGTAAAACAACTCCGCCATTCTTAATGTTGGAGCTATCCACTGCCAGGCAGCTTCAACAGATGAAGCATTTGGGTCTTTCATCATGCAAGCTGCTTGAATTTGCCACCAATCATTATTTCTAACAGGATTTGAATTTCCCCAAATTAATTCAGAATTCCATTTATCAACAGTAGTATATTTTAGGTCATATAATATTTGAATAAATTCTTCTTCTTCATATTCTTCTTCAAAGTTTGGAGGCGCTGAATCAAATTCATATAAGCTCACACCATTTTCAATTGCGCTATTAATCGCATCCAAAGATGCTTCTCTTGCTAAATCCCATTTATTTTGATCATAAGATTGATTAAAAAAATGCTCACCTTCTTCATTTATAAAATCAGAATACATTTCATAATTTCCATTAAATAAAGGACTTGCAGCATAAGTCAAAACTCTAGATTTTATCGCTTTAGCGATAACTTCATCAATTCTTCCCAAGTCATTTGAAGATAGTACCCTCGCCGGTAAATATTGAAGAGCCTCATCTATTGTTTCCACTATGTAAGCAACAGACTCATCAATAGTTCTTCTTTTGACTCTAACTTCTGTGTCATTAGCAGAAATAGGTAGGTTTTCATCCACAATCGGAATTGGACCATAATAAGTGAATAATAAAAAATGATAGTAGGCCTTGAGGAATTTAGCCTCTGCAGCCCATGTACTCATTTCTTGTTCTGTCATATCAACCACGTTATAAATATTTTCAATAAGTACATTACAGTGTCTAATTCCTTCCCATAATGAACCTTGATCAGACCAACCTGACCACAATCCAAATTTAGGATTAGTTGCAGATTGTTGACCTTTCATAATTCTAATGCCATCTGTTTCTTTAGCTATAGGAGTTGTAACTTCATCACTCATCATCATGAATGATGTATATACTCCATCATTCTTAGGTAAGTATGCATAACATGTCGCCAAAGCAGTATATGCAACCTCTTTTCTCTCAAATAATAAATCTATTTGTTGCGTTTGATCAGGGACAATATCTAAATATTCATCACAACCAAACATTGCAAATAATAAACCAATAACTATAATTTTTTTATTCATAATTTTTTATTAAAAATTAAC
>Ga0160423_10005542_pt1 | contig 10288 bp, 8 predicted proteins | sample CRUFie14St8metaG_FD_108191 | JGI IMG/M metagenome (GOLD analysis project Ga0160423, IMG submission 108191) | Marine microbial communities from the Costa Rica Dome - CRUD Field 142mm St8 metaG | ecosystem: Environmental > Aquatic > Marine > Oceanic > Photic zone | place: Costa Rica: the Eastern... | reverse complement strand
ATCTGGCAACGGTCCTGAATTACCAATACAAGTGGTGCATCCATATCCGACTAAATTAAATCCAAGTTCATCTAGATAAGTATTTAAACCTGCTTTTGCTAAATAGTCAGTTACAACTTGTGACCCTGGAGCCAAGGATGTTTTAACCCACGGTTTTGTTGAAAGTCCTTTTTCAATTGCTTTTTTTGCAAGCAAGCCTGCTCCGATTAAAACACTAGGATTAGATGTATTAGTACATGATGTTATTGCAGCAATTACAACATTTCCATCTTCTAAATTGTAATCTTCACCACTTACTTTCGCTGAAGTTGGTTCTGTTTTTTTAGTTACTTCCTCATATACTTTTTTAAAATTTGATGATGCTTCAGTTAATAAAACTTTATCTTGTGGTCTCTTAGGTCCTGAAATAGTTGGAACTACTTTTGACATATCTAAAGAAACAGTATCAGTAAATTCGATCTCATCACTGGCCCACAACCCTTGTTCTTTTGCATATGCTTCAACAATATTAACAGTTTGCTTGTCTCTTCCTGAAAAATTTAAATATTTTAATGTTTCGTCATCAATTGGGAAAAAGCCACAGGTTGCCCCATATTCTGGTGCCATGTTTGCAATAGTTGCTCTGTCTGCAAGTGTTAAGTTTTTTAAACCTTCACCATAAAATTCAACAAACTTACCAACAACTCCTTTATCTCTTAGCATTTTAACAACTGTTAAAACTAAATCTGTTGCAGTAGTTCCTTCTGGAAGTTTCTTAGTTAATTCAAAACCAATAACTTCTGGAATAAGCATTGATATTGGTTGACCGAGCATCCCAGCTTCAGCTTCAATTCCACCTACTCCCCATCCTAAAACTGATAAACCATTCACCATTGTAGTATGACTGTCTGTTCCAACTAGAGTATCTGGAAAAATATAATCTTCATCTTTATATTTTTCTGACCAAACAACTTTGGATAAATACTCTAAATTTACCTGGTGACAAATTCCTGTTCCTGGAGGAACTATTCTAAAATTATTAAATGCTTGCTGGCCCCATTTTAAAAAAGAATATCTTTCAGCATTTCTATTAAATTCAATATCAACATTCTCTTTTAAAGAATTGGAACTTGCAAATTTATCTACTTGAACTGAATGATCAATTACAAGATCAACAGATGACAAAGGGTTGATTGTGTTAGGATCTTTATTTTTTTCTTTAACTGCTTCTCTCATTGCTGCTAAATCTGCAACAGCTGGAATTCCTGTATAATCTTGAAGTAAAACTCTTGCAGGTCTGTAAGCTATTTCAGTTTTTGATTTTTTTGTTTTTAACCAATCTTTAACTGCATCTATTTGATCTTTTGTTACACTTAAATTATCTTCATATCTTAATAAATTTTCAAGTAATACCTTAAGTGAATTTGGTAGTTTGCTTACTCCTTCTAAACCATTATTCTCTGCTTCTTTAAGTGAATAATATTTATAATCTTTTCCATTGACTGAAATATTCTTTAATGAATTGTAGGAATTTTTGTTTCCTGGTGTCATATTTTATAAATAAAAAGTTATAATGCTTGTTAAGAGAAGCAGTGACATAGCATAATTAAAATAATTAATAAATTTCTGATTTGTCGCAAATTTCCTGAAAAATTTACCTAAAAATGTCCATAGAGTAATACTCGTCACTGAAACAATAAATGCCATAATAATAATTTGAGTCGTATAGCTTACAAAAGTTTTTCCTGGATAAATATAGGTAGAGACTACAACAATAGAGGCAAGGACAGCTTTTGGATTTAAAAACTGAAAAATAAAAGTTTCATGAAATTTAATTGGATTTTTATTTTTATTTTCTTTTTCAGACGTTCCTGAAAATGAAATTTTGTAGGCCAAATAAATTAAAAATAGGGTACCTAAATATTTTAATATTTCTTGTATTAAAGGATAAAGTTTAAAAATATTTACCAAACCTAAAGCTACACATAATAATAAAAATGGAAATCCTAAAGTTACACCAATTATATGTGGAAGAGTTTTAAGAATACCAAAATTAAAGCCAGAATAAAATGCAACAAAATTATTTGGTCCAGGAGTAAATGCTGCAACAATCCCAAATAAAGTTATTGATAAAATTTCAGGATGCATTTTTATGCAATCGGCAAACCATTCTCAGCTTCTTGAGATGGATGTACTAAGGTTACTTTACCTTCATTGTCAATTGCACCTAAAACCAAAACTTGAGAAACAACACCAGCAATATTTTTTTCTGGAAAATTACAAACTGCGATCACTTGTTTTCCTTTTAAATTTTCCTCATTATAATAATGAGTTATTTGCGCTGAGGATTGTTTTACTCCAATTTCTTTTCCAAAATCTACTTCGACTACTAATGATGGTTTCCTTGCTTTTTCGTTTTTCTTAACTGAAATTACTGTTCCTATTCTTATATCTACTTTGTCAAATATGTCGTAGGTAATTTGTTCTTTAATCATTATATAATATGTTAAGTTAATAATATGAGTATAGAAAACAATTTATACGAAAAATCAATCAAGATTTTAACAGACCTAATTGGTTTTAAAACAGTTTCAGGCCAAGACAACAGTGAGTTAATCAATTATTGTGAAAAAATTCTAAATGAAATTGGAGCAAGTACTTTTAAAGTTTTTGATGATGATAATAAAAGAGTAAATTTATTTGGAACCTTAAAGGCTAATAAACCAAATGGAAAAAAACCAATTATTCTTTCAGGTCACACAGATGTTGTTCCTGTTTCAAAAGGATGGAGCAGCGATCCATTTACAGCAACAATAAAAAATGACAAACTTTATGGAAGAGGTTCTTGTGATATGAAAGGATTTATTGCCTGTACTCTTGCTTATGCTCCAATTTTTAAAGAAAGTAATTTAGATAGAGATATTCATTTCTGTTACACATTTGATGAGGAGACAGCTTGTATTGGTGCTCCTTTGTTAATTAAAGAATTAAAAAAAAGAGATATCAAAAATGGAATTTGTATAATTGGTGAACCAACTAAAATGAAAATTATAGATGCCCATAAAGGTATGAATGAGTACACAATTCATTTTGGTGGCCTCGCCGGACACAGTTCTAAACCCCATTTAGGAGTAAGCGCCGTAGAATATGCTTCAAGATATGTAAATAAACTTTTAGAAATAAGAGAAGAATTAAAAAAAAGAGGACCTAAAGATTGTATATTTGATCCTCCACATTCAACTCTGTCTATAGGTGGAATAAAAGGTGGAATAGCTCATAATGTTATTGCGGATAAGTGTAGTGTGGATTGGGAAACTAGACCAATTATTAAAGCTGATGCGGACTATGTCACAAATGAAATAGATAAATTTGCTAATGAAAAATTGTTACCAGATATGAAAAAAGTTTTTCCAGACTCTTTTATTGAAAAAGAAGTAATTGGAGAAGTTGTTGGTTTTAATAGATTAGATCAATCAGAAGCTTGTGAATTTGTATCAAGTATTACAGGAGATAATTCTAGAGAAGTAGTTTCGTTTGGAACAGAAGCTGGATTATTTCAAGAGGTGGGTATTAGTACTGTTGTATGTGGCCCAGGTTCAATTGAACAGGCACACAAGATAGATGAGTTTATTGAATTAAATGAAATTAAAAAATGCCTTAAATTTTTAGAAGGAGTTAAAGATAAATCAGTAAATTAATTCCAACCACCTACAGATTTAACTTCTAAAAATTCAATTAGTCCTTCTTTTCCTGCTTCTCTACCAATACCAGAATGTTTATAACCACCAAATGGAGCATCTACGGCAATACCAGCACCATTTACATCAACCATTCCAGATCTTAGTTTCCTTGCAACTCTTTGAACTTTTTCGTTATCTTGAGTTTGAATATAATTTGTTAAACCATAATCAGTATCATTTGCAATCTCGATTGCCTCTTCCTCAGTTTCAAAAGGAATTACTGATAAAACTGGACCAAAAATTTCTGTTCTTGCAATGTCCATATTATTATTTACATCAGCAAATACTGTTGGTTTAACATAATACCCATCGCTTAAACCTTCAGGCTTACCAGGTCCGCCAGCAACTAATTTTGCACCTTCATCAATTCCTTTTTGGATTAAACTTTGTATTTTATTAAATTGTGTTTCTGAAATAACTGGACCAATATGATCTCCCTCTTTGTTTGGATCCCCTACTTGAAATTCATTTGCATATTTTCTAAGTCTTTCTACCGCTTCATCATACATTGATTTTTCAACCAACATTCTTGTTGGAGCATTACATGATTGACCAGAATTTCTAAAGCATCTTAATGCGCCTCTTTCAATTGCCTCAGGATCTGCATCTTTAAAGATTATGTTTGCTCCTTTGCCGCCTAATTCTAAACTTACACGTTTAAAATCTTTAGCTGCATTTTGAGAAATTAATGCTCCTGCTCTTGTTGATCCTGTAAATGAAATCATATTTACATCAGGATGACTTGTTAAAGCATCTCCTGTGGTTGCTCCATCTCCATTTACTAAATTAAATACACCTTTAGGAAACTTTGCTTCATCAATTAGTTCTGCAATAATAACTGCTGATAAAGGTGCAAGTTCAGATGGTTTTAAAATCATGGTACATCCTGCAGCTAATGCTGGAATTACTTTTAAGCAAACTTGGTTTATTGGCCAGTTCCAAGGTGTAATTAATGCACAAACTCCTTTTGGCTCATATAAAATTCTTTGATTTTTAGCATGATCTCCTAAAGCTTTTTCAAATTCAAAATCTTTAAGATAGCGAATAAAAGATTTAATGTGACTTGCTCCAGTTCCTGTTTGAAGTTTAGATGAAAAATCTTTTGGAGCTCCCATTTCTAGAGTTATTGCCTCAGCAATATCATTCCATCTTTTTTTATATAATTCATATAATTTTTCTAAATGAGCAATTCTTTCCTCTTTTGATGTAAATCCCCAAGATTTAAATGCCTCTTTTGCAGCAGTAACTGCATCATGAATATCTTCTTTGCCACCTAAAGAAATAACAGCACAACTTTTTTCACTTGCAGGATTTATTACTTGAATTTCATTTTGATTTTTTGGTTCAACCCATGAACCATTAATATAAAATTTTTTCTTCTCAATCATGGTCGCAAACTATCCTTTCTTTATGATTTTGCAAATAAATTTGTTAGCTCGTAAACAATCGTGGCTGCTGCAAGAGAAGTCACTTCTGCATGATCGTAGGCAGGCGCAACTTCTACAACATCGGCTGAAATTAAATTTAACCCAGACAAACCTCTTATAACGTTTACAATTTCTCTTGTAGTCATTCCTGCAATTTCTGGTGTTCCAGTTCCTGGTGCGAAAGCTGGATCTAATACATCAATATCAATTGATAAGTATAAAGCGTTATCTCCTACTCTTTTTCTAATTCTTTCTGCAATTTTATCTGTCCCTTCTGTTTGAAATTCATCACAGTGAATTATTTTAAAACCAAAACTCTCATCGTTTTTGATATCATCTCTGCTGTATAAAGGCCCTCTTATTCCAACATGCATTGAAGCATCATCTAAAAATAAATTTTCTTCACGCGCTCTTCTAAATGGGGTGCCGTGAGTATAGGGGGCCCCAAAGTAAGTATCCCAAGTATCTAGGTGTGCATCAAAATGAACTAGAGAAACCGGACCATTATTCTTTTTATTTACTGCCCTTAGTAGCGGAACTGCAATAGTATGATCGCCTCCTAAACTTATTATTCCTCCTACTTTGTTTAATAAATCTGTTGCTCCAACTTCGATTTGTTTGATTGCTTCATCTATATTAAATGGATTACATGCTATATCACCTGCATCAGCAACTTGTTGTACTTTAAAAGGTTCAACATCATAATTTGGATGATAATTTGTTCTTAAATGTCTTGAAGCTTGTCTAATACTTTGAGGACCAAATCTTGCACCAGGTCTGTAACTTGTTCCACTATCAAATGGAACACCAACAATTGCAACATCACAACTTTCTACATCTCTTAATTCTGGAAGCCTGGCGAATGTATTTGGACCTGCATACCTTGGAACTTTTGTTCCACTGACTGGTTGAATTGGATTTTTATTTTTTTCTTTTTTCATTTTATAATAATCTAAGATAATATTATCTTGTCTAATTCGTCTATAATTAATTAATGAGATTTTTTATAATATTCATCCTTAGTTTTCATACTTCGTATGTAAATGCAGATGAAATATATAACCTTTTAAAAATTCCAAATTTAGAAGTCTATAAGCTTAAAAACGATAATAAAATTCGTTATTTAAATGCCAAGAGTGATTTTAAGATTGGAGTTGATGACAATATATCTTGCAATCAGGCTAGTGAATTAAATTTAGAAAATAAATTTCCAATAATTGAAAAACATTTAAACCTTTATAACTCTAAATTCCTTAATAAAATCAAATTAAAATACGTGGTTCTTTGTCAAAATTTATTTATATCTGAGATAAATACAGGTGGAATTCCTGACACAAAAAAAAGAACTTTAATTTTAGATATTGATTTTAATGAAAAATATTTTGAAAGAATGATCCATCATGAGATTTTTCACATGATTCAAAACAGTCATAAAAATAATTTCAATGAACAAGTTTTTTCTAATTTCAATAGTTCAAATTTTAGTTATGCTGAATGCTCAACTTGTTCAGATAGATTAAATTTAGATCTTTACAAGAACACTAATGGTTTTTTAACTGAATATTCTAAATCTATTCCATCAGAAGATATGGCTGAAATTTTTTCTTTCTTAATGACAGATAAAAATAAAATAAATGAAATAATTCAAAATGATAAAATTTTGAAAGATAAAGTAGAGTTTATGATATCAGAATTGAAAAAAATTGATCAAAATATTTTATGATTAAAACTATTAAAGCATCTTTATCTGAAAAAATTTTATTTATATTTTTAATTTGTCTTGGTATTTTTGCTCTTTCATCCTTTTTTTTACTTAAAAATAAATGTTTGTTTGTAGATAAAATTGATCTTAAAAAAATAGATTTTAAAAACCCAGAGAATATAGCAGTGATGAATGTAGAGTGCGGTAATGTTGTGATAGAACTTTTTCCCAATATTTCCCCTAATGCAGTTGAAAGGTTTAAAATTTTAATTGAAAAAGGTTCATATGATGGGTCAGCTTTTTATAAAGTTGTTGAAAATACTTTAATTCAAGCAGGAGATTTAGAATTTGGAAATAAAGAATATTTGGACTATTCAAAAATTGGCAGTGGAAAATCTGGATTAGGATTACTCCAATCTGAATTAGACGACGAATTTGAATTTACAGAGGGAAGCGTTGGTTTTGCAAGATCGACAGAATTTAATTCTGAAGATAGTGAATTTTTTATAACACTTAAAGAAATACCTATATATCAAGGAGAATATACACCGCTTGGAAAAGTAATTTATGGCCTGGATATATTAGGCAAGATTAAAACCGGAAATAAAGCAATTTATGTTTTAAGGCCTGATTATATTAATACCTTTAAAATGCTTAATTCTAATTAACTAAAGGTTTTCCTGTTGCAAGTGTATGTTTAATTCTATCTCGAGTTTGTTGAGTTTCAATCAATCTCATAAAAGAGTCTAGCTCAAGTTTATAAAGATCATCTTCTGATAAAGTTTTATCAATTGTCGTCTCTCCTCCACTAAGAACATTTGCAAGTTCTATTCCAACATGCATACCATGATCTAAAATAACTTTTTCATTATACAGATTTTCTAAAACTTTAATCATTTTCTCTTTAAGAGGTTTTCCAGATAGCTTGAAAGTGCACTCCTCTGGAGGATTAAAATCTTTATTTTGATCAATTAAATTTTTAGCTTCAGTAAATAAACTATTTCTATTCATAATTTTTTTATCTTCTGGTCTTAAGTATTTAAGTGGTTCAGCTTCTATTGGAGATGTAGCTGTTTTTGCATATCCAATAATATCAAAAACTTTTAATGGTGCATAATCAGGGTTAGCCTGTGCCTCTTTTGATTGTGACCAACGCCATAACATTTCTTTACATCCTCCACCCGCTGGAACCAATCCTACTATGGTCTCAACTAAACCAATTACAATATTAGTGTGTGATGCAACAAAATTGCTTTGAACCAGAACCTCAAAACCTCCTCCTAAAGTTAATCCAGATGGAGCTGAAACAACTGGGTATTTTGAATATTTTAATGTCTTACATGTGTCTTGAAAATACTTAATAAATTTTTCAATGGATTTAAAATCACCTTTGTCAGCAAAGTTCATTGTATAACTTAAATTAACTCCTGCTGAAAACTGCATGCTTTCATTAATCACGATTAAAGGTTTGTCTGTCGCATTTTTTAATGCGTCCATGGAGTCATAATCAAGTGCACAAGCCTTTGTTGTAAATTCCACAATATTAAAATTTTTAAATCTATGAATCTCTGCTGATTTATTTTTATCCAGTTTAATAGCTGTTGGTCTTATTTTTCCTAGGGTTTCAATGTCAGTATATATTTGTCTTTCTCCATAAAAATTTTCATCATTTGATTTAGATAAATTTTCTAAAAACTTATTATTTTCAAAACTATCTATCCTTTCAAAAAAGTTTTTAATTCCAATTGATTTTAACATTTCAAATGGACCCATTGCCCAGTTAAACCCAAGCCTCATAGCTTCATCAATATCATTAAATTTATCTGTTATTCCTGGAACCAACGATGATGCATATTTTATTATTTTTGAGATAACAGTCCAAGCATATTCGCCATATTTGTCTTTTCTATTTATTAAACCATTGATATCAACAATCTCAACTCCAAGATCAATTTTTTTTGATGGAGAATATTCTCCTGTCTCTAAATTAATGGCCTCTAATATTTTTTGATTATTTTCTTTATTCATTCTGTAAAAGCCACCCTTGCCTTTACGTCCAGTGTAGCCAGTATCAATTAATTTTTTAACAAGTGGTATTTCTTTCGCAACAATTTGGAATTCATCATGCTCTGGCAGTTCTTTTATAAAACTTTTTAATACATCTGCCATTAAGTCTATTCCGATTAAGTCATAAAGACCAAACACTCCTGTTTTAGGAATTCCCATTGGTCTTCCAAATACCGCATCTGCTTCTTCGATAGATAATTTCATCTTAAAAGCTTCTGTCATTGCAACTTGCATTGCATAAACACCTATTCGATTGCCTAAAAAACCTGGTGTATCATTGCAAACAATAGCTCCTTTGCCAAGTTCAAGTTCACAGAACCTTTTTAATGAATTTATTTTGTCTAAATCATTATTTTCATTTTTAACAATTTCTAAAAGACCCATGTAACGGACAGGATTGAAAAAGTGTGTAATACAAAAATCTTTTTTTTCTTCATTAGATAATTTTTCAGATAAAACTTTTATTGGAATGGATGATGTGTTTGATGAAACAATTGCACCAGCTTTTCTGTTTTTAAATATTTTTTCGTAAATATTATGTTTGATATCAATCCTCTCAACTACTGCCTCAACTACCCAGTCTGCTTCACTTACAACATCAAAGTTTTCATTAATGTTTCCAACTTTAATATTATTAATTTTAGTTTTATCAATTAACAATGGTGGTCTTGATTTGTGAATTCTCTCTCTTGCCTTTTCACTTATTTCTGTAGTTAAATCTAATAATGTAACTGGAACATTTGCATTACATAGGTGAGCAGCAATACCGCTTCCCATTGTGCCTGATCCAATAACAACTACTTTTTTTATATCCATAGGTGAATTTTATATTGAAAATAAATTAATCAGTAAATTATCTATTTATGCCTCTTAGTCGCTCCGATCTTCTTCTCAAAAGCTCAGCACTTACAAGGATTAAAGTTGATAATATAATTAAACAAGTTGCAACAGCTAATATAGTTGGACTTAATTGTTCCCTTAATCCAGTCCACATCTGTATTGGAATAGTTGTGTTTTCTAAACCTGCAAGGAATAATACAACCACTACTTCATCAAACGATGTAACAAATGCAAACAATCCACCAGAGATTACACCTGGTAAAATTAATGGAAGTGTAATTTTCATAAATGTATTTACAGGATTGCTTCCAAGACTTGCTGCTGCTCTTGTTACGCTATGATCAAATCCTGTTAAAGTTGCAGTTACAGTTATGACAACAAATGGTGTTCCTAAAATAATATGAGCGAGTACAATTCCAGTATGAGTTGCTGCTAAACCAGCTTTTGCCATAAAGAAAAATATTGCAACACCAGATATAATTAATGGAACAATCATTGGTGAAATTAAAGTTGCCATAATAATTCCTTTGTAT
>Ga0160423_10005540_pt1 | contig 10289 bp, 11 predicted proteins | sample CRUFie14St8metaG_FD_108191 | JGI IMG/M metagenome (GOLD analysis project Ga0160423, IMG submission 108191) | Marine microbial communities from the Costa Rica Dome - CRUD Field 142mm St8 metaG | ecosystem: Environmental > Aquatic > Marine > Oceanic > Photic zone | place: Costa Rica: the Eastern... | reverse complement strand
TGCCACGACTCATGGCGCTTTTTGGGAAGACTGCGGCGGTGATACCGGGCGATGGCCGCGATCATCAGATGTTCCGATTCGGAATAACCCAGCAGTTCCCCATGGCGAATCAGATACCAGGAATGCTTGTGATAAGCACTGAGATTGATGTGCTGACCACAGGCATGGAGCATGGCGGCAGCCCAGAGCAGATCACGGCCTGATCCATCGTCACGGTGCAAGGTCCTGTGGGTGCTGTCGTAAAGGTCGAGCGCATGACTGGCGACCCGTTCGGCACGCGGCTGATTGACAGCGAAACGTTGCACCTGATGGATCACCGTGCGCTGACGGATGCTGCTCTGAAAACTGAAGCGGTCTTCGAGCAGACCATGGCGGAGCATCCAGTCGACGATCAGCCCTTCGCGCAGCGCCCGCTCACTCAGAACTAGTTCATCCACGCCGAGCATCTGCATGGTTGTTTGCAGGATGAGCGAACCGGGCACGATGATTTCCGCACGGCGGTCATTGATGGCAGGAAGGTCACGTCGCTGCTCGGGTGTCATGACCGCAAGACGTTCCACAACCCGGTTCAGTCGCTGCTTTGAGACCTTGTAGCCATGAAGTTTCAGCGGTGGCCGGTCGTCCTCACTGGCGGCCAACGCCCCGATCGCCATGGCCGTGCCACTGGTCGCCACAAGCACTGGTGTCTCCCCTGGCTTGATCCGTCGGTGCACCTTGTCCACGGCAGGCTCGAGCGAACCCTGGATGAAAGCCTGCAGAAAGGAGCGTCGCTGAGGAGGGATCGGATCATCCTTGACGAAATCCCGCTGCAGCCGCACAGCACCCACTCGCGTGCTGGTGAGTGCGCGGGCATCCCGACCATCGGCAAGGATCAGTTCGGTGGAGCCACCACCGATATCCAGCACCAGATGCGGGCGATCGCCGAAAGGCATGCCGGATAAGACACCCAGATAGATCAGACGGGCCTCTTCTGGACCACTGACCAGGTCCACATCAAGATCAAGCTCATCCTTGATCCTCTGCAGAAAGTCCCTGCCGTTGGGAGCCTCCCGGACAGCACTGGTCGCGGCGACGACGACCTGCTCCACCTGATGGCTCACAGCCAGCTCGCGGAAATGGCGAAGGCTTTCCAGGCCCCGGGCCATTGCCTCGGGTGTCAGTTCTCCTGTATCGGGGTCCCGCTCCCCCAGACGGGTATTGGACTTCTCGGCGAGGTCGATGCTGAAGGTCCCCAGAGCCACATCCACTGAGGCGACGAGCATGTGGGTGGAATTGGTGCCGACATCAATCGCGGCGACGTTCCTGACTTTTCGCGATCGGCCCGCATCCTGGGTTGCTTGCTGCCCTGAGGCCTGATGATTGAGTTTCACCGCGGTCGCTGGGGAAGGCTCTGCACCTGACATGGCGCACCGTGATGGAGACGAGCCCACTCTGCCATCGGTGCACCAGAGCGGGTCACCGCTGATTAAGGTTCCGAAAAACCAAGACTCGGGTTCTGCGCACTGTGAATGGCATGACTTTTTCTCGCGTCATGTCTCCCTGGGTGGCTCTGCTGCGTTGGAACAAGCCAACCGGTCGCCTGATTCTTCTGGTCCCCGCAGGATGGAGTCTGTGGCTTGCTCCGGATGCTCCCCCCCCTGCGGCGCTGGTGATTCAGATTCTGATCGGTGGCCTGGCAGTCAGCGGGGCTGGCTGCATCGCCAATGATCTCTGGGATCAGACCATCGACAGCCAAGTGGAACGCACCCGTGAACGGCCCCTCGCCAGCGGCGCGCTGAACAGGAATCAGGCGGCAGGGGTGATGGTGCTGCTGTTGGTCGTGGCCCTTGGAGTGGTGCTCAGCCTCTCGTCCCAGATGCGGCTCTGCCTGCTGCTGGCAGGGCTGGCACTCCCGCCCATTCTGATCTACCCGTCAGCAAAGCGATGGTTCCCCTTCCCACAGGCACTGCTGGCGGTTTGCTGGGGGTTCGCCGTCTTGATCCCATGGGCCGCCTTCACAGGAAGCATCACCCCGGCAACACCGTTGATCGGCTGCTGGCTGTCCACGCTGTGCTGGACGTTCAGCTTTGACACGGTCTATGCGATGGCCGACCGACCGGATGATGCACGCCTCGGTCTGCGCAGCAGTGCACTGACTCTCGGACGCAATGCAGTCAGGACCGTCCGAACCGGCTATGCCCTCACCGCGGCATCGCTGGCTGTGGCAGCGGCCGCCGCCGAGGTGGGGCCGATTTTCTGGCCCTTCTGGGTCATTGCCACCATTGGATTCTGGCGCTCCACAGAAACCCTTCGGGCCAGCGAACAGCAACCTGCTTCGGTCTATGCCCGCCATTTCGGACGTCAGGTCCAGATCGGGACCTTGCTGCTGATTGGACTTGTGCTGTCGCATCTGGGCTGATGCAACAATCCGGACCCCCCTGGCCGATGCCATCCCCAATGCAGCAGGGCGACAGGGTGACCATTGCTGCACCCAGTTCGGCCCTCGGTGACGGAACCAGCCTTTCGGCGGGAATCACCGTGCTCGAATCCTGGGGACTGAGGGTGAACACCCCCACATGCCAAGGACGGCGCTGGGGCTATCTGGCAGGTCTCGACAGCGAACGGATCAGTGATCTGACAGGAAACGATGGGAGCGCCCTGCTCGCCTGCGCGCGCGGTGGATGGGGAGCCGCGCGACTTCTGGAGCAGCCCATTCCCTGGCGTGAACAATGGTTTCTGGGTTTCTCCGACATCACTGCTCTGCTCTGCAGCCGCATGGCGAGGGGCTTCGGAGGCGGAATCCATGGCCCCCTGGTCACAACCCTGGCTGACGAGCCCGCCTGGAGCCGACAGCGTCTTCACGATCTTCTGTTCGGACATCCCGTTGCCCCCCTTCAGGGGACCTGCTGGTCAGGTGGTAAGGCGAGTGGCCCGTTGCTCACCGTGAATCTGACGGTGGCATCCCACCTACTCGGCAGCCATCACCTCCCCGATCTGCGTGGAACGATCCTGGTGATTGAAGATGTGGGTGAAGCGCCCTACCGCCTCGATCGGATGCTGACCCATTGGCGTCTCGCAGGTGCATTGCAGGATCTGGCAGGCCTTGGATTCGGTCGTTTCAGCGGTTGCAGCGACCCTGAGGACAACACGGATCCAGCGCACGGTTTCAGCCTGGAACAGGTTCTGCGAGAGCGCAGCCAGAGCCTGGGTTGTCCGGTGGTCGCCAATTTGCCTGTGGGTCATGGCAGCGGCGGCAATGCGGCCCTCCCGATGGGTGTTGTCGCGCAACTCGATGGGGACGCCGGCACCCTGACTCTGGAGTCAACGCTTCAACGCTGAGCGAGCACAGCTTCAGCAACGGTCAAATCGAACGGCGTCGTGACTTTGATATTGGCTGGACCAGCATCCAGCACCCTGACCGGCCAGCCCAATCGTTCGAACAGAGACGCATCGTCGGTGACCGACCAGCCGAGTTTCCTGGCCTGGGCATGCCCTTCCCGCAACGCAGCAACGGCGAAAGCCTGAGGTGTCTGCGCTGCCCAGAGTGCAGCACGATCCGGCGTGTCGGTGATCAGCCCCAGCCCATCCACGCGCTTGATCGTGTCGGTCACCGGCGTCGCAGCGATCACCGCATCGCCAGCCAGCACTGCAGCAGCGCAGCGATCGAATAATCCTGGATCGACCAGACAGCGGGCACCGTCATGAATCAGCACATGCTCCGCATCTGCAGGGAGAGCAACCAGACCGCGCTCGACCGATTCCTGGCGGGTGCTGCCACCCTCGATCCAGGCGACCGACTTGGGCGATCCCTGCAGCAGGGGCGCAATCTCGCCGTGATCCCCAGGCTGGCCGATCACCCCGATCCAGCGGATGTTCTCGGCGGCGAAAGCCGACTCCAGGGTCCAGGCCAGCAATGGCCGGCCCCGAAGATTGAGCAGGAGTTTGTTGCGATCAGCTCCCATACGCCGGCCGCTGCCCGCTGCGGCGATCAACAGATGCACAAGCGACTCCTGCTGCCAGCAGGCTGAAACGGCCTCCATACAATCAGCTCGCACCACCTGTGCTGCTGGTTCATGCGTGTTCTCGCTCTCAGCCCCGGAAGCCTTCAGCAACAGCTGGAGCGCCTGCCGGCTCTTGCTGCCGCCGCCGACCAGCTCGAGGCCAGCCTCCAGGTGGCCTGTGATCCATCCCATCGCGCGCTGTGGTCGATGCTGCCCGCGGTGAAGAAAGTGATTCCCTTCCCATTCGACGCCGATCCGAATCTCTCGGACTGGGCCAACCTGCTTGGGCTGGTCAGGGAACCTGACTTTCAGGCCTGCCTGAATTTCGCCACCGGACGGCAGGTGAACCTCATGCTGTCCATGAGCCATATCCCGATGCGAGTGGCAACCGAGGGGTTTGCCAGCACGGCCTCCGCCAAGGTCGAACCAGGCTGGACACCCCAGCAACTTGAGGCATTCCTTGCCCCGATGGGCGTGTCCCTGAATGCCGACGCCTTCCGCCTCAGCCTGCCTGCGGAAGCCATGCAGAAAGCCCGCAGCGCCCAACCTCCTGGGGATGGCCCCTTGCTGCTGCTTGCCCCCGGTGCCTTCCCCGGCGATTGGCCAGAGGACCGCTGGTCAGCACTACCGGAAACCATTCGCGCCAAGTTGCCCCAGCTGCGCAGCCTTGTGCTGCCACCGGACCTGCCTGTCGCGCAGCGTGCCGCTGCCGTGGCCTGCGCTGATGTGGTGCTCAGCAGTTGCCCCCTCACCCAGCTGATTGCCACCTACTGCGGCCTGCCTCTGGTTGCCCTGGGGGCCACCACGGATCAGCTGCCCCAGAGGGATGTGATTCGCAGGCTTGAAAACGAGGATCTTTCCTCCCTGTCCGTTTCCGATGTGATGCAGGCTCTCGGCTTCTGATGGTGCGCCCCAGGCGCAGCGGACGACAGGGGCTGCTCAGCGGCCGTCCCCGTCAACTCAGGCACCTCGCACGACCCTGGCTGTTACCAGGTCTGGCACTGACCGTGCTCGTTCTTGGTGGAGCGCTCGGTTACCGGATCACCGAAGGATGGGACTGGGGGGATTGCCTCTGGATGGTGCTGATCACGATCAGCACCATCGGCTACGGAGAGGTGGAACCACTTTCCCAGCCGGGCCGTCTGGTCACCGTGCTGATCATTGCCGGAGGACTGCTGGTCGTTCAGCTGTCGATTCAGCGCGTGCTGGGGTTGTCAGAATCCGGTTACTTCCGACAGGTTCGGGAGCTGAGATTTCGCCGGATGCTGCGGCGCATGCAAGACCACGTCATTCTCTGCGGCTACGGCAGGATCGGTCGTGAGATCGGGGAGCAGCTGCTTCTCGAGAATGCGCCGGTGCTGGTGGTCGAACTGGACCCCGTTCGCAAACAGGCGGCTGAGGAACGCGGCCTGAAGGTGCTCCAGGCGGACGCCACCCTCGACGAAACCCTGATGGAGGCAGGACTCGATCGTTGCCGGAGTCTGGTGACGGCCCTGCCAAGCAATGCAGCCAACCTCTACGTGATCCTCAGCGCCCGTGGCCTCGAGAAGCGATGTCGGCTGATCGCCCGTGCTGACAGTGAGGAAGCTGCAGCAAAGCTTGAGCTGGCTGGCGCAAGCGTCGTGGTGAGCCCGTACGTGGCCGGAGGTCGACTGATGGCCACCACCGCCCTGCGTCCGTTGGCAGTCGACTTTACGGATCTGCTGGCCGGATCCGATTGTGAAATCGAGGAATTCCGCCTCAGTGAAGATCCCGCCCTCATGCGTGAGATCTCCCACCGCAGCCTGCAGGAACTGGATCTGGCACGACGCACCGGTGCCATGGTGCTCGCCATCAGGGACAACAACACGCTGTCGGCCAATCCCAATGGTGAGTTCACCCTGGCTCCTGGCCAGATGCTTGTGGTGATGGGAAGCAAGCAGCAACTGCAGGACCTCCGCCAGATTCTCGGTGGCGCCATCGACGCTGTGGAACCGATGAGCGGCATGCAACCACTGGATTAAGAGCTGGCCCGCAGGTCCGTACGATCAGCCCATCACAGGTCCTTGCATGAGCACCATCCGCACTCTCGATGGCCAGACCGCTCTGGTGACAGGAGCCAGCCGTGGAATCGGTCGCGCCGTTGCCCTCGCACTGGCAGAGGCCGGCGCCGAGGTGGTCGTGAACTACTCCAGCTCTCCTGATGCAGCCGATGCGGTGGTCGGTGAGATCACGGGCTCTGGAGGCCAGGCCTATGCCCTCCAGGCCAATGTGGCCGATGAGGAAGCCGTGAATGATCTGATCAAGACGGTGATCGAACGCAGTGGAAGGATCGACGTTCTGGTCAACAACGCCGGCATCACACGCGATGGTCTGTTGATGCGCATGAAGACCGAGGACTGGCAGTCGGTGATCAACCTGAACTTGAGTGGCGTGTTCCTCTGCACCCGGGCAGTGACGCGTCCGATGCTCAAACAGAAAAGTGGGCGGATCATCAACATCACCTCCGTCGTCGGCCTGATGGGCAACGCCGGCCAGTCGAATTACGCCGCAGCCAAAGCAGGGGTTGTGGGATTCACTAGGAGCACCGCCAAGGAGATGGCCAGCCGAGGCATCACGGTCAATGCCGTTGCTCCGGGCTTCATCGCCACCGACATGACCAAGGATCTTGATGCGGAGGGGATCCTCGCGGCCATCCCCCTCGGGCGCTTCGGGACCCCAGAGCAGGTCGCAGGAGCAGTGCGGTTCCTGGCCGCTGACCCCGCTTCCGCCTACATCACCGGCCAGGTTCTTCAGGTTGACGGCGGCATGGTGATGGGCTGATACGGATCAGCCACTGCCACTGCATCAACGTTCGAGAGGCTGACCCAGTTCATCTCTGAGTTTCCTGATCCGCTGCAGCAATCTGAACCGGCGACTGCGCTCGGTTGCCGTCAGAAAAATGCGCAAGGGCACGTAGACAAGGGCCATGATCCCGGCCAGACCGGCCAGCAGAACGAAGAAGAGCGCTCCTGAATTGGCCATGGTTCAACGCTAACGAGCGCAAGCGCATCCGGCAGAGATTGAGAGGGCGATGATTCGGCTTTCCCCACTTCCGGCAACGAGTCAGGAGCCCTGTCGTTGTGGGACATTGACGGACGGGTAAGTGTCGATCATGGCCAAGCTTCTCAGTTTTTCGGATGAATCCCGCGCGTCACTGGAGCGGGGCATGAATGCTCTCGCCGATGCCGTGCGCGTCACCATCGGTCCGCGCGGTCGCAACGTGGTGCTTGAGAAGTCATTCGGAGCGCCCGACATCATCAATGACGGCGACACGATCGCTAAGGAGATCGAGCTTGAGGATCCCTTTGAGAACATCGGGGCCAAACTGATTCAGCAGGTGGCCTCCAAGACCAAGGACAAGGCCGGTGATGGCACCACCACGGCGACCGTTCTGGCTCAGGCCATGGTGGAGGAAGGTCTCCGCAACACCGCAGCGGGAGCCAGCCCGATCGAACTTCGTCGCGGCATGGAAGCGGCGGTGGCGCACGTGGTCCAGGGGCTGGCTGAGCGAAGCCAGGCCGTGAGCGGCGATGCCATCCGTCAGGTGGCCACGGTCAGCGCCGGTGGCGATGAGGAAGTGGGCCAGATGGTGAAGGAAGCCATGGACAAGGTCAGCGTCGATGGTGTGATCACCGTGGAGGAATCCAAATCGCTGGCCACTGAACTCGATGTCACCGAAGGCATGGCCTTCGACCGTGGCTACAGCTCGCCGTATTTCGTGACCGACGGCGATCGCCAGATCTGTGAGTTCGACAACGCTCTGTTGCTGCTGACCGACCGCAAGGTGAGCGCGGTTGCAGACCTGGTTCCGGTGCTCGAAGCCGTTCAGCAGTCGGGGTCGCCCCTGGTGGTTCTGGCCGAGGAAGTGGATGGAGAAGCTCTGGCGACACTCGTGGTGAACAAAAACCGCGGCGTTCTGCAGGTCGCAGCGGTTCGCGCACCGTCATTTGGTGAGCGCCGCAAGGCAGCCCTGGCTGACATCGCCATCCTCACTGGCGGCACCGTGATCAGTGAAGACCGGGCCATGACTCTTGAGAAGGTCACACTTGCCGATCTCGGCCGCGCCCGTCGGATCACGATCAGCAAGGAAAGTACCACAATCGTTGCCGGAGAGGAAAGCCGTGACGCCGTTGCGGACCGTGTGGCCTCCATTCGTCGTGAACTCGACAACACCGAGTCGGAGTACGACCGCGAGAAGCTCACCGAACGCATCGCCAAACTCGCCGGAGGCGTGGCCGTGATCAAGGTGGGAGCCCCCACGGAAACCGAGCTCAAGAACCGCAAGCTGCGCATTGAAGACGCCCTCAATGCAACACGGGCAGCCGTTGAGGAAGGCATTGTTGCCGGTGGTGGCTCCACGCTGCTGCAACTGGCCGGATCCCTGGATTCCGTGGCTGCTCAGCTGCAGGGGGATCAGCGGACGGGCGTTGAGATTGTGCAACGAGCCCTGAGTGCTCCTCTCAAGCAGATCGCCATCAATGCAGGCGCCAACGGCGATGTCGTCGTGGAACAGGTGCAACGCTCCGGCCAGGGGTTCAACGCCGTCACCGGCAACTACGAAGACCTGCTGCAGGCGGGCATTCTTGATGCCGCGAAAGTGGTGCGTCTCGGTCTCCAGGACGCTGTCTCCATCGCATCGCTGCTGATCACCACCGAAGTGGTTGTGGCCGATAAGCCTGAGCCCCCTGCACCGGCTGCGCCGGGCGGTGACCCCATGGGTGGCATGGGTGGCATGGGTGGCATGGGCATGCCCGGCATGATGTGAACCCGCCTGCGCGCGCCTGAACAGCTCAGAGGGCTTGAACCAGGCGCGCGTGAATCCGACAAACCGCCAGTGCTTCGCGGGGGGGCTTGCTGCAGAGATGCCCAAGCTCCCTGTTCAGAGCCTGCAGTTCACCCATCGGCAAACCGGCAACTGGCAGAGCGAGGACCAGTCCACCGACCATCGCCGGGAGAGAAATCAGGCGCAACATGGCATGAGTCTCGCGGGACTCACCCAGTCTGCCTTTTCAGCTGCCTGCAGTAAGCATCCACCTGCAGATCCACACCGGTGATGGCTGTCCCCACCACCACTGCATCCGCGCCCCCTTCGATGGCGTCCACCGCAGCCGCGGCAGAGGCAACGCCTCCTTCACAAATCAGCAGTGTGGACTGCGGAAGCTGTTGCCTCAGAGGTTGCAGCAGATCCATGGCCGGCGGGGAGAACTGGGCCGTGTCCTCCGTGTATCCATACAAGGTGGTTCCGACCCATTCACATCCCAGGGCTGCAGCTCTCAGACCGTTCTCAACACTGTCGACATCCGCCATCAAGGTTGCACCAAGCTCTGTTCTCGCACGTGTCACCAGCTGCTCAAGCTGTTCATCGGAAGGACGGATTCGCGCCGTGGCATCCAGCGCGACGACATCAGCACCTGCCGCCCAGACAGTTCTGACGTCCTCCCATCGAGGAGTGATGTAGACGGAACTCCCAGGGAAGGAGCGTTTCCAGAGGCCCACGATCAGCGCATCCGGGCAACGCTCGCGAACCGCTCCGATGTGCTCAGGGCTCTCCAGCCTCACCCCGATGGCACCTCGTCGCAGACTTGCCTCAGCCATGGCGGCAATCACGTCGGGATGCCGCATCGGGGATCCTTCCGGAGCCTGAACGGAAATGATCAGGCCGCCCTGAAGATGACTGCGGTCGAGGCGATTCAAAGACGAGACGACCATGACGCCTCAGGAGGCCCTGGGAAGATCGTCCTGGCTGACGGGTGCCAGCCAGCGGCGCAGTCGCTGAGGACCAGCAGCAGGGACCGGACGCAGGCTCTGAGCCGCGGCATTCGCAGGGGCCTCGGGTTCAACAGCACGCCCCACATCATCCAGACAGTCCTTCAGCAAGGAGGTGACCCTGGTCAGCCCGGGAGACTCCTCTTCGGGTTCCACAGCGGTGCTTTCTTCAACCTCAGCCACAGGCTCAGGCTCAGGCTCAGGCTCAGGCTCAGGCTCAGGCTCAGGCTCAGCAGATGATTCAGGCGCAGCGATCACCGCAAGCTCCTGCTCGGCATCTGACACGGTGGACGACGATGACGAATTCTCATCGGCAGCGCTGCATCCAGAGGGCAGGGTGTCGACACCGAAGCGATGCACCCACTGCAGTTCCAGTCGAGTCAACAGCTGCTGGTCATCCTTGTGCAGCGCCTGTTCGATGAGTTGCTGAAGACTGATCTGGCGAGGGTCCTGGTGCTGGTAGTGGGAATGGTTCACGGAATCAGGCGAGCTTGCGGTTGAGCAGAGGTCGGATCAGCAGGA
>Ga0160423_10005539_pt1 | contig 10292 bp, 13 predicted proteins | sample CRUFie14St8metaG_FD_108191 | JGI IMG/M metagenome (GOLD analysis project Ga0160423, IMG submission 108191) | Marine microbial communities from the Costa Rica Dome - CRUD Field 142mm St8 metaG | ecosystem: Environmental > Aquatic > Marine > Oceanic > Photic zone | place: Costa Rica: the Eastern... | reverse complement strand
TATTTACACTCACGAAACGGAACGGTCGAGTTTAGATTTCCAGGTGAAAGACCAGGAACTAGAGCCGTTAAATTAATGCGTAAAAAGAAAACAAGTTCGTCTTATTCACACGGATCTGTACACGGCGCAATTATGACAGATGGATCTCTTAGAGTTTGGGGAGACCTAAGAAATAGTAAAGCGGGTACAGGTAATATGGGTGATATTTCATCTATGAATCCAACGCGTGTTGCGTTACCAGGTGATCGAATGATCATTGATGCGTTTCAAATGGAAAACAATATATTTTGTCTTGATCAAGATCATCAACTTTGGGCGTGTGGTAGTAATAGTGAGTGGGGTGGTTGGTCTTGGAAACCTGATCACGGAAATGGCTCAAACCAAGCGCAGACTCGATTTGTAAATATTAGTGAAGGTACTGATATGGAAGGTAAGAAAATCGTATGGTTTATTACCGACAGAGATTACAACCAAGGTCAAGGTAAAGTTTGTATGTGGGCGCAAGATGACGAAGGTGGTGTTTATTCGTGGGGATTTAACCAAAATGGTCAATGTGGCTATGGGGGTACAACTAGTCCACAACGAAAACCAACTAAAGTTACAACACTTGCTAATGGTACGGCAATGCCACCAATTAGAAATAAAGCAATATTTTTAAACTCAGGTAACTACGCTACAACAACACTAATAGACACTAACGGAAGATTATATATTTGTGGTTATCAAAGTAGAAATTTACATTCATCAAATTTATATGAAGGTTTCGTAGAATATACAGGCGTATCTAACCCTAGTTTTACTTTTATGAGAAGTGCGGGATCTGACGGACATTGGGCTGCGGGTACTCAATATTATGAAACCATTGTCGTAGGTGACGCTAATGGTCGTATGTGGGGATTTGGTAATAGTACAGGACAGGTTTCAGCGCATAGTTCACACCCTGGTTGGACTCCACCAATAATCGGCGGAGCTTCACAAATGACATCTAACGACGGACAAACGATCTTCGGGGGTGCTTCTGCCTACGGCGGTAACGCATCAGGCGTTAATGTTGGGGGTGTTATAGACGCCTATGGTAATGCGGGAGGTTATGAATCTTATGCAGCATTGATGGGCAATGGTTCTATATGGCAAGTCGGATATAGTGTTGGCGGAGCATATAATGGAAACTCCCAATATAATGCAACAGGCACAGGCACAGGCGGTGGATGGAATAGAATAAGATTTAGAACTGAAGATGGTAAAGATCAAACATATAAACACATTCATCCTGGTAACAATGTTTATGATAAATCAAAATTTTATTCACACCACGGACGATACGGAAGGGTGTTTGCAAGTTTAACAACTGATGGTTACTTCTTTTCTTGGGGTTATAACGGCGCGGGGGGAGATGGCACAGGACAAAGCAGTAACAATCACCCATATAACTTTCAATCAGACGGAATTCCTTCAGCACAAGTAAACGATAAAATTATTGATTACGAAGTTGCGGGATATATAAGCGACTCAACTGGCAATAGCAATTGGTGTTTGCTCGGTGAAAACGGAGATGTGTACACGGTCGGTTGGGGTAGTCGCCAATTAAATGCTAACGATGATGACATCAACATCAGTACACCTAAGAAGGTAATATTTTAACAAGGAGAGAATATAATGACGACAATTTCATTAGGAAAGGTTAAGTTTTCGTGGAGAGGAAATTATTCCAACACGGCAACTTACAACGAACAAGATATAGCGGCCTTTAATGGTACGACTTATATTTGTACACAAGATAGTACAAATAATGTAGTACCCGCAACGGTCTCTACAAATTTAGGAACGGCTACTGAAGAATACTACGCAAAAGTACAATCTGATGGTGGCTCTAATTTCTTTTACATCGATGTAACTGATGGTTCAGGTACTTATGTAAAACAAAAATATCTTAAATTAATTGAAGGTAACACTTACAAGTTCTACCAAAACGATTCGTCTAACGCTAATCATCCTCTCCTATTTAGCGCGACTTCCGATGGAACTCACACTACCTCTCCTAGTGCGGGAACTAACTATTCGTCAGGCGTAAGTTATTACCTAGATGGTGCTGCGGCACAAGATAAGAATGTTGTTGGAACATTTACTCTAACTTCAGGTGGATATGATGCGGGAAGAACCGCAAACATTAACTCTAATGTTGCTACGACTTCAAGTGGTTCAGGAACGGGTTTTGTTTGCGATGTACAAATTGATGGAAGTGGTAACGCGACTATTGTTAAAAAAGATAGTGGTACAGGTTACGCCGTCAACGACACAATTACTATTGCTGCATCAAGTATTGTCGGTACAGGTACAACTGATATTGTACTAACGGTCAATTCTCTTGGTGATGGTCTAGCTGCTTATACTTCTAGCGCTTACACCAACGCAACTACAAGGTATGTACAAATTCAAGTACCTGTAGATGCCCCAAATCTTTACTATTATTGTCATTATCATTCAGGAATGGGCGGTTCGCTACCAACTGCAAAAGCATCGGTGTCGGTGACCGTTAATTCTTCCAATTGGGCAACATTTGCTACGGGTGTAGACTCGACAGGAAGTGTTGAAGGTGACTTATTGTACTATGATGGTACAAATTTAGTTTCATTACCTGTTGGTGCAGAAAATCAAGTTTTAAAAATTGATGAATCTACACTTATGCCTGTATGGGAACAAGAAAGTGTAAGATCAGGTACAAAAGTTGCTAAATTAAAAGTAGATATGGCGGGAAGTTACCGATCACAAATGGTTCTTATGCAAGATGGCTCACTAAGATGGTGGGGTAACAACGGAAATTACAAAGGTGGTATAGGATATACTACAAATAACAGATCACAACCTATTCCTGTAGCGTTTCCGCAAGAGTTTCCAGGTATCGACACACAACTCGAAGGAAACTTTATGCAAAATTACAATTCTTTTGGTGCTTGTATTGATAAAAACAATCATCTTTGGACTTGGGGCGCTAATAACTACGGCGAAATGGGTATTCAAAGTAATACTGCGGGTGGAACTTTTGAAGGACGAAGAGGTGTGCCTGTAAATATTTCTACAAGAACTAACTATACAGGCGGTATTGGTAGTACATCAGTACCTTCGTCAAGAAAGAAAATTGTTGAAATGGCAACACCACACGCAACTGACGGAAACAACGGAGCAATTGTTGTTCGAGACGAAGATGGATTCGTTTACGGATCGGGTTACAATGGCCACGGCGTTATGGGTCAAGGTAATACTTCGGCTCAATATCAGTTTAAACAATATCCTACATTTGGTGTAGGTGGTGTTTCTGCTTACAAAGCAAAACAAATTGAAATTAGTAGTGCGACTAATCCAACACTAATAGTTCTTACAGAAAACGGAGATGTTTATTCTGTTGGATATACAGGTTACTACCAACACGGAGAAAACGACACGACTAACCACACAACACCAACTATTGTTCCTGTGGTTGGCCCGACTAATGGTGGTAATGTAATTGATAGAATTGCTTGTGTAAGTCACAAAGGTGTCTTTGTTATTGATACTGCCAACAATCTTTGGAATTGGGGTTATGATAACAATGGTTACTTTGGTCGTGGTGGTACTGCGGGTAATTACTATAACCCAACAAATGTTATGAGTGATGTATCTAAAGTAGCAGTTACACACCCAACTGATAACTATAATTCAGCAATGATTATTAAAACTGATGGAAGCGTTTGGGCTGCGGGTTACAATGGCTATGGACAATTAGGTCAAGGTAACACAACTAATTTAAACACATATACAGAAATGAAATTCCGTTTACTACAAACAGACGGAACTTATGCTAACCAAACACTATCAGCAGCTAATTATCCATTTACCGTCACTCAAGCTATGTTTGCGGGCGGATCACAATATCAAACTTCTGCGGTATTAACTTCAGAAGGTAAGGTTTGGGTTTGTGGTTATAATGGAAATGGACAAGTAGGTGTAGGACAAACAGGTAATAATTACCAAGTGTTCTATGAAGTTTATGGATTACCAGGCAAAGTAATACAGATTTCTAACCACGGACATACAAGTGAAGGTGGTTGGTCTGCATTGTTAGAAGATGGTCAACTCTTTATGTGGGGATATGGTGGTTCTTACGCTATTCCTGAAGACGATGCTCATAGTTTCTATACGCCTAAATTAGTATTGTTTTAGGAGACAGATATGCCAAGAAAAACCATTGAGACAACACAGGCGGAGTTAGAAAAACACGAAGCCGAGTGTGCTATTAGATATAAATATGTTTTAGAAAAACTTGAAGGTTTACACAAAAGAATTTGGCGAATTGAAGCTATGGTAATGATTTCAACTATATCACTTATAGGATTTATAATGATGTTTATAAATAAAATAATTTAATAATAATCTTTTACGGGGAAGGAAAATGATTGATCCAATCACGGCATTTAGCGCCGTGTCCACCGCTGCTAATGCTATTAGTAGGGCAGTTAAAGCGGGGCGTGATTTAAACTCTCTTGGACATCAAATTGCTAAGTACGCAACGGCTGAAGCTGATTTACAATTCGGCGAGTCTAAAAAGAAATCATCAAGGTTTTCTTTTACTGAAGATAAAGCAATTGAACGACATTTTAAAAAAGAAGAACTTAGACAGAAGCGTGATGAACTCCGTAGTTTATTTCTATTGTATGGTGCGCCAGGACAATGGGAAAGGTTACAAGCTGAAATAGCGTCTGTTCGTAAAGAACGCGCAGACTATTTAAAAAAGATGGCAGAAAAAAGGCGTCAAACAATTAATGTTATACTTGTTATCGGTGGTGTTGTACTAGCGATAGGAGCGATAGCATTAGAAATTTGGTTTCTTAAAAGCCTATAACAACGGAGATTTATGAAAAAGTTTCAACAACAATTAATAGCTTTATTAGGTATTATCTTGATGGGTCTAAGCACTTGGGTCTTAATCGAGATCGTTGAGTTAAAATCGACGGTCAGTATGATGAACCAAGAATTACTAAACATAGATAAACAATTCGGTAGGGTGTATAACTTTATTGATAAGTTTATGAAATATTAAGGAGTTATTATGTTACCAATAATTAACACATTGCTACCAATGGTTGGCGAAGTTTTAGATAGAGTTGTGCCTGATAAAAATCTAAGCGCAAAAACTAAATCTGAAATAGAAAAAATGTTAATTGCTAACGCGGCACAAATAAATGTTGAACAAATCAAAACAAATCAAATTGAAGCGGGCCATAGATCCGTATGGACTTCAGGCTGGCGTCCGAGTCTCGGATGGGCGTGCAGCGCGGGTTTCGCGTACACTTTTATACTACAACCAATTTTGCAATGGATACTTGTATTGGTCGGCAACGATACCATACTACCCTCCATTAATACAGACATTTTGCTAGAACTCGTATTTGCGATGCTCGGTCTTGCTGGACTTAGAAGCTACGACAAGATGAAGGGAACTACAAAATGACAAAGCCTAGAAAAGGAAAAGCCAAAGTTAAAATAACGGCATCAGGTAAAAAAGTTTCTTATGGACAAGCGGGCAAAGCCAAAGGTGGTGGCCCAAGGGTTCGTCCAGGCACTAAGAAAGGAAATTCATATTGCGCTCGTAGCGCGGGCCAAATGAAGCGTAACCCAAAAGCAGCAAGAAATCCCAACTCACCTTTGAGACTATCTCGAAAGCGTTGGAGATGTAGTGGCACAAAGTCAAGATAATATCAACTTAACAAATAAGGAGAAATAATTATGCCAAAAGTTGGAAATAAATCTTATAGCTATAGCAGAGGTGGAATGAAAAAAGCCAAAGCCGCAGCTAAAAAATCAGGTAAGAAAGTTACTTATCGTGGTCGTTCACCGAAAAAGATGAAGTAATATGGCTACGAAGAAAAAACCTGGTCTCTACGCCAATATAAATCGTAGGAAGCGTCTTGGTATTTCGCGTCCGAAATCCAAAAGTACAATAACTAAGAAAGCCTATTCAAATATGAAAGCGGGTTTTCCTAAGAAGAAAAAGAAAAAATAAGGAGTTACTATGGCAGATACTAAAGAGTTAAAAGATAAACTATTAGTCAGACTATCTGGTATTGTAGAAACCGAAGAGGAACTACAACCCGCAATGGTTTCTGCTATAGTTAACTTTCTTAAAGCGTTTCCACCCGCACAAGAACTTGAGGATTTACCTACCGCAAAAAAGATAGCTTCTTCTTTATCAAAGTATAAGGCAACAATGCCTTTTGATTTAAACAAGGAGAAGGAATATGGCAGTTAAATCAGGACTATCGTCAAGTCAATATAGACCCGCACCTTTACAGATTATGTCACCAACACAAAATCCGATGCGGACTAATATGACACCAAAGACAACACAAGTTAAAAATCCATTGCTTGATGATGCTAACAAAAGAAAATCTAAAGCACCTAAAGTTGGGTATAGTCCTAACAAAGAAATGCAATTGCTCGAAGGTGTTAAAGATGGAACTGAAGGTGTTCCGGGAGCAATCAATGGTGTTAGTGCATTCATCGATGGATATCTAAGAATTAATAAACGATCATATAAAAGGAGAACCTAATGCTCAATCCCCTAATGCTTGAGGATAGACCGCATTGGGAAACTACATTTCCTGATGATGTGTGGGGAGCATATACAGATTTTAGAAACTTTTTATTTATTGTGTGGCAACACTTAGGTCTGCCTGAACCTACCGCCGCTCAATATGAAATTGCACACCGCCTACAACACGGCGTTGATACTACAGAACATTCGCAAGGAATATCTGTAAGTGGCCCGCGCGAAGATATTATACGATGCTTTAGATCATTGGGTAAATCTTACATTACTTCTGCGTATGCTATATGGCGTTTAATGAGAAACCCTAGAGACGAAAAGATACTTGTAGTCTCAGCTACAGGATCTAAGGCAAAAGAATTCGTGTCACAAACTAAAGGTATCTTACAATCAATGGACTTAGTTCAATGGTTGCTCGAAGGTAATCGAGAGACAGGTGGCACTCGAAGAGATATGGCAGATCAATTTGATGTTGCGGGAGCATCACTATCGCAATCGTATAGTGTTGCTGCGCGTGGTATTACAGGTCAGATAACAGGTAGTCGTGCGACTATCCTAATTGCTGACGATATAGAAGTAGAGCGTAATAGCCTTACGGAAGAAGCTAGACAAAGAATTGTACGAATTATCCAATCTGACTTTGTACCGATTACAAAAACAGAACACGGAAAGGGAGACATAATATTATTGGGTACTCCTCAGACAGAAGAGTCTGTTTATAATAAACTAGTCACAGAGATGGGATTTAATTGTTTTACAATTCCTGTAAGGTTTCCGACTCGCGAGAAACTTAAAAACTATTTGTTAACAGATAACAACAAAGGAACAGAGGTTAATATATTAGCGCCTTATTTGTTATCACAATATGCAACTAAGAAAATAAAAGTTAATGATATTACAGATAAAAGGTTTGGTGAAGAAGAACTAATAAAGATTGAAGCTAAAGGTAGAGCATCGTTTGCTTTACAATATATGTTAGATACATCTTTATCAGATGCCGAAAGATATCCATTAAGACAATTCAATTTAATTACAATGGCTATCAATCCTATGAAAGCACCGCTGACACTACAATGGGGAAGAGATAATGATAAAGGTAATTACATTAAAGATATACCTAACTTAGGTTTCTCAGGTGATCACTTTTTGCGACCATTGTTTATAGATAAAGAATGGGAAGCTTTAGAGTCTAAGGTTTTATTTGTCGATCCTTCAGGAAGAGGGGCGGACGAAACTGCCTGGGCAATCGTAGGTGTTCTTAATGGTATTATGTATTGTTTACACATTGGTGGAACACACGGAGATCCGTCTGATGCTATGACACAGATAGCTATAGACGCAAAGAAATACGATGTGCAAACCATTGAGGTTGAACCTAACTTTGGACAAGGGATGTGGCTTGCTGCATTCCAACCTGTATTATCAAAAGTGTGGCCTGGCGGTTGTACGGTCTGTGAGTCCGAATGGGCGAAAGGTCAAAAAGAATTAAGAATTATAGATACGCTTGAACCCGTATTAGCACAACACCGATTAGTGATAGATGAAGATTTAGCGCGCGCCGAGGCTCGTGCAGAAGACCATCGATTCTCTTTGTTATATCAGTTGACACATATAACAAGAGACAGAGGGTCGTTGAAACACGACGACCGTTTAGACGCCCTAGCGGGCGCAGTAGCACACTATCAGCGATCGATGGAACAAGATGTCAACCAAGCTGCTCAAGGTGTGCTACAACAAAGAATGGATGAAGAGATCGATGATTTCTTAGAGTTTATGGAAGGCGGTGCAAAATTGATCCGTGGGGTTAAGCGTGGTGGGCAACGAACTGAAGTATGGATGTCAGATAGAAAGGGGGAACAATGGCGAAAAAAAAGAAAGCTTTAGTATTACCTGATATACCTGACATAGCTGATTATTATTTTTGTTGGTGGCTTGATATCAATAGTGATGCAAGTTGGCTGACACAAGATAAAGCAAAGACAACCAAACCTACGATATGTTTATCAACAGGTTGGTTAATATCAACAAACAATCATTGTCATAGGATTGCAAGTGATTACAATTTTAATGACGATGGTACATTAGGTGACATTGGTGGTGTTACTACAATACCAACTAAGAATGTTATTAAACTAACTAAAATTAAAATATAAGGGGATAGTTATGTATACTTTTGGAAAAACATCTATGAGTAAACTTAAAGGCGTACACGAAGATTTAGTATCGATAATGGTAGAAGCGATATCTGTTTCACCTGTAGACTTTGGTATATCTGAAGGTTTAAGAACTAAAGAGAGACAAAGAGAATTAGTCAGAGAGGGTAAATCTCAAACTATGAATTCAAGACATCTTACAGGTCACGCCGTAGATATATTTATATATAAAGATAAGAAAGCAGTATGGGAGTTCGATGAATATATTCCTGTTGCTAACTTAATTAAAGCTATAGGATCTGATAAAGGTATTACTATTGAATGGGGTGGAGATTGGGAGACTTTTAAAGATGCACCACATTTTCAACTTTCGTGGAACGAGTATGTCGAAGAATCCAAAACGCCCGAAGAGGAAAGCGAATCCATTGGCGAAAGACCTTCGGACACCGAAGTTCCGTCAGAAGATAGTTAAAAATAAGAAAATTTATAGCCGAAAAGGACGAATGGCGTTTAATGGCGATATAAGCGTCATAGAGAAGGATTAAGAGGTTTCAGGTATGTTTGGTCATTTGATAGCAACATATGTACTCCCTAGTCTTCCTAGAGAGCCGTTTTCAAAAAATGCCAAAAATTCGTGTGGTCATATTTTCCCCGACACACTTTGGCGAACCCCCGTGACCCTGGCTGCCAGGCGTCCAGGTCGAAGCTTCAAAAAAACCTGTCAGAAAACTAAAAGCGGTCGCGTTATTGGTACGATAGACGGCGCGCGAAAATAAAGCCGTTGATATACTTAAAATATCGGCGCTTGTTCATATTGTTATATAAAAGATATTTCTATTATTTAGTGTTATTGGGTAAATCGTGAGTGTTGCAATTGTGCAACAGCGGTTGTGATATATTTATCACGGCACGGACGCGAACCCCTGTAACACTATTTTTTTTTCTTTTATGTTTGTCTTTTTTTTAAAAATATGCATATAATCAGAATTAACTAAATGTAACCAAAAGAAAGGCTAACGAAAATGTTTAAATCAATATCAAAAATAACCAATCCAAACATACTAAAAGCGATTAATGAAAACGCGCAATTGTTCGACAAATTGCCGTCTAAATTAATGACAATTGACGGCGACGCTAAGACAATAAAAGGCGATAAGCTAAAAGTAAAAACAGGCATAATATATCTTGCGCCGTCTAATACTTTAAATTTCTATAATACTTGCCCAATGGCAAAATTGGCGGGTTGTGAAAAAGCTTGTTTGTATTCGGCGGGGCGTGGCAAGTTTACAAGCGTGCAATTGTCACGAATTAGAAAAACGCTTTATTGGATAGATAGACGCGATGAGTTTTTAACTCAATTAAAATATGAAATCATAAAAGAAAGTAAAAAAGCGCAAGCGCAAGGTTATCAATTCGCGGTGCGTTTTAATGGTACATCCGATATAAGAATAGAAAATTATTTTTGGTCGGATATGGTCGAATTATATCACGAATATAATGTTAAGTTTTACGACTATACAAAGCTTGCAAATAGAAAAATTCCTAATCCTGAAATTTAC
>Ga0160423_10005538_pt1 | contig 10292 bp, 11 predicted proteins | sample CRUFie14St8metaG_FD_108191 | JGI IMG/M metagenome (GOLD analysis project Ga0160423, IMG submission 108191) | Marine microbial communities from the Costa Rica Dome - CRUD Field 142mm St8 metaG | ecosystem: Environmental > Aquatic > Marine > Oceanic > Photic zone | place: Costa Rica: the Eastern... | reverse complement strand
TGCTGACAATTCAACTTTTGCTGCATTGTCTGGAGCAGCTTTCACACAAGTAACTGGAAGTGCATCATCACAGAAACTATCTATTAGTGCTGATGAGTGCAAAAGATATGTAAGAGTTAAGTTTACTATTGGTGGTTCTTCTCCTACATTTGATCTATCTGTAACAGGATTAGGTCTTAAGAAGTACGGTTAAATTTATTGCCCCTTAACTGGGGCTTTTTCTTATGGCATTTGTTGAAGAGTTAGATGTATTTTTTTCTGACTTCGCTGATGAAGTGATATACGATAATGACACATATATAGGTCAATTAGATCAACCTGATGAAGTTATAGTTGACGGAAGAATATTAACTACTGAATATGAATTATTAGTTAAAACAAGTGATTTCTCTACAATTGTTTTTGATAAAACTATTCAAGTAAATGGTGAGGAATATTCAGTAAGAACTATGATGAAAATAGATGATGGTCAGTTTTCTAAAATTATGTTGAGTAAGGATGAAGACGAATGACAACTAAAAGAGAACAGATATTAGCAAAAATAAAAACAGAGTTAACTGGAACTACAGGAGTAGGAACTCGTATATATAGGAATAGAGTTTCAGCTTTAGCTAAGTCTGAAACACCAAGCATTGTATTAGAGTTTGTCACAGATGATCCAACTGTTAGCAATGGAACTATAGATATTTTAAATTGGACTTTAAGAATTAGAGTAATAGTTATTGTTAGACATAAAACTCCAGATACTAAGGCAGACGCAACTGTTCAAAGTTTACATTCCAAGATAGTTGCCGATCCAACACTAGGTGGTTTGTCTATAGATGTAAGACCATCAACAGTTACTTTTGAAGCTGTAGAAGCTGATACACCAGCAGGGATTGTAACTTGTGAGTATGAAATTGATTACAGAAGTGCTTACAATAATTTAACTTAATGAATTACGATATAAGATATACCTATATACAACTTTTTTATTACAATGAGTAATGAAAACCCTGGAGAAGGTGGGAGTTACCTACTAGATCCAAAAACTGGTAAACGCAAGCTTATCAAGCAAACACTTCCATTCCAAACTAAAACAGAGGTAACAACTGATGGCACTACAGACAAGGAAACAGTCGATTCTGATTGAAACAGAAGGTAGTTACAACGATACAACTACTACTCCCAATGGAGCAGATGCTGTATTGGTAACTGAATTGAATGTTACTCCAATAGCTAGTGATGTTGTTACTAGAGATTATGTAAGACCATATCTAGGTGCATCAGAACAGTTATTAGCAAACTCAAGAGTAGAAGTTTCGTTTTCAGTCGAATTAGTAGGCTCTGGGGCAGCGGGTACTGCCCCCGGCTATTCCAAAGCGTTACTTGCAACAGGATTATCTGAAACGGTTTCTTCAGGTACATCTGTTACATATGCCCCAGTAAGTGCAGCGTTTAGTTCTGTTGTTCTTTTTGTGGAAATAGGTGGTAGTGCAGCTAATGAAAATGTCCTACATAAAATTAGAGGGTGTCGAGGAAGTGTTGCATTAGAAGCAGCGGTTGGAGAAATTCCAAAGCTGAATTTTTCGTTTACTGGAATTTATGAAACTCCAATTGATTTAAACGCATTAAGTACTCCAACTTATAACCATCAACCAACACCATTACTATTTAAAGCTGGTAACACATCTGGTTTTAGTATTCATGGACATCAGGCTGGTTTAAATTCATTATCAATGGATTTGGGTAACAGTATTGTGTATAGAGAAGTAATTGGTAGTACAAGTACTAAAGAAGTTTTACTTACTGATAGAGCAACAAATGGTTCAGTTGTTATTGATGCTGTAAAGCCAAGCGTTAAAGATTTCTTTACTGCTGCACAGACAGATGGCACATTAGGAGCTTTATCGTTCTTACATGGAACTACTGCTGGCAATAAAGTACAACTTACTTCTTCCAGAGCAGATCTTGGTGATATTAGTTATGGAGATTCTGATGGAATTTTAACAATGGAGATTCCTTTTACATTAGTTCCAAGTGCTTCTGGGAATGATGAATTTTCGCTAATTTACACTTAGTTTTTGTTGACTAAGTAGTTAGAATAAGAAAGTATATATCTGTTTATTATTTTTATGGCATTTATCAAAAAAAAACTTGCTGTTTACCCTTGGCCTGTAAAAGTCAGTAAACCTTCTGATGAAAAAATTGGTGAATTTGAATCTATTACTTTTACAGTCAAATTTATTAGATTAAAGACTTCAGAGCTTGAAAAGTTTGAAGAAGAAGTTTTAGATCCTGTGCAAACTTTAAAAAAAGTTGTTGCTGGTTGGATTGATTACACTGATGAGGATGGAAAAGATATTCCATTTTCAGAGAAAGAATTATTAGAAATTTCTGAAGATCCTGATATGGTTAAAGGAATAACAGATGGTTATAGAGATTTTTATAGTAATTTGCAAGTAAAAAACTAAGAGGTGCTGCCGTTCATTGGGCTGGCGGTAGCAAAGAAGTAATTGATACATCTGTTGATTTATTAAAAAAGTTAGGAGTAGATGAATCAAAATTGCCCAAAAAAGAAGAAAATAATAATGATTATGAAGTCTATGATTTTAATTGGGATATTGTTCAAATGTTTCTTAGAATGAGTACACAATGGTCTACTTCCTTCGGAGGGTTTGTAGGATTAAAATATGAGGTATTATTATTACAAGGAGGACTCTTTGATCTTTATCACGTTGAGGATAGAGAAGAAATGTTAGAAGGATTACGGATCATGGAGAATGCTGCTCTTAAAGAGATAAATAAGGAGAGTAAAAAGTAATGGCACAAAAAATAGATAAGATTCTATTGCAGCTTGAGATGAAGGGTTTTCCTTTACTCAAAGGTGTTGGAAAAGATTTTAATAATTTATCTAAAGGCTTAAAACTTACTACAAATGAAGTTAAGCTATTTGCTCAAGAAATAAATAATGCAAGTAGATTTAAATCGCAAAATGAGTTTAAAGCTCAAATTAATCTTCTTAAAACATTGCGTAGTAATGTCGCAATGGGTAGTGCTGCATATAACCAGTTAGGGCTAGCAATAAGAAATGTATCCTCTGAGATGAGCAACCCTAAATTGGGTCGTGTTGGAACTGCTGCAATAAAAGAATATCAACGAAGAGGAAACTTAGGTCGTAATTTAGCTTTAGAACAAGGCACTGGTAGTTTTAAAGGTTTTTCTCAACGTGCAACTGAGATAACAAATAGAGCAAACATGGCTGCAAGTGGCCGTGCGTTTTTAAGTAGTGCTGATGCACAGCTAAGACCGATGAGCAACTTAGCTCAACAAATCCAACAAATAGGATTATCACAAGTTGATTCTAAGTTTCAAAGATTAGGTCAATCTGTCTCAAAAGTTAGAAAAGATATTTTAGCTGCTGCACAGGCTGGAGGTAAAAACGTCAATTCTCTAAATGCACAAAGAGCAGCTTTAGAAACTCTTAGAAATGGTGTTGAAATTGGTAGCAAAAGATTTAAACAATTAACAAGAGATATAGCAGCAGTTGATAAACAATTAGGAAGACTTTCTCAGAAACAAAATATTTTAGGCGGTATAAGAGGATTAGCAGGGGCAGCCTTTGTAGGTGGTGGTGTTGGATTTGCTGGAGGTTTAGTTGGTGGTGTTGGTGCTGCTATGACAGGTGGTAATTTTGAGCAAGGAACTCTTACTGGAGGATTAATTGCTAGTCAGATTGCATCTCCTATTGTTGGTGGGATAACAGGTGCTGCTCAATATACTGCACAATTAGAGAAATTAAAGATAGCTTTAAGAGATATAGTTCCAGATCAAAAGTCATATGAAATAGCTTTAGCTGCTGCTGCAAAAGCAACAAACGACTTTAATGTGCCACAAGAAGTAGCTATAAGAGGTATTACCAGAATATCTGCTGCGGTAATAGGAGCAAATGGTAATATACACAATGCTACCGAAGCGTTCCTTAACGTGAATGCAGCTATTAAAGCTACAGCGGGTGGGGCAGAAGATGCTAAGTCGGCCATCACAGCCGTTGTTCAGATATTTTCAAAAGGGCGTGTATCGGCTGAAGAGCTTTCCGGGCAACTCGGCGAAAGATTTCCAGCAGCCGTTACTCAGTTTCAAAAAGCTAACAAGCATATTTATGCAACAACTGCTGATTTACAAGATGCACTTAAGAAAGGAACTGTTGGTTTAAGAGAATTAAGTAAATTTATTACTTTACTAGGTGATGACTTTACAGAAACAGCAGAAAAAATTGCAGCAAGTGATGAAGAAGCAGGGGCAAGATTATTAATACAACAAAATAGATTGAAAATTGCTATTGGAGAAGGATTAGTTCCATTAGGCGCACAGTTCCAAAATATAATGACAGATTTATTAATTGATTTTGTTCCAACTTTAGCTTCTATTGGTCGAACAGTAGTTGGTGGGATAAATATAATAATGCCTTTATTACAAACATTAGCTAAAAACTTAAAAGAAATTTTAAGTCTTGTAATTGCAATTGGTTCAGCAGCTTTAATTACTAAAATAAGCACTATTGGGTTGTCATTAGTAGGGATAGTTGCAACAGTGAAAAAACTTGCAGTTTCAATTAAAATTTTAAATTTAGCAATGTTAAAGAATCCAATTTTTGCTATATCATTTGGAGTTGTTTTAGGTATTCAACAAATTGTTAAAGAGTTAAATAAATTTGACGATGCTGTACGAGGTCTTAAAACAGGTAGTGAAAGTTCAGCTAAGTTTCTTAAGAACTTACGAGATGAGTTACAAAAGCAATTAGATTCGGGTAAAAGATATAGCCAAGGAGAATTAAAAATTCCAATGACGTTAACTGAAAAAGAAAAAGCTAAATTAAAAGCAAGAATTGACGAGATAAATAAAGTTTTCGAAGAAAATCTTGTTACTTTTGATGGAGAAAAAGTATTGTTTGGAGCGTTTGGAGGAGATGGTACTGAAAATAAATTTGGAAAAGCAGGGGCATTAACGAATTTTAAAAAAGAGTTAGAGAGTACTGCGTTAATGATGGAAAATACAGTTGTAAATGGATTCATGAAAATGGAAGATGCGTTAGTGAAATTTGTTACTACAGGCAAGTTAAGTTTTCGTGATTTTGCTAATTCTGTTATTGGTGATTTGACAAGAATGTTTGTTAGAGAAGCAATTACTAAACCATTATTTAGTAGATTTTTTGATTTTGATACTAAAGATGCTCTAGGAAATGTTTATGGTAAAAATGGAATTGTACCTTTCGCCAAGGGGGGCGTAGTCTCAAAGCCCACTATTTTTGGTTTTGCAAATGGCGGTGTTGGGTTGATGGCTGAAGCTGGTTATCCAGAAGCTATTATGCCTTTAAAACGTGGGCGAGATGGAAAGTTAGGAGTTGAAGCATCAGGAGGGGGAAGTAATATTGTTAATGTAACTGTTAATGCAGATAGCACTACTGTTGAGGGCAATATGTCTGAAAGTAAACAGTTAGGAGAAGCTATTGCTGCTGCTATACAACAACAGTTAATAATGGAACAACGACCAGGAGGTTTACTACATGGCTAGTTGGAATACTTCAGTTAATATCCCTCCTGATTATGGAGTTGTAAAAAATTCAACTCCAAAATTTAGAGAGGTGCAACTGGGAGATGGGTATGTTGTAGCTGCTAAGTTTGGGTTAAATCAAAATTTAAAAACTTGGGATTTAACTTTTTCTAATATTACTGAAACACAATCTGATACTATAGAAAACTTTTTAGATGCAAGAGAAGGAACAGAAGCATTTGAATGGACTCCACCTAATGAATCTTACACATCTAAATACAGATGTAAAACATGGAGTAAAACTATGCCTTATTCAAATTTAGCAACTATAAAAGCTACCTTTGAGGAGGTTGCACTTCCATGACATCTCCTTCTCCTTGGGGGTCTAATGCAAATATTTCTTTAGGGAATATTGTGCAAGCAGGGACTAAACAGTATTCTGGGTTTCATTTTAAATGTACAACAGCAGGGACAACTGGTAGTTCTGAACCAGAGTGGCCTACTAAGCTAGGAGGTACAGTTGTTGATAATACTGTTGTTTGGACTGCTATCAGTTCAACATTTAGCTCAACAAATACATTAGAACCTTCCGCATATATTGAATTATTTGAATTGCATCCTGTACAGGCTTTGCATAATACATCAACTCCTATTAGATGGCATAATGGTTGCAATGAAAATCGTACTGGTGATGTTACCTTTGGTGGGGTAACTTATAACAGAATACCTATAGAAGCTACAGGTTTTGAACGTAAATCTAATGGTGCTTCACCAAGACCTACTTTAACTGTAAGTAATATTGATCAATTATTAACTTTGTTATTAAATGACGTAAACGCTTTTAACAGCGGTAATGATTTAGGTGGTGCACAAGTGAGAAGAATAATAACAATGAAAAAATTCTTAGATGGTGAATCTGATGCAGATAGTTCTGCATTTTTACCTTATGAAATTTGGATAGTTGACCGTAAATCTTCAGAAAATATGAATACAGTTACATTTGAGTTAAGTACAGAATTAGATAGACCTAATGCACAAGTTCCAAAAAGACAATTAATTGGTAATTGTTGTCAGTGGGGTTATAGAAGTTCTGAGTGTTCTTATACAGGTAGTAACTATTTTGATAAGAATAATAATAGTGTTAGTTCTCTTGCTGATGATGTTTGTGGGAAAAGACTTTCAAGTTGTAAAGCAAGATTTGGAGAAAATGCACAACTACCGTTTGGAGCTTTTCCAACTGCTGGTAGAACACAATAATGCTAGAACTCACAGATTTAGTAAAGAAACAAGCTTTAGATCATGCTAAAGATGAATATCCAAAAGAAAGTGTTGGGTTAGTACAAGTTATAAAAGGTAAGCAAAGATATTTTAAATGTAATAACATTGCACAAACGCCAGATGAACATTTTGTTTTAGACCCTGATTCATATGAAGAAGCTGAGAAAAAAGCACCCATTATTGGATTAATTCATTCTCACCCTGCAACACATCCAGATCCATCTCCAGCAGATAAAGTTTCTTGTGAAAAAAGTGATTTGCCTTGGTATATTGTTAATCCTAAGTTAGAAACGTGGGGTTATTATGAACCAAGTGGATTCGAATTAGGTTATATAGGAAGAGAGTTTAATCATGGAGTTGTAGATTGCTATAGTCTTGTTCGAGATTTTTATAAGAGAGAATTTAATATTGAATTATATGATTATTTCAGAAGAGATAGATGGTGGGATGGTGATGAAAATTTGTATATGGATAATTTTGAGAAAGAAGGATTTAAAGAAATACCATTAAAAGATATAAGTTATGGGTGTGTAATTTTAATAAATTTAGAAAGCAATAAAGCTAATCATGCAGCAATATATATTGGCAAGGAAAATGAAGATAATAATAAAATTTTACATCATGTTCAAGGAAGATTATCAGGCATTGATCTATATGATGGTTATTATTTAATTAATACATCAAAGGTGTTAAAACATGAAAACTGTTAAGGTTTATGGTGCATTAAAAAAATATGTAGGACAAGGAGTTTTTAACTTTAATGTATCAAGTCCAGCAGAAGCAATACAAGCTTTGTGTGCAAATTTTAAAGGCTTAGATAAATTTTTAATTGATTCTGAAAAAAATGGAATTGTTTATGATGTAAAACTTGGAAAGGAAATTATACAAGAAGATAATATAAAAGACTTATTAAATCCTTGGAGCTATAAAGATGTATTTAGTATCCGTCCAGTAGTACAAGGTGCTGGTCGTGGTTTTGGAAGGTTTTTAATGGGTGCTGCATTGTTTGGAATAGGTTTTATTCCTGGTTTACAAGCTATAAGTATTGGTACTTTTGGTGGTGCGCCAATAGTTATAGGTACTTCTTTAAAACAATTTGGAGCTTTAATGATGTTATCAGGAGTTGCTGAGATGTTATCTCCACAACCAGAGTTACCTACAGAACCTAATCGACTAGAAAGCAGTGCTTTGTCAGGGCTTTCTAATGTTGACAACCAGGGTACTCCAATTCCGATTTGTTATGGTCGTGCTTTTGTTGGAAGTGTCATAATTTCAACAGGTCTTGATACAGATGAGGTGGCAATTTAAAGAAAGAATATAAACAAAATTTAAGAGGTAGTGGTAGTGGTAGTAAAGGTGGCAATCAACATACACCTGTGGAAGCAGATGATTCATTATCTAGTATTCAATTTGGTCAGGTAATTGATTTGCTTTCTGAGGGAGAGATAGAAGGATTAGATACAGGTGATATAAACAGTGGGGGTTTACAATCTATTTTTCTTAACGGAACTCGAATACAAAATCCAGATGGGACTAATAATTTCAATGGTTTTACAAGTGCATTTAGAAAAGGTACTCAAACACAAAACTACATACCCACAAGTGAATTAGGTACTGAAAGAAGTGATATTAATAATGCAGAAGTTACAGCAGGGAATAATCCTTATACATCTAATGAGAATAATGGATTTGTTTTTACAGTTACTAATACCAACGTAAATAGGGTTAGGGTAACAATGATGATTCCTAATCTCCGTAGAGTTGAAGATGACGGAGACATTGTTGGTTACGCAGTCAAATTCAATATACAAGTTAATTATGATGGTGCTGGTTATAACAATTCTGTATTTTCAAGAAATGCAAATATTGATGAAAACAATGGATACTGGACGGAAATAAAAGGTAAGACTTCTACTCAATATAAAAAAGATTATGTGTTTAGTCTCTCTAGTTTTAGTAATCAAGCTCAGATAAGAGTTGTAAGAATTAGCCCTGATGACCCTACAGGGGGTACTGAAAAGTTTTTCAGTAAAACATTTGTAGCTGGTGCAACTGAAATAATAGATTCTAAATTACGTTATCCAAATAGTGCATTAGCATTTTTACGTTTTGATTCAAGACAGTTTTCTAGTATTCCAAGAAGAAAATATTTAATTAGAGGTATAAAAGTACAATTGCCAAATAATGCAAAAGTAGACATTTCAGAAACTCAGAGATATGTAGTAGCTACAGGAGCAACAGAAACTATAACGGATGGTATTGGCTATATAGGCAGGGTTACATATACAGGTGTTTGGGATGGTACGTTTGGTACTGCAACATGGTGTGCAGATCCAGCCTGGTGTTTTTACAACTTATTAACAAACACTAGGTACGGATGTTCTGTAAATCCAAACACTTTACAAAAATTTGAATTTTTTGCAATATCACAATATTGCAATGAATTAGTTCCTGATCAAAAAGGTGGAACTGGACAAGAACCAAGAATGTTAGTGAATATACTGATTAATACTAGGAAACAAATACATGATGCAATAAAAGATTTCACTAGTATTTTTAGGGGTCAAAGTTTTTACGGTGCTGGAATATTTAGCTTATTTCAAGACAAACCAGAAACAAGTAGATATTTAATTGGAAATGCAACAGTTGTAGAAGGTTTTTTTGAATATACTGGTACTTCACAGCAATCAAGACATACAACAGTAACAGTTGCTTACCAAGATTATCAAAAACTTGGAGAAGTAGATTTTGAATATATTGAAGATGTAGATTCTGTTAGTAAATATGGAATTATTAATAAGCAAATAAAAAGTATAGGAACATATTCACAAGGTCAAGCTCATAGATTAGGGTTATGGACTCTAAAAACGGAACAATTTGCCACGGAAACAGTATCATTTTCCGTCCCTATAAATAGTGGCATGATTCTAATGCCTGGTATGGTTATTGATATAGCAGATAAACATAAAACAGGTTATAGACACACAGGTTTTGTATCAAGTGGAAGTACAACTACAGCAATAAAAATTGATAATAGTAGTGATATTAATCAATCTGGAAGTAATTTTACAATATCAATAATTTTATCTACTGGTCTTTTAGAGAAGAAAACAGTTAGTACTATTGATTATGGAAATAGAACTATTAATTTAGCTGCTGGACAAAGTTTTAGTGAAGCACCAGCAGCACAAACTGTTTATTTATTAGAAAACAGTGGAGTTCCAGCACAACAATATAGAGTAATAGATGTAAAAGATGATGGAGTTATTTTCAAGGTTGTAGCTTTAAAATATAACAACAGTTTATATAACGCTGTTGATTTAGGAGAGCCTATAACAGTTAGACCTGTAACTGATTTAACTACTGCTCCAGATAAACCAACTAATTTTTCAGATAATGAATTTTTGTATTCTGATGGTCAAGGTGTTTTTGTTGGATGTGATATTTCATGGCAACATAATAAACGTAGAGTAACTGAGTTT
>Ga0160423_10005537_pt1 | contig 10293 bp, 7 predicted proteins | sample CRUFie14St8metaG_FD_108191 | JGI IMG/M metagenome (GOLD analysis project Ga0160423, IMG submission 108191) | Marine microbial communities from the Costa Rica Dome - CRUD Field 142mm St8 metaG | ecosystem: Environmental > Aquatic > Marine > Oceanic > Photic zone | place: Costa Rica: the Eastern... | reverse complement strand
CGACAATTGTATTTTCAATTTGGCGATTCAAGGGCCGACCGAGACCAACAACGGCTTCCTCATGTATGAGGACCCCACCAAGGCCACCGCGAAGCTGTACAACCCGCTCACGGGCGTGATCAACTCGCGCACGGTAGAGGCGCACGCACGTGGCTCGGCCGAGTCGGGTATGCACATCGAGAACACGCCGATGCCAGGCCGCGTGGGCTCCGACTTCCAGAACGCCCGCGGCAAGGTCGACTTCGTGGCCAACTTCTGCGGCACGTACGCCATGTACCCTTCGCAGATGTTTGACCGGCGCGTTGAGTCCATGAACACGCTCTACGTCGGCCTGCGCGCGTACGAGCTCTCGCTCGAGTCCAAGCGTCAGGTTACCACTGCCACGGGCGAGAAGCGCTTCCCCGAGTCGATGAGCGACGCGTCAGTGCAGTCGACGACCATGTACTTTTACCAGTACCTGCCCTTTTCGTCGCGCGTGGCGCACGTCATCCAGGCCGTGAGCGACAAGCATTTTGAGATGGCCCGTGACAAGATCGCGACCGACAACGGCGTTGACGCCGCCACCATCCCAGACGCCGAGGTCAAGGCCTTCATGGAGCGGCCTGAGGAGGCCAAGGAGGGCCGCGCCAAGGCCGCGCTCAAGGTGGGCGCGATCAAGCAGCAGACGGCCACGAGCCTGCCATCGGCGCACTTTGACACGGCCACCTACGACCCCATCCGCAGCGAGGACTTGTGGAACTGCGTTGGCGCATGGCAGGTGGGCCGGGTCTTGGACACCAAGGCGGCCGTGCACGAGCGCTATGCGGGCGGACCGCGCGACACGGCCTTCTCCTGCATCGTGGACGTGCAGATCGGATGGCGCGCGGCGGTGGCCGTGCAGATCAGCCCTGACACCAAGGCCGACGTCACAGGTTTCCTGCTCGAGCCGAGCGAGCGCACGGAGCGCAGCGGGCAGCAGACCGCCACGACGCTCGCCAACAACCTCTCGCCGGCGCTCAAGCAGATCTTCGGCTCCGACTTTGGCCGCGACGTCACGCCCGCGCCCAACATGGCGACGCAGCAGGCGGCGGACAGCCTGCGCGAGACGCGTATGCAGCGGCAGCAGGAGGTGCTCAGCAACGACGCCAAGATGGCGCGGCTGGCGCTGAACAAGCAGGGCCAAGGGGCCGGAGACGTGACCGTCAAGGAGGTGGCCGCCAAGATGGCGGACGCGGCCACGGAGGTGCGGCGCGTCCTCGGCGCGAGTCCCAACGCCGCGCTTATCGACGAGCTCGTGGGTACCACCAAGTTTGGCCTCAACCCCATGGACACCATCCGCAAGCTGCTGCAGGTGGACGGCGTCACGTATGCGGCGCTGGACCCGGAGGCCGACTCGAGCAACCTGTGGAGCTCCTTCTACGAGTACCGCCTGGAGTGCTCCGAGGCGGAGACACGCGGCCAGAAGAACATGGACAACTACTACACCGCGATCGGCAACGCCAAGAAGAAGTGGCAGGACAAGGCGTCCGACGAGGTCGGCACCATCATGAACACCGCGACGCCCAAGCTGACCAGCTGGTTCCCGGACGAGGAGGAGAGGAAGGTCAAGGCTACTATCAAGGCGAAGATCGCCAAGTACGTCGCCGCCATGAAGGAGGCCAAGGAGGCGACCGAGGCCGCCATGGGCAAGGGCGACGACGCGATGGACGCCGCGATGTCGACGCAGCTCTCCAACATCCTGAACCGCGCCAACATCTTCCTCGTGCTCTTCCACCAGGTCATGACGCGGCTCGGCGACCGCACGGGCCAGGAGACCTTTGTGCTCAAGACGTGCTCCAAGGACATTGCGCGGGCCATGGAGGAGAGCGCGCTCGTCGACGAGACGCTGCACCTCTCGGCCCTCTGCGACCTGTACGAGAAGCATTTCCCCGTCGACGGGGCCTACTCCCGCCTCACGGCGCTGGCGAGACAGCAGGCCGCAGCCGCGCCCGCTCCCGCGCCCGCACCGAGGCCCGTTGCACCCGTGGCCGCTGTTCCGGCCGCCGCGCGTACCGGCGCATCGGCGGGGGCCAAGGCACCAACCAAGGGTCGTGGCAAGTCGCCGGCAAAGCCACGCCCGGGCACGGCGGTGGCGACCGGTGCCTCGGCGGCGAGCGCGCGCGCAGCTGCGCCCGCGCCCGCGCCCGCGCCCGCGCCTGCGCCCGCACCCGCACCCACCGGCGTGCCGGCGGCCGCCGCGGGCATGTCGACCACCCCTCTCGTGCCCACACAAGCGGGCGCGGCCAGCGACGCCGCTGTGCCTCGCCGTCGCGCGCGCGAGGCTGCCGCCGGCGGCAGCGAGTCGGTCACCAACTCGCTCTTTGAGAACATGTTCAAGCCGACGGCCACCGACGCGGGCATCGACGAGCCGGCGAGCCCCACCCCGTCCTCTGGGTCCGAGGGCCCAAGCGGAGGGCCCCGGACCTTTCGACGCCAGCGTTAGGAGCGCTCGCTAATATCGGCCGTGGGACCCTTTGAATAAATGTGCGTGGCACCTGCGCACGTGTGTGTGTGCGCGCGAGACTCACCAGTGTATAATGGAGGATGCGTGGGCCGAATTAAAAAGCAGCATTTCTTTGGCCAACCGACTCAATAAGACCGATGAGGAGCTCGCCGAGTTCCATTCCGAGCTAAAGACGGCGCTGCACTCGGCTGTCACGCGATGTCGGCACGAGCGTAAACGTAAACTTGCCGAGGCTCCCCAGCTCGACCTCAGCGACGAGAGCGTGCTGCGCGCGGCGCGCTTCACCGACCACCTGCCCCTCAAAGACTACGCGGAAATCCTCCACCTCTGTCCTCGGCTCGTAAACGTCGTCACGTGCGTCGTAGTGGCACGGAAGTGGCAGCACCCTCCACAGCGCAAACAGGAAGCACGCTTTAAACATGAGAGACACAAATTCCCCCGGCGACACAATGGTCATCATGGTACTGATGGCCATGGCGACACAGAGCACGCACCAGACCACACATGCCCAGACTTGCCTTGTCGACAGCAGCCCCAGCACGAAGAGCATGTGTCCACCCACCCTTCAAGCGCGTGCACGACGCCACGCTCACCAGTTGCAAATTCGCCGCTTGACGCAGATTGGCCGAGGCCGTGCCCGTGCCGGGAAGCGGCGTCACGCTGCCCTTGGACCTGCACGCCATCGCCGCGCGGTGCACAAACGCGTACTATGCGCCTCGGAGGTTTGCCGCGGTTCAGCTCGCCTTCAGCAACCCGCGCTGCCGCGTACTCGTCTTTCACACGGGCCGATTGGTCGGTACAGGGTGCTCGGGTCCCATGGCAGCGCGCATGGCCATCCTGAAGGCGGCAAGGCAGCTGGCGGTTGAGGCCAACTTGCACGTGCACATTCGCAAGTTCTCGGTCATCAATCAGGTTGGTGCCGTGGGCATCGACGCCAAGCTTGACTGCGACGCATTCGCGTCCACGCACTCGGCCACGTCGCACTACGACCGCGCCAGCTTTGTTGGTGCGTGCTCAACAAAAAAATTGGGTGGCCCCTCACTGGACTCGCTGGACTCACTGACTCACTGCATGCAATGCACAGGTCTGGCGTGGCGGCCAGGAGGCGAAGCAGTGTGTTGTGAAATCTACTCGACGGGAAAGGCCAACCTCCCTGGGTCGACGCGCCAACGCGACCTGTTGACGTCCTTTGCGCGCATGGTCTCGGAGCTGCTGCGCCACTCGGACAAGCCTGAGGTGTGCGAGCGCATCCCGGAGCGGCTGCGCCTGTGCCATCGGCCGAAGACCGTCACGCGCGACGACGCGCCCGTGGTTGCGCACTCCAAGGCTGCCGTGGTTGGGTCAGCGCCTGCGCAACGGGTAAGCGACCTCTTTGGTGCCGGCTCCGACTGGGCTCTCGAACCGCTTGCGCCCGAGGAAGGGTTGGACGATGCCGAGGTCGACGCTGATGCGAGCGATGGCGAGGACCTTCCCGAGCTTGCGGACTTCTGAGCGCTTTTCGCGGGCCAGTTTGCAACTTTTGGAACGCGCTCTGGGGGCGCCAGTGGCGTGGCTCCAGGGGCGCGCGTTTGCCATGGCCGTCACGCGCACATTGCACGCGGCGATGGACGAGATAGACCAGCATAAAGAGGTGCTGGGGTCAGGCCCTTACTGCGAGATTGCCAACCGGATGAAGGAGGTTGCGCAATCGATGGAGGCGCACACGGCGGCGACGGAGCGCGCGTTTGCCATGAATCTTATGCTCGACGTGCCGGCGTGTGCGGCCGCGAGCAACGTGTTCGCGTACACGGAGGACGCGGCCTTCATGGACGCATTGGTGCGAAGAAAGAGTCGCGAACTTCAGACGTACGAGCCGCACATCGCCGCGCTCATGGGGCATTCGTGGAAGATCGAGATGACAGAGGCGTTCTTGCCGTACCACAACAACAATCCCTGCATGTTGCGCGACGTTCGGCACGGCGTGCTCACGCTGCTCGAGTTGCGCTCGGGCTTCCTGCCGCAGATTGTCAGCTTCCTCACGCGAAAGGGGATCACGCCGCAGATGCTCTGCCCCATTGACATGAGCGCGGTGCCCGTGCCCGGCGACGAGGGTCACGGTCCCGGCGCAAAGGAATTCTTGAGTCACGAGCCGCGCCTGATCCGCTGGCTGCTAGGGGTGGGAGAGCTGGAGCCGTGGCCACAGGTCCTCGACGATGGAAGCCAGTCGTTTTCGGTCAGCGAGCTCATAGTAAAGGCCAATCGCTTTGGAGGCGACGACCCGAGCATCAACGAGCCCTGCGACTGTCCCGCGTGCGCTGGAGTGCGGATTCCGACCTTGGACCGGTCCGACCCGCCACTCAGACCACCAGAGTGTGACTTGCGCGCTAGTGATGAGGATGTGCTCTAGGCGCCTGGATTTGATAAGCTGCATGGGCCCTTGTTAAAACTGAGAAACGCGAAAGAGTGCGACAGCAATGTCGGGCGGCGGCGTTGAGAATGTCCCCTCTGGTGCCAAGTGGACCACCGGCTTCCCCAAGGCTATGCTCGATGTGCCGGGCTTCAAGGGCTGCTGCGGCGGCTTCCTGAAGTTTAGCTACGTCGTGTCGGCGCCGCTTCACATGAAGGGCTTCTTCGAGTTCTGGGAGAGCTCCCGCGCCTCGTGGGCCGACCGCATCGCGGTGACCATCGACCTGCTCGTGCACCTGGCACTCTGGTTCGTTGCGCTCGGGCTCGAGATCTGGGTCAACACCCAGTCGCACAAGGGCCACGCGCTCCTCTCGGAGCTGGCGATGGCTAGCCTGTGGGGCCTCATCGTGGCCCTCATCGGCATCGTCATCGCGCAGATCTTTGCGATGACCGCCGGTGGCCAGGAGGCCGGTCGGCTCTTCCCAACGACCTATGGCGCCATCGTCGGTGGCGCCTACGCGTCGATTGTCTTCAGCATCCTGTGGGCGATCACGCAGGTCATGGTGGGCCCCGAGTTCTCCGCCCAGTATGTCGACCACGGGCCCGGCTCCGATGACGATGCCCTCAAGATCCAGCGCCACATGGTGCTGTGGGCCATGTCGCTGAAGATCGTTGCGGTGGTTACCCTCGCCAAGAACGCCTCCTTCTGGGGCCCCTGCGTGGTCGACGAGCAGCAGAGCCAGGCCGACCAGAAGGCGCAGTACATGAAGCAGATGGGTGTCACGTCCACTGGCGCGCTCGCGTCGCAGATTGGCGTCTAAGCGCCACCCATCGCTCTCTGGTGCGCGCGCCACGGGGAATTATGAAGCTGGCCACGCGCAACTCTCAGGCCGACGCGGAGCCTCCCCAGCGTGCACCGGACCATCTCGTGTTTTGAAAGAAAAAGGGGAAAAAGCGTAGCCAACAAAGGGAAGCGTCTCGTGTATTACAACCGTAGGGAGGTGGGGCGAGAGCAGGGAGAGTGTGTTCGGTAACCCAAAAAAAGAGACTGATTAGGTGGTACTCGATGTCTTTGAACGCTTATTCGCCAATTCGGCATCCGATGCGCCATCCAGCTTCAGCTTGGCCGAGAGCAATCCCGCCCCATGCACGTTGACGCGCCCCACAGGCGAAAGGTCGCGCATGCTCTGCTCGATGCGCTCCAGGCTTGCGAGCGCCCGGTCAAAGGCCATCGCCGAGGCCGTGGGCGCGTTCAGAGGATTGCTGCTGCTGCCACCGCCACCGCCACCACCACCGCCACCGCCACCGCCGCTGCTGCTCCCCACACCCGCCGCCGACAACGACGCTCCGTCGTCCCCAGCACCGGCAGAGCCACTGCCGGACGACGCATTGTACCGCCGGAATAGCTCAAAGACGCGTGCGCGGTTCGCCTCGCGGTCCGTGTGCTCGCGTTGCATGATGCCGCGCAACATGTGCAGCTCGAGCGTCAGGCGATTCTCCGCGTCGTGCGATTCACGCACCAACGCGGTCAGCGCGCGGTTCATCGCCGCGGACGCCTTCTTGATGTCCACGATCTCCGCGCGAGTGAGCACGCATTCGGCGTTGGCGTCCCTGCCCAGATCGGCCAGCTTGGCTTGCGCCAGCGTGTAGATCTTGACCGATGCTTGCAATCCCTTCTCCAGCTGCTCGTTGCTCATGCCTCTCCTCGGTATTGCAACGGTTGCAGGGAGGGGCGCCCACTAGCGAGGAAGGCGGTATCGTGCACGTACTTGTACTCGGTGTACTCCTCCACCAGATCGCGCTCGTACAGCAATTTTTGTAAAAAGCTTGAGGCGATCATTGCAATCGCCACCGACGTGGCGCAGCAAATGAGCAAATCGTAAAACTCGTGAACGCGCTGCTCCTCGGCGGCCATCGCCACCAGGATCATCGCCGCAACGCAGCCCAGCACCATGGTCGCCGAGAGCAACACCACGAAGCACCCAACGTAGCGCGAGAGCCGTCGCCGCCTGAACACGCGCACGTTGGCAACCACGCCCTTGCAGATCGTGCACGAGGGTTTACCCGATCGTCGGATACATTGCAGCAAGCAGTCGGCGTGGACGACTGCCCGGCATGCGCACTGGCACGTTTCCGTCGTGGGCTCGTGGCAGACGTAGCACGGCGACGCCATTCCGCCACCCGCGCGCGCAACGGCTCAAAATTGGAGCGCGCGCACCGTAGCAACTAGCGAGCGCCACGGTCGCGAACGGCCGCGCCGCTGGCATCATTATTAATAGACTTATTAATTGGATTTTATTCGTTGGCTGGGGCCTTTCCACCCCCGGAGCGCAAAGTGCTCAAGTTCTGGTGAAATAATGAATTGCCAATAAATAATTGCACCAAAACATGAGCACTTTGCCGGGCCGGGGGGGAAAGGCTCCAGCCAACGAACAAAACTCCATTAATAAGATTCTTAAGAATTCCGGGCCGCTTCCATGGGAAGAATGGTCATTGGGAGAGTAGGGACCCTGCGCACGACGGCAGGGTCCCTAGTCTTCGGGGCCACTCCCTGCGGGGGCCCGCGCCCAAGGGAGAGAGTAGGGACCCTACCGTCATGCGCAGGGTCCCTACTCTCTGATTTTTCTAAAATGACCAGAGGTGCCACATTCACCGTCCGAAAAAACTCCAGTCAACATCAGGCAAGTTTTTTAAAACACGTTGGAAAGACTAGTCATCGTCGTTGTCGTCGCCGTCGTCGTCGCCGCCGCCATGGTCAACCGGGTCAAAGTAATCGCCATTCTCGTCCTCGGGCTCGCTCTTGTTGCCGTCCTCGTGGAGCACGATGGAGATGAATGCCGCGCGCCTGGCCCCGTTTCGCTTGTGCACGGTGGTCTCGCGCTCCTCCTTCTCTTCCGCTTCCCTCGAAAGGATGGCCGACACGCCCCTCTGGTAGCGCATCACCGCCCCCGGACAGTGCGCATTCAATACTTGCTCTGCCTCGAATTGCTCTGCCCTCTTCAACATTTGCTCCTCCACCCTCTGGTCCATGAAGCGCGCCCGCTTCTCCTGCGCTTCTCCCTCCCCGCGGATTGCGCGCTTCCAACCATGAGGGAGATTCTGCATCTGCACACCAAACTGTCGTAGCCGCGCACGCATTTCCATCTCCTCCTCCATCCGCTTGCCCGCTTCCTTGTACTGCGCATCGATTTTTTTGTTGAACCGTTCGAGGGCGGCAGCCCTTCCCGCTGCAATCGCTGCGCGTTTGTCAGCAAGGCAGAACTTCTCAAACTCCTGCGCAAGCTCTTCCTCCTCGTCGTCATCATCGGACGAGTCGGACGAGCCGGACGAATCGGACGCACGAGCACCGGACATCGTCACCTGCCAACGGAAACGGGGATTGCGCGCAGGGGGCGGGCTGTGCGGCTTGCTCGGTTGGTTGACAAGAGACAAAAAATGAATCCAGGATTCTTCCTCGGGTCCATGCACAGCTTTCTTTAGTAAAAGGCGAAAGAAAGGTATGTGCAAACTGCATGGACCCGGAACCATACTCTACCCACCGCACAGATATTACGACTCCGAGTTAGCGCACTCGGGCATCTGGTGCTCGTGCGTGCGCGTCAACGGTCAACAGCATGGCCGACAACGAGGTGCACAATTGTCACGCGTGCCACATGCTCACGAGTCGCGCGTGCAGCGTGTGCGGCGTGTGCGTCTTCTGCTCCATGGATTGCGAGCAGCGCGCAGCCAAGGTTTCCTACGCGCGCATCGCGTGCGCGGAACACATGAAGGGATTGCGCGTGCCCGAAAACTTGGGCACATCGGCGATCCACTACGTGATGCTCCCGCGCACGCCGATCGATGCGAGCAACTTGCAAAGGGGCAAGATCGGGGACAACCAGTTGTCCCAGCGCATGTGGGAGATCCTCTTTCACGGGGCCAAGCACTACATGCACCTCCTGCTCGCTGCGTCGCCATCGACGCTCTTTGAGAAGACAGCGTTCGGCATGTCGGTCGTGCTCATGGACGCGTACGACAATCTCAGCGCCGGCTTCCAGCGCCTCAACTACCCATTGGGCACACCGGAGCAGGCGGCGGCGATGGTCCTCGCCAACGCGACCAAGCTTGCGCACGCGCAACTCTGTGACGCATCCCACAAGCGGGCGGTCTTCGTCGTGGGCACTACGGTGCTTGAGCCCTCGCCGATCGTCCACTTTGATGCCGTCTACGCGGTGCTCAACTATGGCCAGTGGACGATCAAAGGCATCAAACCGGTTTGGGCACAGACGCTTACCTACACCAACAACCGCCACTACAAGATGCACTTTCGTCCCAATGGGCACGTTCCCGTGGCGCCGCTTCACACGCTCGCCCTCGTCGAGGAGGCGCTCGTCAGTCCACGTCCTCCGGCAGATCCCTCGCCAGCTGATCCTCAGCCTCCCACTCCAAGCGAGACGCCTCAAGCTCGTCCTCAAGCGACCCCGGCTCCGGCTCCGACCACGGCTCCGGCTCCGCCTCTGTCTCCCCTGCGAGAGGAGGAGGAGGAGAAGGTGCCGTCTCGGGAGGCGATGCGCGCACAGGTTCTGGCGGCGGCGAAGGCGTCAAAGGAGGCGCCTCCGTGGACTCAACAGTTGCTGAAGGCGCTTCCGCAGATGTGAGCTCAGCCTCTGCGCCGTTCTCCGTTGCCGCCGCCGCAGCAACCGACTGCGCCACCTGCTCCATGGCTGCGCTCACCACCTCCCTCACCGCATCCTCCGTTGCTTCCTGTGCCGTTGCGTCCTGCTCCTCCTCCTCCTCGACCGTCTCCAACGGCGGCTCAACGGCATCGGCCTGCACGATTACCGGCGGCGCGATTATTGCCAGCGCCTCGCGCTCTTCAACGCTGGGCTCCTCCTCGTAGGCCTGACGGTGCACCTCCGGCAGCGGCTCGGCCTTTGGCTTGCCCGTCTTCTGCACCTCGCACACCTCGATGAACACGGGGTAGTGGTCGGACAGGCCCACCTCGCCCTTGGCGGCGTTGTGCGGGTTTTTGAGCTGCAGAATACCCCCGCCGATCAGGAAGCGCTCGTTGGCATGTGCGTCCACCAGCACGTTGTCGTAGTTTTGGAGGCCGCTTGAGGTGGCAGCGTTCTTGGGTATCTTGGAAACAAAGCCGCTCCCCAGCATGTTGTACTGCTCCTGCCCGGGGTATGTGTTGAAGTCGCCCGCGATGATGTGCGTGGGCGCGATCTTGATCTCCTTGTTGGGTTTGAACGGCTTCTGCATGCGGTACTCGCTCGTGTCGGGCGCCGAGTAGTTGCGCAGCAGCGCGGCGATCTGGCTGTCGCGCGCGTCGACGCGCTTTGCGGGCGGCAGGTGCACGCTCGTGACCACAAAGTCGCGGTCGGCCGGGTCGGCGAAGCGCGGGTCGTGCAGCACGACCTGCAGGGGCGCGTAGTCGAGCTCGG
>Ga0160423_10005535_pt1 | contig 10295 bp, 8 predicted proteins | sample CRUFie14St8metaG_FD_108191 | JGI IMG/M metagenome (GOLD analysis project Ga0160423, IMG submission 108191) | Marine microbial communities from the Costa Rica Dome - CRUD Field 142mm St8 metaG | ecosystem: Environmental > Aquatic > Marine > Oceanic > Photic zone | place: Costa Rica: the Eastern... | reverse complement strand
GCAGAAACTTGGTATGACAAGGAAGAGAATGTGTATTGTGGACCTGATATCTATGATACCGATGATGACAATGATGGTTCACTGGACGTAAGAGATGCATGGCCAAAAGACCCCTGTGCAAATCTAGACAGCGATGGGGATGGCCAGCCGGATACTGTTCAATGTCCTCTAGGTGTAACGACTTGGCTAACCGAAGACCCTGATGATGATGGTGACGGTATACCCGATGTTGCAGAGGGAGCCGGCTCTGGAGAAGATTCTGAAGACAATAGCACAATTGGAACTATCATTTTCGTCGTAATTTTCATCTTGGCTGCAGCATTTATGTTAATGCGCAGAAATGGAGATGTGGAGTAATGGTGGAACTAACCAGCACTCTACCTGATTCAGAATCTATCGCTCGCTTTTGTGTTGTTGTGTTAGCAATTATTGTTGCATGGGATGCTTGGTGGCTAGCACGTCAACGAGTAGACATACCTGTTCTTGGAGAGTTGCCAGGCGGTGGTTATGCATGGCAATCCAATCAGTCAGAGGAGGTATCTAGGCAGTGGGCTAACTTGATGACCGTTGGTGCAATGATGGTCTTGCCCTGGATGTTGGCTGAATTATCCAATACTCCGATGATTTGGGTATGGATTTGGGATGCATTACTAGCAATACATCTCATTTCTTTACTTGTGCCTAAGAGATATGCAGTAACTAGTACGCACCTTTTTGCTGATGGCCAAAGGTATGAGTGGAATAGATTGAGGCTTGCAAAAAAACAGCCGAAGAAGAGAATAATGTTGTTGCGCAAGGGGTGGGGTCCTTTCGGACCCCTACCCCTTGGCGGCGACAGAAGTGCGCTTGACAAAGCGGCACACCTGATTGTCACCATTCTTCAAGAAGAAGAGTGACTGCTCAATGAGCTAGCATCGTATGGTGTACAATTAGGTAATCAGGCTTCTAGAGCTTCTGATGCCTTCTTTGCACCCATCCATGCAACTATACCGAATCCGATCTTGTTGATCATGTCAGCGATGTTGTATGCGATACCCATGTACAGTTCACCCTTGTCTCCAATGTCGATGATTTCAACTTCTGGGCTGAATAGGTAACCTAGCGGGTAAATGATCCATCCGACGACGATGAACCAGCGGAGAGCGTTTGCGCTCCACATTAGTTCTGGTGCAATCTTAGAATTGTCAACACCCTTACCAGAGGACCATGGTGTTCCGGTTGCTACGATAATCATAGCCCATCCCATACCACCTAGAAGTAGTGCTAGGTATGCATCCATTAGTCCAGCTTCACCTAGGTAACCGAATCCAATCATGATGATAGCACCAGTGAAACAGATTCCAGTGAAACCTAGACCAGCGAATTTGTCGTCTGTGATTGCGTCCTTACCTACAAGGCTTGGGAACTTCAGTGCCATCAATGGTACTGTAATGATCCAATCCATGTATCTGTATTCAATCGAGACGACCTGATGGTCGACGTATACACCACGCATGTAGTAGTAGTGGAACGCTGCAATACCGACAATCAATGCAGAGATTGTCATTGTTGTGCGGTATTGCGGAGCCACGTTACTGCGTTCGCTCATGAAGAATACGAACGCCGCACCCATCGAAATGTATCCAACGAAGAAGAGGAAGAAAGTAACTAGTTCTAGTCCATCATTCTTATCATCGTTCAACCATTCGGCGGTTGCTGGGTTTGTGGTTATCAGTTCTGCGCTTACTGTGTGTGCCATTGCAAGGGCCAGTGTAGCGACTAATAGCAGGCTTGTTGTTCTTGAAAAGCGGTCTAATGACATAATTTTCAGATGTTTTCTTACAGGTTTTACATATAAAGGCCCGTTTTCTTTCATAGAGTAGAGCCGGTTTGTACAGCCCACATCCGCGCGTACGTGCCACGTTTTGCCACCAAGTCTTCATGCTTACCATCTTCAATTATCTTCCCATTATCTAACACAATTATTCTTTCAGCATTACGGATAGTTGAAAGTCTATGGGCGATAATTATTGCAGTTCTATCTTTTGAAATCTTACTAATTGATCTCTGTAGAGCCGCTTCTGTTTCATTATCTACTGCAGAAGTTGCTTCGTCTAAAATTAACACTGGAGCATCTTTGAGAACAGCTCGCGCAATCGCTATTCTCTGCCTCTGTCCCCCAGATAGCCTGTGGCCCCCCTCTCCAACGAGAGTATCCCAGGAGTCGGGTAACTCTTCAATGAAATTGGAAGCCTCTGCCACTAAACCCGCAGCTTTTACTTCTGTGTCGCTGGCTTTGGGATTTCCATACCGAATATTTTCAAGTATACTGGTTGGGAAGAGTGTGATATGTTGGTCAACCAAAGACATAGAGGAGCGTAATGTATTAAGATCCCATTCAGGCAATGCTTTTCCTGCCCATTCTATGCTACCTTCCTTTGGTTCAGCGAATCGTAGTAACAGACGAGTTAGGGTTGTTTTTCCCGAACCAGTTGCACCTACGATTCCTGTAGTTTCGTTAGACTTGATAGTGAGATTTAGACCTTCAAACACATTTTCTCTACCCGTGTAAGCAAATCCTACTTCCTTCAATTCGATATTTGACTTAGAAACATCTTCAGCAGCGGGTGTGTAACCGCCCTGTGAAATTTCAGTCGGAGATGAAAGAACGTCTAGTACTCTGGTTGAGGACGCCATTGCTCTTTGGTAAAGGTCAAACGTTTCGCCTAATCTTGTCAATGGCCAAAGCAGTCTTTGAGTCATGAATACAAGTACGGAATATGCACCAATCGCTAGAACACCTTCAAGAGTGAACCATCCTCCTAATAATAGAGTTGCTGTAAATCCACACAGAATTGCCATCCTAATCATTGGAACGAAAGCAACAGACAAACGGATTGCTTTCTTGTTTGCATTTCGATATTCATTACTCAAGTCTTCGACTCTCTTTAACTCCCTCTCTTCAGCGGTAAAGGATTGAATAGTTGACATTCCTGAAAGGTCATTTTCCAGCAGAGCGTTTAGTCTACCAGCAGTGTTCCTGACTTCGGCATACCTCGGCTCCAGACTTCTCTGGTAAAGGAAGGAACCCCAAATGATTACTGGAATTGGCAAAACAGCGAACAACGCAACTTCCCATGATATCGCTAGGAATACTGCACCAACTACGATAACAGTGGTTGTTACCTGCAATAGGTCGTTAGCGCCCTTGTCCAAGAATCTCTCTAGCTGATTGATGTCATCATTTAGAATTGCTAGTACGTCCCCCTTTTGTCTTTCATCAAACCATCCCATACCTTGTTTTTGCACATGGCTAAACGTCTCAAGACGCAATTCGTGCTGGACGGTTTGTGCGAGATTTCTCCACAATACGCCGTAGAAATATTCGAAAAGAGATTCAAGTCCCCAGATTAAGAATGTAAGAACTGATAGGAATATCAGCTGGTGCCAAGCGTCTTCTATCCCGAATCCGGCTAGAAAAGACTCCTCTCTTTGTACCACAACATCTACTGCAAGTCCAATTAGCAAAGGTGGTGCTAAGTCCCATATTTTGTTTAGTACCGAACACAAAGTTGCAAGACGTATAGTGCCTTTGTGAGGTGACATATATTTTAGCAAACGCTTGAACGGTCCACCTTCACTCATGGAGGGTCTAAGGATTGGCAGTATGAGAATCCTCGCCTTGAATCATAAATCATATTTCGAAGATAACCATAATTGAGTATCGCTAGTCCCCAGTGATATATGGAGTGGACGCGCAGTGGTGAAGATCTGTTTGTTCGGCTTGACCCGGGCGAAGAGATTCACGGAAGCCTGCAAAAGTTAGCAGATGAGGTTGGCTTCAATGCGGCTGCGATAACTAGTGGAATTGGAAGAACTAGAGATACGTTATACGGTTTCATGAATGAGGATGGCGTTTACATTCGAAGAAATTTGGACCACCCATCTGAGTTGGTCAGCCTTTCGGGAAACATTGCTAGAAAAGAAAATGGTGACGCTTTCACACACATTCACTGCTGTTGGTGTGATGATGACAATACCGTACACGCAGGCCACATGTTCCAGTGTGTGACTCATGTGGTAGCAGAAATCCACATCAGGATCCTATCACAAGCGATAATGACACGATGTCCACTTCCAGATGTTGAGTTACTTGGATTACAATTTTCGTGATGTTTTTATCAATCGGTGTTGGTGAGAAATTATGGCCGGTCAAGAGAGAATCGACTTTCTAGCCGACGCAATTAGGTATCACAGGGAGTTGTATTACAATCACTCTGCTCCTGAGATAACAGATGTTGAATTTGATGCCCTCTGGGATGAACTGAAGCAACTAGATCCAAACAATATCGTACTTCACGAAGTAGGGCCAGAACCGCTTCCAGGAACTGTAAAAGTAGAACACGTGTTTCCAATGCGTTCCCTAGATAAAGGGACTGAAGACAAAGACATCATTCACTTTGTAACCCAGTCTACTTTTGGTGGGAAGAGGTACCTAGCTCAGCCAAAGCTAGACGGTTCTGCATTGTCACTGGAGTACGTCTCAGGAAACTTACACAGGGCTGCCACAAGGGGAAGTGGCGAGCGCGGAGAAGACGTAACTCTAAACGCCAAACTGGTGGCAAACGTTCCTCAAAGGCTTAACATGCCAATCGATTGTCATGTTAGAGGAGAGGTTGTAATGCCTCTTGCAACATTTGAGAAAAAATACCGAGATGTCTCCCCAAATCCACGCAATCTTTGTTCTGGCGCACTGAGGCAGAAACACGGAGATGGTAAAGCCGAGGCTTCAGACCTTGTATTCTGGGCGTACGATGTAAAATTCCCAAACGAATCACCAGACGCTGCAAATGACAGTGAGTTGCTACTATGGTTACAAAAAGTGGGTATCGAGCCAGCGCCATGGGAAGTCTTTGATTCTGAAACTCCGCAAAATGATATGATTGCTCATACGGAGAAATGGAGAGGATTGAGGGCGTCTTACGAATTCGAAATCGACGGTATAGTGTTCAAGTTGGATAATTTGGACCAGAGAGAAAATCTTGGGATGACCGCACACCATCCCAGATGGGCACTTGCTTGGAAATTCCCCTCACAAGAAGCAATATCGGTTCTTCTTGATGTTGATTGGCAAACTGGGAGAACTGGAACAGTAACGCCAGTAGCCAGGATTGCTCCACAAATGGTAGGCGGTGTAACTGTTGAAAATGTAACACTGCATAACGTGGGAGAGGTTGAGCGTTTAAACATAAAAATTGGTGACAAAGTAAAGATTACTCGAAGAGGAGACGTCATTCCAAAAATCATTGAGAATCTGGGCAGAGCCGAGACCAGTGATTTATCCAATAGATTCCATGCAGACGGGACTCAGTTTTTGGGACAACTTGTATTTAGCGAAATAGCGATTCCAGATAATTGCCCGGCATGTGACAGAGTACTGGAAATGGAAGGAGCATTCCTGAGATGTACGGCATTGGAATGTGATGCTAGAACTGCTAGAGCACTAACATACTGGTGCCGTACTCTAGAGATGGATGGCATTGGTGAGAAATTGATTGAGGCTCTGTTGGATAGTGGCCTAATTTCTACGATTGCAGATTTGTACCGATTGAGCCATTCCGATATTACAAGTCTAGAAAGAATGGGTGACAAGAGTGCTTACAATGTTCTAGATGAGCTAGCAAAGACAAAGACTCTCAACCTTGCGAGGTTTTTACACGCTCTAGGGATTGAAAGAATTGGCCCAGAAGTTGCTACTGTAATTTCTCAATACTTCTCGAGTTTGGATAAACTTCTAGATTGGGTTGAGAACGGCGAGGTAGAGGAGTTAACCACAATTGATGGCATTGGAGACAAGGTGTCAACAATTTTCAAAGACGGAATTTTGAAGCGGATTGACCTAATTATCGAGTTATCTCAAATCATTGCTGTTACAGACGAAGCCGAGTCTGCGAGCGGTTTATTCGATGGGCAGTCATTTTGCATCACAGGTTCACTATCTCGACCGCGAAAGGAAATCGCTCTTGCAATTAAGAACGCAGGTGGTAAGGTTGTGGGAAGCGTTAGCGGAAATTTGGACGTGCTTGTTGCAGGTGAAAAGGCAGGAAGTAAATTGGCAAAAGCGCAAAATTTGGGAGTGAGTATTTGGAGTGAGGAGGATTTATTTTCAAAAATTTCGGAACCAAATAAAGGTCCTAAGACGCTGTTTGAGTTCTGACGTTAAACACATGATACTAAAAAGACACCAAAGTTAGCAAAAGCATGCGCTTGAAGGTTGCATCGCTGTTACTTATCTCGATATTGTTGGCATCAACAGTACCGACGACAATTGGCTATAGCAACGGAAAATTCAATTCCGGTAGCAGTGGTTGCGGTTGTCACGGATACAATGTTGTAACAGTATCAATGAGTGGCCAACCTTCGTCATACACCCCAGGAACGACTTACACCTTACAGATCTCAGTAAGTGGTAATGGTAACGGGGGTTTCAGTCTAGATGCGAATAAGGGAACACTAGCAGTCCCGGGCGGAGTAGGAATCATGGCCGTCAAAGTAAACTCTCAAGGTACTAGCGCAACTCACACCACAAGCAGTTATCGTAGTTGGAGCGTAGATTGGACGGCACCTTCCGCAGGTTCAGGTTCAGTAACTTTCGATGCTTCGGTGGTTTCAGCTAACGGTAACGGGGGCACAGGAGGCGATACATGGGGGGACGTTACAATCACAGTTCCCGAAGGTGGAGCGCCACCTGCTAACAAAGCACCTTCAGTCTCAAATCTACTATTTTCTCCTCCAAACCCCGTCACGACTGACACACTTACTCTATCTTACACTTACCAAGACCAAGACGGAGACTCTGAATCTGGAACAAATATTCGTTGGTACAAGGATGGTCAGTTGGTTTCTTCAAGAAACGACCAAACAACGGTCCCTCCATCTCTGACTTCTAAAGGAGAAACTTGGAACGTCACAGTAACACCAAGCGACGGCACAGATAATGGAGCACCAGTGCATTCATCCAATATAGTAGTTGTAAACTCAATTCCTATGATAACTTCCGCTGAGATTACACCTGAGGACGCTTTAGAATCTGATGACTTGAGTTTGATTTACTCTTCATTAGATGCAGACAACGATGTGAGGACGGTTAGTGCGACAGAGTGGTATGTTGATGATTCGAAGGTTTCAGCGTTTGACGGTGATATAACAATCCCATCAGTTGCAATCAGAGATGGCGATGTTTGGTATGCTAAAATAAAGGTCAATGATGGTGAAGTAGACAGTGACTGGTTTACTACTCAAGACGTAACCATTGGCAGTGACAACACTCCTCCAGTCTTACAAAGCGTATCTATTTCAGGCGGTCCATTTACTACTGTCGATGACATACAAGCAATAGCTCAAGCAACCGACGCAGACAATGACGCTTTGACTTATGAATGGGATTGGCCTGAGACCATGGGCGCAGTAACCTCTTCAACACTTCCTTCATTCTACACCGAGAAAGGAGAATCCTGGAAAGTCAGAGTTAGAGTAACAGATGGCGAGGTCTATTCCGACTGGATGGAAAGTAACTCGGTAGTAATCCAAAACACAGCGCCAGTACTATCCTCGGTAACAATCGATCAGGACGAGGTCTACTTTGAGGAAGATGCTACCTATACATTCGAAGCTTCTGATCTTGATGGAGACCAGTTGACGATTAATGAATCTTGGTCGGTAAATGGAGATGTGCTCACTCTAACGCTCTATGTTTCTGATGATGATATGGCAAATTCCAACACTCTCACTGACACAGTAATAATCGCAAATTCACTACCGACGCTCGCTTACAATGGCGAAATTACTCAAACAGCACTGATTGACTTGAGCCCGCAAATTGAGTCTGACGACGCTAATGGCGATACTGTAACACTTGCATGGCAGTGGATGCGAAACGGCTTCATGACCGATGAAGTAGGTCCAACAATCTCTGCAAACAAATTGGGTGCAGGAGACATTTGGACCGCAATGGTAACTCCAAACGATGGAATTGACGATGGCCAGATATTGTCTATCGACTTTTCAATATCAAACACTGCGCCCGTTGCCATAATTAGTGCACCAGACAAATTAGTCAAAGGGGCAATGGTTACCTTCTCTGCTGCAGATTCAACCGACGTTGATGGGGCTGTTGTTACTGCGATATGGAGCATTGATGGTGCTGTAATGCACAATGGAATGACATTCACAACTACGATGACAAGTGCGCTAAACTTGGGAGTCAAGGTAATCGATGACCTAGGAGCGAATGACGTGACATCAAAGTCCTACATTGGTACAGCGCCTCCTAGCGCAAGTAATGTTCAGGCTGAACTAGATGGAAGCGATGTCGTAATTTCATGGCAGGGCGGTGCTGAAGATTGGGCAATCCTTCACAACGGAGAACAGATTGGTACAACGACAGAACAGAAGTTCAGACATACTCCAACAATAGAAGGCCAGCATAATTACAGCGTTCTAGCAATAATCGACGGCCAGGTAATTCAAGACGATTCAGCAAGTATTAGCGATTCTGTAGAGTTGACTACCAACCTTGTTGCTGAAGCACCAGGCCCTAGTGAAACAGCAGGCTTGATCTTCAGCATCATATTGCTGTTGATTGGAATAGTGGGAATTGGTTTCTCATTCATACCTAGGAGGGATTGAATGAGGTTCAAAATAGCGATCGTATTGCTATTGATGATTCTTTCAACTACAATCAGCACAGCAAATCCAGGTGGCAAAGGAGATGCGATTCGCTCTAGAGATTGTGCAGGCTCGTGTCACGGTTCTTCCTCTACAAATGGGTCTTCGGGAGCCGAATTGGCAATTCAATTCCAAAGCGAAGTTTACGCCGGCCTACTTACGGAGATTGAAACATCAGTTAGTTTCGCGGAAGTCAGCTCAAATAACATGGTAGGATTGACGCTTTTGATAAACCCAGATGGTGCTAAGGACATTCCCGCAAATGACGGTTGGGAAATCATAACAGACCCTAATGGTGGCACAAATAACTACGTCGAAGTTGTCGACTCATTTTCAATAGAGAGCATGGTATCTCAATCATGGACTCTTAGAGCTCCATCTAATTCAGGCAATTACAATTTGTACCTGGCAATACAGCATGGTTCACCTGATGGAGGAATTGCGATGACAGGCATTTCCCCTGTGCAGTCCGTAACAGTCTCTGAAGTTCCAGAAAACCTACCTCGTCTCGCTGATGATTGGCAACCAGTAAACAGCAGATTACTGGGCGAGAAAACCGAGATTACGTTGGATACTGTAAACACTGATTCAGTTGCAGTTGAATTACTAAGCGGTGGAGAAATTATCAATCTAGAAGTTGTTGACAATAAGTTCACAATTCCAGCAGCAGTCAACCCAGGAGTCGTCCAATGGCGAGTTATTCTAGACGGTGAGGGGCCGGCTCAGACTTCCCCTTGGTTTAGATTGAATGCAGTCGAGCCGGGTTGGAAAGTTGACCAGACTGCATTGTACATGCAGGGATTTGCTCTTTTGATTTTGTTTGCAGGAATGGTGCTTATTCAGAAACCATCTTCTGCTCCAAATGAGGGAAAAAAGTATGACAATACTGCAGAGGTAAATTCACAATTTGTAGCGATTAAAGAAGAATCACCAACCCAAACCAATACAGTTCGACCCCTACCAGCAGGAGGTCTTCCAGAAGGATGGACTATGGATCAGTGGGAATACTATGGCCACGAATATCAAGGGGGGTCCCAATGATTTCCGCTGGCACTTTCCATGTAATTACAACTGAACTTACAGTTGGTACGTTCGCACTTTCCGGTGTCGCATTCCTTCTGTGTGCCTTGAACAAAGGCCCAAGTTCGAGAGAATCCGTAGCACACTGGGCTCTGCTTGCCGGACTTGTTGCAACACCATTTGCAATCATTAGCGGTGTGAATGCTACTAGTGGAGAGGGAATTGATAATCCAATGTTAGCAAATAAGTTGCTTCTATCAATGACATCTGTTGGATTAGCAATCGGCGTTCTTCTTCGAAGGATGTGGGGCTCGACCGTGGATTTACGTCATTCTTGTGTTGGAATGACCTCTGTTGCCTTAATGTTAACAACAGCAGGAATCGGGGGGGAGTACTCTCGCGGAGAAACCCTTCTCTTATTCATTCCAAAAGATACTGTTATGCTTTTTCCATTGTGGGCAAGCATCACAATATTGGCACTGGGATTATTGATTTTCGCTAAATCAGCCATACAGCATAGAAGTTGATGCAGGTGAGGGGGTTCCCTCAGCACCCTCCATCATACTTCT
>Ga0160423_10005533_pt1 | contig 10297 bp, 13 predicted proteins | sample CRUFie14St8metaG_FD_108191 | JGI IMG/M metagenome (GOLD analysis project Ga0160423, IMG submission 108191) | Marine microbial communities from the Costa Rica Dome - CRUD Field 142mm St8 metaG | ecosystem: Environmental > Aquatic > Marine > Oceanic > Photic zone | place: Costa Rica: the Eastern... | reverse complement strand
TTTACAATTACAATATCTCACGGGGCGTCGGGAGGAGCACAATTTAACTAATGGCTACAACAATCGTATCAAGAACTCAATCAGGTAGTGAATCAGCTGCAGGAAGAAAGACATGGACTTTTTCATGTTGGTTTAAAAGATGTGGGATAAGCTCATCACAAGAATTATTTGGTGCAGATAGTGATGGAGCAAGAAGTAATAATTATAATATAATTGATCTTAATAGTTCTGATCAAATAGATTTTGCTGGTTATCAAAGTGGTATTACTTTTAGAAAAATAACTAATAGAAGATTTAGAGATACAAACGCATGGTATCACCTGGTTATAGCATTTGATACTACACAAAGCACAGCAGATGATAGAATTAAAATATATATAAATGGTGTAAGAGAAACATCTTTTAGTACAAGTACAAATCCATCACAAGACCATCAAGGTAAATTCTTTGCACAAAACAAAATTCATGCTTTTGGAAGAAGCTCTCAAACTTTTGATGGTTTAATTTCTCATGTTCATGCAACAGAGGGAACAGCTTACGCACCAACAGTATTTGGTTCAACAGATGCAACAACTGGAGAATGGAAAATAAATACTTCTCCTAATGTATCTTATGGAACTAATGGTTTCTTTTTATTTAAAGATGATAATTCTGTTAATAATCAAGCAGGTAATTCTAGTGGAAACTTTGCAGTATCTGCAGGTACACTTACAAAATCAGAAGATTGTCCAAGTAATGTTTTTGCTACTGTAAATCCTTTAGCAAGATATAGTGCTAATTTAAATATTACAAATGGTAATACTACAGTTGATGAAACTGGTAATGGTTGGCAAATGGCAAGTTCTACATTAGGTGCAAGTACAGGTAAATGGTATCTTGAATACAAAATTACAACAGCAGGAAATGCTAATGGTTATCATAAAATAGGCTTTATATCTGACGAAGCATTTAGTTCTTCTGCTAGTCATATAGCAGAAAGTGCATTAGATGGTGGTTATGCTTTTTATTGTTCTGATGGAAGTTTAGAAGTCAGAACTAATGATGCTGTTATATCTGGTTATTCAAAAAGTGATTTAGGAGTTAATTTAACTACTGGAAGTGTAATGTGTTTAGCAATAGATATGGATAACAAAAGAGCATATTTTAGAAAAAATGCAGATGCTTGGATTAAAAGTGCTGACCCTGTAAATGGAACAAATGGTTTAGATATTAGTGCTGATTATACAACTGGAAAAGCTATGATACCTGCTATTGCAATTTATCAGGGTGGTGCAGGTTCAATAAATTTTGGTAGTGGGTATTTTGGACAATCAGCAGTATCTAGTGCAGGAACTAACGCAAGTGGTAATGGAATATTTGAATATGACGTACCAACTGGCTACACAGCTTTATCAACAAAGGGGTTAAACTTATAATGGCATACACAACAATTAATAAACACACAGATTATTTTAGAACTAAAGCTTATACTGGTAATGGTGCAGATGATAGAGATATTACTTGGGATGAAAGTTCAAATATGCAACCAGATATGCTTTTGTCAAAAGGAAGAAGTAATGCTGACCATTGGTCTATTTATGATGCTGTAAGAGGTTCAGGAAAAGAATTAAGAATAGAAACTGGTGCTGAATATGATAGAGCAAATAATATTCAAGCATTACAAACTAATGGTTTTCAAGTTGGAACTGATGGTCAAGTAAATGGTAATAGTGTGACTTATGTTTCTTGGGGTTGGAAAGCAAATGGTCAAGGTTCATCAAATACTGATGGTTCTATAAACACATCATACACTTCAGTTAATACTACAGCAGGTTTTAGTATTTGTAAATGGACAGGAACAGGTGCTAATGGAACTATTGGTCATGGACTTGGTGTTAAACCAGATATGATTATAATAAAAAATTTAGAAGCAACTGAAAATTATGTTGTATATCATTCATATCTTGGTGCTGAAAAAAATTTAAAATTAAATCTAAATGCTGATTTTCAAGATACGACAGGTGCTTTTAATGATACTGAACCTACATCAAGTGTTTTTACTGTTCATACAAATACTAATGTAAATCAAAATAATACACAAATGATTGCTTATTGTTTCCGAAATGTAGATGGTTATAGTAAGTGTGGTGGATATATAGGTAATGGCAATGCTGATGGAACATTTATTTACACAGGATTTAAACCTTCATTTGTTATGTGGAAAAAAACAGGTACAGAAGATTGGGGTATATCAGATAATAAAAGAGATACATTTAATGTTGTAGGAAACAAATTAAGACCAAATGCAACTAATACAGAAAGCACAGGCAATTCTCACATGGATTTTCTTTCAAATGGTTTTAAATGGAAAAGTACATCTGGAGAATTTAATGCTAATACTGGCGAATACATCTACATGGCATTTGGTCAAAGTTTAGTTGGATCTAATAACGTCCCTTGTACAGCGAGGTAGCCTCGCATGTATTTTGGCGCAACCCCCTTCGCCTCAGCTGCATTTTCAGATGTAGGCTTTAACCCTAACGCATTCGTCAATGTAGTTGGTAATAGATTAAATCTAACAATTGGTAATTCTACAATATCTGGAGATGCTAGTCTTTCAGTAACAGGTAATAGAGTAAACATAAGCACAAGTGATGTGACTATTGTTGCTAAAGCTAGAGAAGTTCTTACAGGTCAAAGATTAAATCTTGCTATAGGAAATGCTGAAGCTTCTATTGGTAAAGATGTTCCGGTAACAGGAAACAGGGTTAATTTATCAAAAGGTAGCGTAACTGTAACTGCAGGATCTAGACCACCTATAGTAGGAAATAGATATAATATTGGCACAAGTGATGTAACAATAATAGGTGAGTGTAATTTATCAGTAACAGGCAATGGTTTTGAGCTTGCTTTGGGTGATGTTACAGCTAAAGCAAATGCTACAGCTATTGTCACTGGAAAACGAGTAAACATATCTACTAGTAATGTAACAATTATAGCTAAAGCAAAAGCGTTACCATCTGGTAATAGACTAAACGTAGATACTTCTGATATAACACTTAGAATGTGGGAAGCTGTTCCTACTAACGCAACTCAAACTTGGCAACGAACGGGACCATAATATGTTTTTTGGAGCAACTTCATTTTCGGCTACAACTTTTGCTGGCGTAGGTATTCAGAATGTAGTAGTACTAGCAAGCGGTAAAAGAATCAATGTTTCTGTAGGTAATACTACAGTAGGGTTTGGAACAACAGTTACAGGTAACAGATTTAACCTTGCAAGTGGTAGTGTTTCTGTGATATCATGGAACCCGATAGATCCAAACGCAACAGGGGTATGGGTCCCTATAGATCCATTGAACCCATAGGAGAAATATGGCATCAAGTACGTCAAGTGATTTAAAACTAGAATTAATAACAACAGGTGAAAAGTCAGGTACCTGGGGTACAATTACAAATACAAACCTGCAAATATTAGAACAAGCAGCTAGTGGTTATATTGCTGTTGATGTAGCAGCTAGTGATGTTGCTCTAGCATTATCAAACCATGCTGTATCAAATGGTAAAAATTTATATTTTAAACTAACAGGAACTCTTGCAGCTAACAGAACTGTTACTATGCCAGATTCTGCAGAAAGAGTTTTTATTGTAGAAGATGCAACAGCTAGATCAGCTAGTAATTACACACTAACAATTAAAACTGTATCGGGGACCGGGATAGCTTTACCAATAGGTTCTAAATCTTTAGTATATTCAGATGGTACAAATGTAAATAAAGGTCTTATTAACAAAGGTTATTATACAGTACCTGGAGCTTACACAGCAGTTGATGGTGATCAACTATTAATAGATACTTCTTCAAATGGTATCAATAGTTCTGTAACAGTTACACTACCTGCCTCACCAGCTATAGGTAATGAAGTTCATTTTATAGATAGCGGAAATTTCTTTGCATCAAACAATCTTACTATTTCTAGAAACGGTTCAAACATTTTAGGGTCAGCTTCTAACTTAGTTGTTAATACAAATAGCGCAGCTTTCACTCTGGTATTTGCTAATGCAACAAGAGGCTGGATCTACAAAGATAAAATATAGGGGCTACTGAATGGCTCTAATTGAGTATAAATTTCTTCCAGGGATAGATAAACAATCTTCGGATGTTGGAGCAGAAAACCGTTGGGTTGATTCTGATAATGTAAGATTTAGATATGGTTTACCAGAAAAAGTTGGTGGCTGGTCTTCTTTAATTACTGATACAATGGTGGGTGTAGCAAGAGCTATGCATGCTTTTACAGATCTATCTGGTAATAGATACGTTGCTATAGGAACAGATAAATTTTTACTTATATATTTTGAAGGTCAACTTTACGATATTACACCTTTTAAAACTACGTTAACGTCTGCAACAATTGCTACAACAAGTGGTCAACCTACTTGCACAATTACAAAAGCAGGTCATGGCTTATCTGTTGGTGACATTGTACAATTAGATAGTGTTACATTACCAGGTGGTACAGGTTTTACTGATGCACAGTTTGAAGATAAAAACTTTCAAGTAATCAGTGTTCCAACAACAGGTACGTTTACAATTAATCAAGCTAGTAATGCAAGTGGCACTGTATCAGCAGGTGGTAGTTTAAGTATTAAACCATACGAACCAGTTGGACCAAGAGCACAAACATATGGTTATGGTTGGGGTGTAAATAGTTATGGTAATGGTGGTTGGGGACAAGCTGCAGCTGCATCAACTGTTTCACTAGAACCAGGTCTTTGGTCATTAGATAATTTCGGAGAAGTGTTAATCGCAACTATTGCAAATGGTAAAACTTTTACATGGAATGGTGGCGCAGCATCTCCATTAGGTAATAGGTCTTCTACTACTACAACTAATTTTCAAACTAATAACAACCCAACATCAAGTCGTATGACATTGATTTCACCAACAACACGTCACTTAATACATCTTGCAACAGAGACAACTATCGGTGATTCAACAACACAAGACGATATGTTTATTAGATTTTCTGATCAAGAAGGTATTAACACTTATGCACCTACTGCAATAAACACAGCGGGTACACAAAGATTACAAGACGGTACAAAAATTATGGGAGCATTGAAAGCTAAGGAGACAATCTTGATATGGACCGACAACGCTTTATACACAATGAAGTTTGTCGGTGCACCATTTACATTTGGTTTTGAACAAGTTGGAACTAACTGCGGATTAATTGGTAAAAACTCTGCAGTTGAAATAGATGGTGTTGCTTATTGGATGTCACCTAAAGGTTTTTTTGCATTTGATGGTACAGTTAAATCTATACCATGCACTGTAGAAGACCATGTATTTGAAAATATTGATACAACAAAAGGTCAACAAATAAATGCAGGATTAAATAATTTATTTACAGAAGTTGTTTGGTATTATCCATCTGCAGGTTCAGACTATAATGATAAGTATGTTGTATTTAATTTTGGTGAGTCGGCCCTAACAAAAGTTCCAGGAGGTGTTTGGTACACAGGAACAGAAGCAAGAACTAGTTGGGTAGATGCAACTATATATCCAAAACCTTTTGCAACTAAATATAGTTCTACTGCTACAGGAACTTTTCCTGCAATAATAGGTGAGACAGGTCTTGGACAAACAACATTATTTGAACACGAAGTAGGCACAGATCAAGTAAATCCAAATGGTACTACAACATCTGTTACATCATTTATTAAATCATATGACATAGATCTAGAACAAAAAGGTAAAACAGCTATATCTCCTTCACTTGCTGGAGATACATTTTTAGCTATGAGAAGATTTGTACCAGATTTTAAATCACTGCAGGGTAATGCAAAAGTAAGTCTTGGTGTAAAAAGGTATCCACAAGACACACAAACTACAACATCATTAAGTCCGTTTACAATAACATCATCTACTCTTAAAAAAGATACAAGAGCTAGAGGTAGATTTGTAAACATAAAAATAGAAAATGATACAGCTAGTGAATCATGGAGATTTGGTACACTTAGATTAGATCTACAACCAGATGGTAGAAGATAATGGCAAAGATTAGTATAAGATTACCAGAACCAAAAGAAGAATATGATGTATCAAACCAAAAACAAATTAACAGAGCTTTAACTATTATGAAGGATCAATTAAATTCTACATTTTTAGATGAAGTTAAACAGGAGCAGGAACGAGTGTCCTGGTTTATAGGTGGCTAACGTATTTACAAACGCAAAAAAAGACTTAACAACTAATGGGGAAACTGTAGTATATACGGTGCCCGCATCGACAACTGGTATAATAAAATCAATAATCGTATCTGAGGACTCGGGGAACGCGGATACTATAACTTTGACCTTGACAGATGCATCTTCAAATGTATTTAGTTTATATAAAACTAAAGCTGTATCTGCTAATGAGACAATAGAATTACTTTCTCAGCCTATAATACTGCAAGAAAGTGAGGTAATTAAAGCAACTGCGGCCACAGGAAATAGATTACATATTCTAATTTCTGTGCTACAAATAAACAGGGAATAACATATGGCATTTAAAGAAGAAGGATCAGTAGAATACATTGAAGTAGATGGTAAAAAAGTACCCGTCGTAACATGTGAAGCTGAAATAGTATTAAGAAATAAAGAAACTAATTACGAATACAATTCGGATCAAGAAGCAGAAGATGACATTGCAAATCCAGATACGGATACGCAAAGAGAACATATAACTAGATCTGTAAAAATTAAAGTAGCAAAGATGCCGGCGCTTGGCGCAGCATCAGATAAGGACGATTAATGTTAATAGCACCTAGTTTTTATAATACAGCCGATCAAAATATTTATAACCAAGGTTATAGTTTTGTACCGCAAGAAAAATATAGGGGTGGTGCATTTAGTTTTCCTACAAGTTCAACAAACGGTACAACTGGTATTACTACTTTGCCTACAGCTATGAGTACAAATAGCGGAGGAGGAGGCGGAGGCAACAATTATACTGGTGGTGTAAATGATTTAATAAACAATTATAATCAAACTACTAAAGATAGATATTTCCGTACTCAAGAAACTCCATTAGTTGATGGGTTATATCAAACTAAAGTTGGTCAAACTTTTATGGGTATGCCTAGTTATAGAGAACAACAACTAACTGGTCCTGATTTAGGTGAATATATTGGAAACAATCTTGATGTTCCTTTAGAACAAACTTTAGCGGGTAAGATACAATCAGGTTTAGGAAAAGTAAAAGAGAAAGCTAGTGGCATATTAAGTAATATGAAAGGGATTGGTCCAATAAGTATGGTACTTGGTTCTATGGATAAATTTGATTCATTATCAGCAGTTGATAGAGAATTTATAAAACAAAATATGGGTTACACTGGTCCAACAGTATTCGGTCCAAATAATTCAGGGTTAAGTAAAGACCCTTATGGAATAAATACTAGATCAGCATTTGGTAATTATGCAAGTTATGTATCCGATATGGCAGCTGGTTATGCAGATCTTTCAGAAGAAGATTATAACAATTTATCTACTTTTCAAAAACAAAAAGTAGATTTTTACAGAGCAAAACAAAAAGAACTACAAGAAATAAAAGACGCAGAAATTGCAAAACAGAAAAAAGAAGCCCAAAATTTCATGAAAAATAATCCTAATTATGGTAATAACTATAGATCTGATAGAGATCATTCTGGAGATGGTGGTTACGGTAATACAAGCGGTGATAGCTATGGAAATAAAGGGGGCACTAGATCCGCACACAATAGATCTTCTGATCTAGGTTTTAGTGATATTAGATTAAAAGAAAACGTAGAGTTAATAGGTAAATCACCATCTAATATAAATATCTATAGATTTAATTATTTAAACAACCCTACTAAATATCAAGGCGTTATGGCTCATGAAGTGCCTTGGGCTAGCCAAAAACATAACAGTGGTTACTTAATGGTAGACTATAATAAGGTAGACGTAGACTTTAAAAAGGACATTGATTATAGCGACAAAACACTATACAAAGAGAATTTAGGCTAAAATATGACAATATCTAGAATGAACATGGAAAGACAATTACGTGCCGGTGGCGGAATCATGACATTAGAAGAACCTAGACAGGGTTATTTTCTAGGTAGGCTTGTAAAAAAAGCTAAACGTGCTGTAAAAAAAGTAGTTAAATCACCAATAGGTAAAGCTGCTTTACTAGCAGGCGGTGCTTATTTTGCAGGTGGTGGTGGACTACCACAGTTTTTAGGTGGTAAAGGTTTAGGTGGTTTTGGTAGTAATGCTTTTGGAAAAGGTATCACTGGTTTATTTAGTAAAGGTAAAGGTTTATTTGATTCAGGTAATTTATTATCTGGACTAGTAAGAAACCCTGAAACAGGTAAGTTTAGTTTAGGTCGAGCGGCTCTTACAGGTTTAGGTGCTGCAAGTATAGCTGCACCATTTTTAATGGGTGGTGATGAAGAAGCAGAAGAAGATACTTCATTTACAGAAACACCAGATAGTATTTCAGATATAGTTAATATGGCTAAAAACCAAGATTCAAGTTTAAGATTTTTACCTAAACCAAAATTTGTAGATAATTTTTATTTAGCTGATGGTGGGCTGGCTAATGTTGAAACTCCTAAAAGAGGTGTTGTAGATGGTCCAGGCAGTTATGCTGGTTTAACAACAAATCTTCTACCAATGGATATACCTAAACGTCAAAATAGCGATAAATTTGAATTTTTAAATCAAACAGGACCTATAACAGATAGAGCAAAAGAAATTTTAGAAAACATGTCTGAAGAAGATATAAAAATATTACAAGAAAGAGGAACTCTTTTTGATTTCTTAGAAGATATAATAAAAACTCCTTTTATAATTAGAGGTGGGGATACAGAATATAAAGCTTATGGCGGTAGAATAGGTAAAGCAGAAGGTGGCATTATGGACCTAGGAGGTTTAGAAAAAGATTACAGAGAAGGTGGTTTTGTACCACTAGGAGAAGAAGAAAGAGCAGATGACGTACCTGCAAGATTATCTAAAAACGAATTTGTATTTACAGCAGATGCTGTAAGAAATGCAGGCGGAGGTGACATAGACAAAGGCGCTGAAGTTATGCAAAATATGATGGACAATTTAGAAGCAGGTGGTACTATATCTGAAGAGTCTCAGGGCATGGAAAACCCTGCACAAGAAATGTTCGATCAATCACAAATGTTGGAGAGTAGAATAGGATAATGTCATTACCAGATTATTTAAAAGATACATCAAAAGATTTTGCCAAGCAGTTAACGGCAGCAACATCAGTACCTATAGATACAACTAAATTTACAGGTAGGGGTTTTGTTGCGGGTGAAGACCCATTACAGTCACAAGCTGTTAATTTAGCAACAGCTGGTATTGGATCTTATCAACCATTTTTAACAGCTGCACAAGGTGCAGTAACTCAACAGGCAGCATCGACTGGACCACAAGCATTTCAACAATTCATGTCTCCATATCAACAACAAGTTATTGATACAACTATGTCTGACTTTGATAGACAAGCAGCTATGGGTAGACAAGGGATCAGGGACAATGCAGCAGCTATGGGAGCATTTGGTGGCGGTAGAGAAGGCGTGCAGATGGCAGAGTATGATTCAAGTAATTTAAGAAACAGAGCTAGTCTACTTGCACAATTACAACAACAAGGTTTCACACAAGCATCAAATCTAGCACAACAGAATTTTCAAAACCAAGGTAATTTAGCAGCACAACAAATGGGTCTATCTAATTTTCAAAGAGGATCGATGGGTCAGGACGTTGCTGCATTAGGTAATCTTGGTGCATTCAGACAAGGTCTGACACAGTCACAATTAACAGCTGACGCTAACGCTGCAAGAACAGGTGCTTATGAACCTTTACAAAGATTAGATCAATACGGTGCTGGTCTTGGTAGACTTGCAGGATTTGGATCAGCTCCAGCGCCATTAGGCGGAGCAAGTGCTGACCCACTTACAGCAGGTATAAGTAATGCTGTCGGACTTGCTGGTATTTTTGGTAAACTATATGGGAGTAAATAATGGCTAAAAAAAGTAAAAGTAAAAGTTTTAAAAAAATGGATTTAATTAATCCAATGAAGTTAATGAGTGCACCATTTTATTTAGGTTTAGATAAAGCTATAGATACATTTACACCATACTCTGGTTTACTTTTTAAAGATGGTGGTAGAGTTAGGGGATGTGGCGCTGCTAAACGTGGGTTTGGCAAAGCAATGAAGAGAAAAAAATAATGAGACCATTAAATAGACCAATGTTTAGAAATGGTGGCCCTATTAAAGAGGGTATTATGTCTGGTATGC
>Ga0160423_10005532_pt1 | contig 10299 bp, 8 predicted proteins | sample CRUFie14St8metaG_FD_108191 | JGI IMG/M metagenome (GOLD analysis project Ga0160423, IMG submission 108191) | Marine microbial communities from the Costa Rica Dome - CRUD Field 142mm St8 metaG | ecosystem: Environmental > Aquatic > Marine > Oceanic > Photic zone | place: Costa Rica: the Eastern... | reverse complement strand
GCTAGGGTTAGTATTCTTATTAATTTGAGCAACGTATTGTATAAAACTAGGCAGGATGAAAAGGCTTTGAATTATTTAAGTGAGGCCTTAAAAGCAGCAGAAGAACATAAGCTTAAAAAGTTAAACCGAGTTATTTATACGAGTATGGGGAACATTTTCCTAGAGATGGGGGATTATAAAGTTGCTCTGGATCAATTTGAAGAAAGTTATTTATTGGCCAAAAAGGAAAAAAGTTTAGAAGGTCAGTTTTACTCTTTGATTAACATGGCAGATGCTAAGCGAAGATTAGGTGATGAGAAAGATGCTTTGTCCAACTTGCAGTCGGCTATTTTATTGTTAGATACATTGGATAATATTGGTTTAACAGAAGATGCTTATTGGGAATTAGGCAATTTCTTTGCGCATGTAAAAAATAGAAAGGAGGCAGAGTTTTACTTAAGCCGATCAATGTCTTTATCCGATAGTTCAAAAAACAATCTGCAAAAACGAAAAATTTACCAATCGTATCAAATTTTATATGAAAAAATAGGACTCTACAAGAAATCCTTAGACTATTATAAGGAGTTTCAAAAAGTAAATGAAGAGATTCTTTCAAGTGAAATGGATCTTAAGGTAAACCAATTAAATGTTGAATTTGAGCTGGATAGAAAAGAACGTGAACTAACCATTTTAGCTCAGGAAAAAGATTTAAAAGAATCTGAATATATGCTAGAGAAAGAAAAGCGGGAAAAAGATCAGGTTCGTTTTAAGTTTTTAATTGGTATTGGTGTTCTGCTCTTGGTTCTTGTTTTTGCGCTTGCTGCAATTGGAATTATTCGAACAAAAAAGAACCAAGTTTTAAAAGAGAAAAATGAAGAATTAGAGGATAAAAAGGTAGAAATAGAGGCACAGAACAGAGAGTTGGAAAATGTTAACTTAAAATTGGGCAGCACAAATAAAGACTTACAAGAAAAGAATGATAAAATTGAATCTCAGAAAGAAGAGCTTCAGATTCAAAGAGATTTGTTGAATGCTACACATGAGCAGTTGAAAGTTCGAAATAAAGACGTTACAGATAGTATTCATTACGCTCAAAAAATTCAGCAAGCTATGTTGAACTCGTCCTTTCATATGGAAGGAGCAGGAGTAGAACATTTCACATTTTATAAGCCTCGAAATATTGTAAGTGGAGACTTTTATTGGAGTAACATTGTAAATGACGAATTAATTGTTGCCATTGGTGATTGCACAGGCCACGGGGTTCCTGGGGCTTTCATGAGCTGTTTGGGTATTTCGCTTTTGAATGAGATTATTTTTGGTAGAGAAATAACGTCTCCACATACAATTCTCGAAGAGTTGAGAAATTCTATAATTCAATTAATTTCAACGGATAAAAATGCCGAATTACAAATTGGGGATGGTATGGATATGGCCATCTTATGTTTGGATTTGAAATCGAATAGAATGAAGTTTAGCGGTGCAATGAATGGTTTGATAATTGTTTCGGGTCAAAATTTAGAGGAAATTAAAGGAGATAAAAACCCAATTGGTCAGCACATTATTGCGAACCATCAATTCACAATGATTGAGAAGCAGCTTAAACCGGGTGACTCTATATATGCGACCACCGATGGTTATAAAGATCAGTTTGGAGGTCCTAGAGGTAAAAAGATGGGGAAACGTAAGCTTCATGAAAAGCTATTAGCCATTTCAAATCTTTCTGTTCCTGTTCAAAAAGCGGAAATGATTTCCTTTTATAAAAATTGGCGTAAATATGAGGAGCAAGTTGATGATGTTTGTCTCTTTGGTATGCGCTTAAATTAAAGCGGCGAAAAATATTTGTTTTAAGTCCAATATGCAAAATTGATTTTGGAATATTTAAATTTAAAAAAAGACAGCATCCACTTTTAAATCGATTATTATGGCGAATGCAGTATTGTTGATAGAGTGTAAAGACCAGCAAGGAATTGTTAGCTCGATTACAGAGTTTATTTACAGTAACCAAGGAAATATAATTGACTTGGATCAGTATACAGATCACGAGAATACTCATTTTTATATGCGTCTGGAGTGGTCCTTGGAATTTTTCACAATTAAAAGGGAAAAAATTTCGGAATATTTTGATGTAAATATTGGGAAGCGATTTGGTATTCGGTTTAATATCTACTTTAGAGATGAACGTCCTCGAATGGGATTGTTTGTTACAAAACTATCCCACTGTTTGTTCGATATTTTAGGTAGATGGCAAAGTGGCGAGTTAGAAGTTGAAATCCCTGTAGTAATAAGTAATCACGAACACTTGCGAAGTATTGTTGAACGTTTTGATATTCCGTTTGAGTGCCTTCCAGTAAATAACGAAAACAAGACAAAACAAGAGGATAAACAGCTTAAAATACTGACCGATTATGATGTGGATTTTGTTGTTCTCGCGCGATATATGCAAATTTTATCTCCTAAATTTATTGAGAAATATTCGAATAAAATCATCAACATTCACCATTCCTTCCTTCCTGCATTTGTTGGGGCAAAACCTTATCATGCGGCATTTGAAAGGGGGGTTAAAATTATTGGTGCAACAGCTCATTATGTTACAGATAATTTGGACGCAGGACCAATTATTGCTCAGGATGTTGCACATGTGACGCATAGGAATTCTGTTAATGATTTGGTTAAAATGGGTCAGGATATAGAGAAACTTGTATTAGCAAAAGCTATTGAGCTACACGTTGAGCGAAAAATGTTAGTAGTGGGCAACAAAACGATAATTTTCCATTAAGTTTTTTAAGAAACTTTCTTTTAGGAACAACTTCAAAAAATAAGCTATATCTTTGTAAAAATTGGATCTTTATGAAATTAGCTTTGTTGGCAATAGTTTTCTTAGCGGTAGCTTTTTCTGGAATTGCTATTAAACTAATCTTTAAGAAAGATGGTGAGTTTTCTGGAACATGCGCTTCAAAAAATCCGGTCCTTAATAAAGAAAATGAGCCCTGCTCACTTTGTGGAGCTCAACCTGGTGACAAGTGTGAAGAAGAAACCAAAGCTGCTTAATTTTTTTTAAGATTCGGGCTGAACTGGATACAATAATTTATCTTCAAGATTTGTGGAAACGTATGTTTGTAGATTTCCCTCGGCATCATGATAAACAATTACAGCATCGATATTTAAATTTCCCGATTCAAGAAGCGGAATGATTTCTTCCAATCTCATAACCATAAAAGCTGTTGCGTACGCATCACAAACAGCAGCTTCATCCGATAACACTGTTGCGCTTAGAACATTTGTTTCAGCGGGCTGTCCATTTCTTGGATCGATAGAGTGAGCTATTTTACGCTTTCCTTCCTCTCTGAAGTTTCTGTAATTTCCAGATACCGCAATTGCTCTGTAGTTTGTGTCCATTTTAACTCGAGCAACCTCGTCTAAACCATCTTCTTCACTAACGTTAGGGTGCTCTATTTGTACCATCCAATGTTTGTTGTCTTTTTTTCTTCCTTGAGCAACAATTTCACCACCAACGTTTACTAAAAAATCACCAATACCTATTTCAAAATTTAAGTAGTCACCAATAATGTCTGAGGTGTAACCTTGGGCTACTCCATCAAAAGTAAGTTCAACAATTGAATCGTCTTTACACAAAAAGTTGTCATTAAAATCGCCATTAAGCATCTGTTCAAAAGTATTGTAAATAATATCTCCATCAAGCATGAAGTATTCAAATCCAACAAAATCAGTTAAATCATAACTCATTGAGTCACGAAAAGCACTGATTAAAGAGTCTCTTACTATTGAGTCTGTAATATTTTTATAAAGTGTATTGAGCTGAACAGGGTGAGCACCAAATCCCCACAGATTTACAATAGGCTTAACCGAAGGATCAAAAGCTCCGTCAGAAATTGAATTAACTTCATCACTCAATAAAAACAAATTCAATATGTGGTTGTCAATTAAGAAACAAGAATCAGAATTGTTAAACTTACTAATTTTAGAATCTGGGTTGTAAGTGCTCAGTGAGTTGTCAATTTCTTTTAGAATAGAATCTACTTTTTGATGAATAAATTGACTTCTATCTGTTGAGTCAATATAAATGACTTGATAGGTAGTTCCTTGTGTATAGCCTGAGAGCTCATATCGTTTGTATTTGGCTTCAATAGTATTGTTTTCACAACTCATACAAAGAGCGACAATAGCAAAGCCAAAGTAGAGTTGTACAAATGAGCTAATTTTGTTCACAAACATTATTGGTTGTTGGTTTTAAAGTAATATAACAGAAAGGTTTATACTGAAATGGTTCCGAATAGTTACGGGAAGGTGGTTAAAACATTTTTCGTATTTCACGCTTTATAAATTCAATAGCTTCAGCATTACTGATTTCAAGTTCCTCGTTTACACCTAAAACTTTTTTACTAAAATCAATCGCACTAGCATTATCGGGTATTTGAGTGCCTGTAATTGAAATTAATTTAATTGCATCATCTTTTGCTTTAACTACTTTCTCCCATGATGCTGCTGATATGTATATTTGCTGAGTAACGTTGTGGTTGAATTCATCTCTTATTTCAGCAATAGCTCTAAGCTTTAATTGTCCGCTTGTCATATCAGGAGTAATTATTCTATTAACAACTTGTGCGGCGTCTATTCTTTCCAACAATAGAATTATTCTTTCGAAAGCCTGCAACCTGACAGGGATAGTAACTTTGATGCTTTCTTTTTTGATTTCAAGTATGTGGCGTTTACTTTCTGCTTTTAAAAACCGATCAATTAATAAGTAAGCAATCGCAGCAACAACAGCAGATGGTACAAAAGCCATTAAAAGATTATCTAATTCCATTGTAAAGTTTGTTTTTACTAAAATACGGAAATTTGAGAAAAATATTACTGAGTTTTTTTGGGCTAGCGAACCAATTCTAAAACCCCTTGTATTTCAAAAATATATCCAGTTCTGTAAGTCCCCGATATGTAATACACGTAAGATCCAGAGGGTAGTTTTTCACCATTATATTCTCCGTTGAATACCATGTTTTCAGAGGTGGATTCAAAGATGACATTACTGTTTTCATAGGAAATACGAACATAAAAATCTGAAACTCCGGTAAAAAATGGAAACCATGTATCAAATTGACCATTGTAGCTCGGGATGAATGATGATGGGACCTCAACGAAAGTAGGGCAGTGGTTTAAATTAATGTAAACGGTTGTGTCAAATTCACCAACTTGAGGGTTTGAATATTTTGCTTTTAACATATATTCTCCATCTTGATCAACCACAAGTACAGAGTCCTCTGAAATTAATTCATCTTCCTCTCCATCGTAACATTTAAACCAACAATAGGATTTTATTGAAGGATTGTAAGCAATGAGTTTAACAAAATTATTTTGATAAAAGCATTCATTGATGTCAAGATGATTTGATAAAACGTGAATAGGAGTTGTAGTAGGTGTGAAATTTTGAGAAAGCTGCTGTTTTTCACCGAACTCCCCAGCCATCCTTTGTTTTGAGCAGGAAATCAATAGCACAAAAGAACATAAAATGCATAGGATTCTCATGAATTAAAATATATAATTTAAACCGGCTGAAATGTATCCTCTCCTTTCAGTAAAATTGTCGAGATTAAGTTCATTGCTTTTATAGTCTTCTATATCTTGAATGCTGTAATTCAGTTGGGCTTTAATGCCTTTTTTCATTTGATACCCTAAAGTAATTCTTTTTCCCGATAAGTTTTCATATTCGAACATGGTGAATATTTTACCATCATAGCTTATTCCAACGGCAGGGCTGTATGAGGTGAATAATTCTTGCTCAAACCTCAAAAGTCCGCTTGCTTGAAACTTTCTGTAAGTAGGAGAATGAACTCCTCCAGTTACGCAATGTTTTGTAAGAAATACATCGTTATCATTTGTAAGCTGATTGAAGCCAAAATTGAAGGCAGTGTAACCAATGAAGAAGTATTGGTTGTTCACAAAACCTCCAACGTGATATGTGGAACTATACTCTTCTTTTGATTTGATGCTTCCAAGCTCGGTTGTGAAGATATAATTGCTATTAATTGCTTTTTCCCTTAACGTTAATTTATTAACGGCCAAGTTTTGACTTCTTAGATTTGCGCCCGCACCAAAACTAAAGTTATATCCATTAAACAGTTGTTTTGTGTAGCTTACTGACATTGCATATTCTTGTATATTCCAGTTTTTCATTAATAGATTCTTAATATACCCACCAATTGCCCAGTTATTGTTTAGTCTTCTTTCATAAGCCCCAATTTGAACAATAGGTTGAACAAAATTAAATTCACCAATTTGATTTTTGTTTTCATCAATAAGCTCCCAGTCATTATAACAAAAACCAGATATAGTATGTTTGCCATAGAAGCCCGTTAGTGCTGGGTTTTCCCAAAAATTCAACCAAAGTGTTGCACCAGGGTGCAGTGAATTTATTGGATTGTTTTTTACTTTATTGTAAACATGTTGATTTATGAGTTCAAAGGATGCAAATAGTGATTTTTTCGCATCAACAGATATGGACGGCAATAAACTTAATTTTTCATTGTTCTTTTCCTCAATCATTATATCTCTAAGGACTGAATCTATTCCTAGATGATTATTATTTAAATGGTTTGATGTGGTTACTGTTTTCTTTTTATCATAGCCTTTATAGATTGTTAGTTCAGAAGGCGAATTTTGGTTAGGAATAACTTTATCTACAGGCGACTCCATCGTTTTGGTAAACGCTTTTTTTACTGGAAGATCAACATCTTTTGAAGAACTATTAACGTTAGTTGAAATGGTTTCTTTGTTTGAAATTTGATTTACACCAAATCCTATTGAGATTAACAAGAGCAATGCAGCTGCACTTCTCCAGAGTATTTTTTTATTACTTCTATTGCCGTGAAGTATTTTTTCAAAAGCTTTCCAGTGTGCTTTTTTGTAGGCGATTTCCCCTGTGTTTAGCGTTTCTTTTACAACTTTTTCATAGGACGTTAAGTTGCTATTGCTGAGTTTTTCTGAGAAATCTTTCCAATGGTTTTGATTCAATTCAATTTGACCATCGTTGATTTTATCAGATAGTGAGTTTTCAAATTCATTAAGAAGGTTTGTTTTTTCGCTGAATGAATTCCAACTTCCTGCTGGAACAGGTATACTTCCACCGGAAATTGTATCCTGCATCTTTTTTTCAAATTCAGTAAAAGAAGGTTTTTCGGAAAGCTTTTTTTCCATACCCTCCCAACTAGATGGAGAATACTCAATATTCCCTTCGTCTAATTTTTTCTTTATTTCGTCCTCGAACTTTCCCATTTTGACTTAACCAGCCATTTTCTCAATTTTCTTTAACAGCATTTTCTTCAAATTTCCTTTTGCTTTTGCAAGGTTTGACTTTGATGTGCCAACACTAATTCCAAGCGCATCCGATATCTCTTGGTGTGTATATCCATCAACAATGTACAGGTTAAAAACACTTCTGTATGCTGGGCTTAAGTGTTGCACCATGTTTAATAAGTCGGTAAAGTTCACATGTTCTAAAATACCAACATCTTTTTCCTCATCAATTTCAATACTTCCGTGGTTACTGTCGAGCTCAACCATTTGGTTGTTTATTTTGTTTTTTCTTAAATGGTCAATACAGGTGTTGACCATTATTCGTCTAACCCAGCCTTCAAAAGAACCTTTTTTTCCATAATTGGGAAGGTTTTTAAAGACTTTAATAAAAGCTTCCTGAAACATATCCAATGCTTCATCTTGGCAGTTTGCATAACGCATGCAAACTACAATCATTTTCCCATAAAAATGCTCATATAAAGATTGTTGTGCCCTCCTGTCTCCATTAATACAACCCTGTATGATGAGGTCTTGATTTAACATGGGTAAATAAAAGTTTTGTTCTGCTGTATAAAAAACGTACCGTAGTAGGTTTGGTTGCTCCAAAAAAATATAATTTACAAAATAGTTAACAATATGTTTAAAAATCAACATATATTCATCACCTAAATATACCTTAACCACACTATCTTTAACCACTTAAATTTATTAAAATGACAGATTGGTTTACAGTAAAGATTAAATACTTGAAGCAGAATCCTGAAAATGGATCTATTCAAAGTAAAAGCGAGGCATATATGTTAAATGCATTAAGCTTTACAGAAGCAGAGGCAAGGCTACAAGGAATTTTAGAGGAATACATACCAGAGTACAACTTACTGGCTTGTGCAAAAACAAACATTCAGGATGTTATTGTTGATGAGGCTTTCGATTACTTTTACAAAGTTAGAGTGAGCTACATAAGTGCAGATCCTGATAGCGGAAAAGAGAAAAAAATTAACGAAAACTACATCATTCAGGCCGATGGTTTGAAAGACGCTTACGAAAAAATGGAGGGTAGACTTCAAGGGTCTATAGTAGACTGGGAGATACCTTCAATATCAAAGACTACCGTTGTAGATGTTTTTCCATATTTAGAAGAAAAAGTTCTTGAAAAAGAACAGGAAGAAGTTGAAGCATAAACTGAAAAGCTCTTTCATTTGGAAAGAGTTTTTAATGCTAAAACACTTTTGCCTTTTTTCTGTTTAAGTGTTTTTTATCAGTTTTTTAAAAGGTGTTTTTTTACCCATTAAAAAAGGCGCAGTTTTAAAGGTTGTTCTATTTCCAGATCCATGATGACTTTTAATCATATTAAGTGTGTTGGTGTTCAAGGGGTAGGTGATTATAGTCTTGTCCGAAAGATACAATTAACCAATGTTTTGGCTTTTGTTTCGGCTTTTTTAACCTTTATCCTTGATATAGGCTTCATTATCGGTGAAAGGGACTATCGCCCAATAATTAATATTTTCTTGATTGGTTTATTTCTCGCTTTGCCAATTTATTTTAATTCCATTAAATGGTATTTTTTTGCAAAAAATTGGCTTTTGTCGGTCATGGCAATAGGTGTCCTCTCTGGGCCGTTTTTCAATGGCGAGAACATACCAGTTGAAATTATTTTCCTGCCCTGTGTTGGCATACCTTTTCTACTGTTTAACCGCAAGGAAATAATACTTCCAGTTATTTGGAGCGCAATTTATCTGGCGCTTTATTTTATTGCACAATACTTGTACACTATTATAACTCCACTAGATGCGTTATCGGTTGAAGAAGGAGAAGTTATGTTTCCCTTTTTGATGGTGATGGTTTTTCTTTGGGCCGCAGGAGTATTTATTTCAATATCAAATGAAAACAAATTCCGTGAGGAACTTATTGAGAGGAACCTCAGGAAGGAAAAAGAGTTGAGGATTAATTTAGAATCGAGTTATTCAAAGCTAATAAAAAGCCAAGATGATTTAATCAACAAGGAAAAGGAGAGGATAAAAGCTCAAGAATCTGAACGCCAGGCATTGAAAAAAGCTGATTTTAAGGCAAAGTTTTTGGCCAAAATGAGTCATGAGTTAAGAACCCCTTTAAATGGTATCATAGGGAACTTAGAGCTTTGGGACAAAAAGTCAAAATTTGATGATTTAAATAAGGGGTATTTTAACAAAGTTGTCAATTCATCCCAACTCCTATTGGGTATTGTAAATGATGTTTTGGATATCAGTAAAATTGAAGATGGGAAAATGGAGCTTCGCCCTGAGCCAGTAAACCTTAAAAATGTTATTCAAAACTCAATTGCCTTGTTTGAGACAGTCGCCCTTCAAAAAGATGTGAAAATAGAGCTTGACTACGATGAAAGCATTCCTGATTTTTTGCATTTAGATTCTTTACGATTCTCTCAGATACTCAATAATTTATTAAGTAATGCTTTAAAAGCAACAGAGAAATCAAAAATTAAAATTTTAGCAAGGCAGTTAAAAGGACAAACAGCAAAAGTTGCTGTAATTGATCACGGAATAGGATTAACAGAGGAAGAGCAGTCCGTAATTTTTTCTGACTATATTCAAACATCAAGTTACTTTAATAATGAGGGAACGGGGCTTGGTTTGTCAATATGCAAATCGTTAGCTCAATTAATGGGTGGAGAAATTGGATTGAAAAGCGAAAAAGGAGTGGGGAGTAATTTTTGGTTTACGTTTAATTATGAATATACTGAAAACAAACAAATTCCGCTTGAATTTAACGTCTCTGAGAACATCAACCTTTTCTTAAAAGTCTTACTTGTTGATGATATGGAAATCAACCGTTCTTTGGCAAGAGCTATGTTGGAGGAGTATAGTTGTACAGTAAAGGAAGCAGAATCAGGGTTGAAGGCAATAGAGGTTTATGAGGACGATACCTATGATGTGGTTTTGATGGATATAAATATGCCCGATATCAATGGTGATGAAGTAGTTAGAAGGATTAGAAAGCAGCACAATGCCAATTCTG
>Ga0160423_10005530_pt1 | contig 10300 bp, 5 predicted proteins | sample CRUFie14St8metaG_FD_108191 | JGI IMG/M metagenome (GOLD analysis project Ga0160423, IMG submission 108191) | Marine microbial communities from the Costa Rica Dome - CRUD Field 142mm St8 metaG | ecosystem: Environmental > Aquatic > Marine > Oceanic > Photic zone | place: Costa Rica: the Eastern... | reverse complement strand
GAAATGAGAACGTTTAATTCAAGGACTGGTTTTCGAGTTTTTTTTTTTTTTTCTGGGTCTCCCTACCTTCCCTTCCTTCCTTCTTCTCCTTATCCCGGTCCGCGCTCCGGCCCCCCTGCCGGCACGCACGGCACCTCAAGCGCAAGGCAGGGAGTAGGGCGCCCCCGCATCGATCTCCCTGACCGCGGCGTAAGGCCTGTTGCACAGCTGGCGTTTCTCCTTACCGTGGTATCAGTAAAAGTCGCTGCAGGTGTGCGTCGAGTAGGTGAGCACCACCCTGGAGCCCTCGCTTCGGAAGGCGATCCCCCTGGGCGTGTGGGACACGTCCTTTGCCCCCTCGAAACTTACCGAGCTGAAGAAACTGCTCGGCTGCTTTCTCGGAACCTCGTCCTGTACCAGCTCGTACGTCTTGTCCACAATCGAGTAGCACACGCCCGGAACACAGCTCGTGAGCTCGACCGTGCAGTTCGCCTCCCCGAAGCTCATGTTCAGCACGCCTCCGCCGTCGGACGCGCTCTCTCCGTGGACGCTCACTACCTGGCAGTTCCTGTCCAGCAGGTCGTTCGTATCTAAAGACCGTAGGCTGCACGCGTTCGCGGCCCTCCTGTTGGGGAACTTGGAAGCAAAGGCAAGTTGAGGCGCGGCGAGGCAGACCCAGAGGGCGAGCCAAAGGCAGGCCGAGAGGTGCCAAAGCCGGGGGCTTGGTGGGCCTCGGCTCATCGTTCCGCTCGGTATCCTGTCCTCCCGTACCAGCTGTCCCCCAGCAGTGTTCGAAAAAAAACCAATCGAGGGGGAGTCTCAGGACCCTCGAATTCACACCTTTGCTCCAAAAGAGGAAAATGATGGTTTTCCTGGCGGGAAAAGAGATTTTCCCCCTTCCAAGACCTGTTTTACGCACGCACGTCCCGGGCGCGCCAGGGCCGCTCACCCGGCCTTTGCAAGGCCCACTGCGAGAAGATCAAAGCCCACCGGAAGAGGGAAGGCTAGCGCGACACAAGTGGGTTCAAGCTGGACTGAGTCTCCCCGGGGCACGCACGCGGAAAAGCACCTGGGAGCAGAGGTAAGTAGAAGGTGGCGGCCGGCACTCCCCGCTCGCCCAGCGCGGATTGCGGCTCGTTTTGGGGACCTGTGGGGGGGCTGGGATCGCGAGAGGCTCGAACAAAGGAAGCCTGACCCGTCTCGCCCTTCTCCACGGTTTGCAGTCGGTTTTCGGTCGAGAAAACAAGACATGGGAGGGTACGTGCCCCCGCACAGACGAGGGGGGGGAGGGGACGATGGGCGTCCACCGCCAGACCATCGAGGCGGAGGCTTCGACAGAGGCGGCTCCTATGGAGGAAGCAGGGACTATGGTGGCGGCTTTGGAGGAGGCAGGGGAGGGTACGGAGACAGGGGTGGGTATGGTGACAGGGGAGGATACGGAGATAGAGGTGGCTACGGCGACAGGGGAGGATATGGGGGCGGCAGGGGAGGATACGGTGACAGGGGCGGGTACGGTGACAGGGGCGGGTACGGCGACAGAGGAGGATACGGCGACAGGGGCGGGTACGGCGACAGGGGCGGGTACGGCGACAGGGGCGGGTACGGCGACAGGGGCGGGGACGGTGGCAGGCCTGGCGGCTATGGCGATAGGGGACCCCCAATGAGGGACGGCCCGCCACAAAGAGACATGCCGCGTGTCGCCCAACCTCACGGTGGCCCTCAGGGCCCTGAGTCTGTCTTCCCAAAATGGGAGCCCTCGCAGAGAGTGAAGGACCTCACCGAGGATCAGGTGAAAGAGATTCGCACGAGGCTGAACCTCACGGTGGAGGTCAAGAAAGGCGAGCCCTGTTGCCCTTCTCCCATCGAGTCCTTCGTCGACATGCAGCTCTCGAGGGAGATTCAGATGGACATTCAGAAGCACGAGTACACTAAGCCCACTCCCATCCAGGCTCAGGCCATCCCGACGGCCCTCTCGGGCAGGGACATCCTGGGCTGCGCGGAGACGGGAAGCGGCAAGACGGCGTCCTTCTCTATCCCCATGATCGCGCACTGCACAAACCAGAAGCCCTTGGCGAGGGGGGAGGGCCCCCTTGCAGTGGTCCTGGCGCCGACGAGGGAGCTTGCCCAGCAGATCGCAGATGAGTGCAAGATCTTCTCCCAGACTAGCAAGGTCAGGACGTGCATCATCGTGGGCGGCGCTCCGATCAATGAGCAGAGGCAGATACTGAGGCAGGGTGTCGAGGTCGTGGTGGCCACGCCTGGTAGGTTCCTTGACCACCTCCAGCAGAGGAACTGCAACTTGCAGCGGGTGAGCTTTGTGGTCCTGGATGAGGCGGACAGAATGCTCGACATGGGTTTCGAACCCCAGATCAGGGAGATCCTGACCAACCTCCCGGAGAGGCACCAGACGCTGCTGTTCAGTGCCACCATGCCCGAGGAAATTGAGAGCCTCGCGAACGAGTACCTGAACAAGCCCGTGAGGGTGAAGGTCGGTGCGGTGAGCAGGCCGACGGCAAACGTCGTGCAGCACCTACAGAAGACCAATGAACAGGACAAGGTTGCCGCCTTCATGACCCTGATGTCCCAGGAGCACGAGATGGCTTGCCGGGTGGGGGGGCCGGACGCAAAGCTCCCCATGACTGTGGTCTTCGTAGAGACAAAGTTGAAGTGTGAGGAGGTCAAGGACACCCTCAACTGCAACAACTTTCCCGCCGTCGCGCTGCACGGCGGCATCGAGCAGAGGTTCAGGGAGTCATCCCTCCTCCAGTTCCGAAATGGCAATGCACAGATCCTCGTAGCGACGGATATTGCTAGCAGGGGGCTCGACGTCTCGGGCATTGCCCACGTCGTGAACCTCGACTTGCCCCGCCAGTTCGAGGACTACGTGCACAGGATCGGCAGGACCGGGAGGGCCGGGGCCAGCGGTAGGGCGACCAGCTTCTACACCGATAGGGATTCGTACGTCGTGTCGCAGATCAAGTTCGCCATCGCTCAGCTTGCTAGGGGCAACGATCTCGTGTTTGCAACGGGTAAGGCGGCGAGGGCGAGGGAGAGGGAGAAGGTCGCGCAGGCCAAGGCCGGGGTGACCACCGAGCCGGCCGAGGAGGGGTCCGTGACACTGAACCACAAGTTCATGAACCTGAACATGCAGCCCGAGGAGGAAGGTTGCGCGGACGACGCGTGGGACGATTGAAAGAACGTATTTTGTTTTAAGCACATATGCTACCTTTTCTTCTCCCTCTCTCGATCACTCCTCAACAGTGCTCCACCCGCTCGGCGACTCACTCCGCCGGTTGCATCTGCGCCGTGAAAGGGTTTGCGATCTCCTCGATTCCCGTCGTCGGCGACACCGTCATGACTACGGTCCCGCGGCACACCACGAGTCCAAGCTTCCTCGTGTTGGTCGTTATCTTCGTGGAGTCTTCCGGATCTGGTTTGAGAGTAATACCATCAGACGCATGCGGAGAAGACAGAGGCCAGGTCAGCGGGTGCGGGAGGATTTCGGCCATGCCGGTGGCAGCCGACCGGGAGAAACCGTCGTCCTTTGGACGTTCACGCGCGGTAACTTACCCCTGAGGTACTCAACAGCCTCGTCTAATACCATGTTCAGCAGCTGGTCGTACCCTTTGAGAACCCCGGAAACTGAACGCAAGAGGACTCGATGTCAGTGCCTCGCGACCTCGTTCGCCGCTCGTCGCAGAGCCAGTTCGCGGCACCCCTGCCGGTGCGGGATCCACCAGCATAGGCTCAAGTGTCTCGGACGAGGTTACGCCCTACTTACCTTCCCTGCCACCCGACAGTTTCACGTGGACGCCCTTGTCCACGAACTTGGCCAGCTCGACGGCCGACTGCTTCGACATGACGCCGCGCTTCTGCTCCGTCTATCTTTCCCTCCCCTACAGCGCCCAAGTCGCTGCGAGAAGTCGATGCCGCGCGCCGTCCCTTCGATCCCGGGTCCGATCCTCCGAATTTTGCTGCTCCGAATTGGAGCAGCGTCCGTGCGAGGCAGGGTGCGGGTCCTTCAAAAAGAGGAGGGGCCCTTGCCTTGGTTGGACAAGGATGAGGTCTTCCGGAGCGATCGCCGTCGCGCTCTCGGTGCTCGCGCTCCTCGGACAGGCGCTGGCCTTCAAGGCGAACGAGTTCAAGACGTGCTCGCAATCGAGCTTCTGCCAGCGTCTTCGGAACGTCCCTCCGGAACACAAGTTCGTTCTCCGGTCGGACACAGTCGCGGCTGATGAGACGGGGTTCGTAACCGCCAAGATCGCGGTGGTTGGCGAAAGCGCCGAAGGCCTGTACCACGATGACCTGGACTTCGCGCTCACGGCGTATGGCGACGGTGTCGTGCGGCTCAAGGTCTCCCAGCCCGGTCGTTTCGAGGTGCCTGAGGTGCTTATGGACGATCTGAAGCAGGTCCCGCTCGTGTCCGTGTCGAAGACCGGGTCGCAGCAGACCTTGGAATTCCTGGACTCCGAGGTCGTTCTCACCTTCGACCCCATCAAGGTGGAGGTGTACGGGAACAAGAAGTCCACCTCTCCCACCGTCGTCTTCAACGAGAACGGGCTCTTCGACTTCGAGAGGCAGAGGAAGCCGGGCGGGGCGAGCGGGTCCGAGTCTTGGCCGGAGACCTTTGGGTCTCACTCCGACAGCAGGCCGAAGGGCCCGATGGGTCTGTCGATCGACGTGCACTTCCCCGGGGTCAGCCACGTGTTTGGAATCCCAGAGAGGGCCACCGCGTTCTCTCTCAAGCCCACCAAGGAGCTCTCCTCCAACGGCCACACCCTGCACGAGCCCTACAGGCTGTACAACCTGGACGTCTTCGAGTACCTCCACGACCATCCCTTCGGCCTGTACGGCAGCATCCCCTTCATCACCGCGAAGAAGTCTGGATCCACCAGCGGGGCGTTCTGGCTCAACGCCGCGGAGATGTATGTGGACATGTGGAAGGGCGGTGAGGGGACCAGCACCCAGTGGGTCTCCGAGAGCGGTGTCGTCGATCTCTTCTTCTTCGTCGGCCCGGAGCCCAAGGACGTGACCCGACAGTACGCCGCCATGACCGGCACGACGCAGATGCCACAGCTCTTCTCCCTCGGATACCACCAGTGCAGGTGGAACTACAAGGATGAGGAGGACGTGGCCTCCGTGGACCGCAACTTCGACCTGCACGGGATCCCCTGCGACGTGATCTGGCTGGACATCGAGCACACGGACGGGAAGAGGTACATGACGTGGGACAAGGCCCACTTTCCCACGCCAGAGAAGATGCAGGGTGCGCTTGAGGAGAAGGGGAGGAAGATGGTTACCATTGTGGACCCGCACATCAAGAAGGACGACTCGTACCCGGTCTTCAAGGAGGCCTCGGGCAAGGGCTACTTCGTCAAGAAAAAGGACGGGACGGACTTTGATGGCTGGTGCTGGCCCGGGTCCTCCATGTATCTCGACATGCTGGACCCCGAGATCAGAAAGTGGTGGGCGACCCTCTTCGTGCCCCAGGTCTACAAAGGGTCCACGGAGAGCCTGTACATCTGGAACGACATGAACGAGCCAAGCGTGTTCAACGGGCCGGAGATCACCATGCACAAGGACAACCTCCACCACGGCGGCGTGGAGCACAGGGAGGTGCACAACATCTACGGCTATCTGTACCACATGGCCACCACAGACGGCCTTGTGTACCGCGGGCAGAAGAGCAAGGCCAAGCCTTCGGACAGGGCTTTCGTGCTGAGCCGGGCCTTCTTCTCGGGAACCCAGAGGGTCGGGCCCATCTGGACTGGGGACAACACGGCAGACTGGGACCACCTCAGGGTCTCCATTCCCATGTGCTTGACGCTGGGAGTCTCTGGCCTGACCTTTAGCGGTGCGGATGTTGGTGGGTTCTTCGGCAACCCCGACACGGAGCTCCTTACCCGGTGGTACCAGCTCGGGATATTTTACCCCTTCTTCAGAGCCCACGCCCACATCGACACCAAGAGGAGGGAGCCCTGGGTTCACGGCGAGGAGACGATGTCCCGCATCAGGTCCGCCATTCAGCTCAGGTACAGCCTCATGCCCTACCTCTACACCCTCTTCCACCAGGCCCATAAGGACGGCACCCCGGTGATGAGGCCAATCTGGTATGAGTTCCCCAACCAGGAGGCTGCGTACTCCACGCAAGACGCCTTCCTCTTCGGCCAGGCCCTCCTCGTGAGCCCGGTCCTGGAGCCCGGTGCCAAGTCGGTGCGGGTGTCCCTGCCCGGCGACGACCTTTGGTACGACCTCTTGGGGGAGGACGTCCATGATGCCAAGGTAAGCCCATCGGTGGACGTTGCCGTGACAATGGACTCCATTCCAGTGCACTTGCGGGGCGGGACCATCGTGCCCAGGAGGATGAGGCCGAGGAGGAACACCAAGGCGATGACCCACGACCCTTACACCATCGTCGTGGCTCTGGACAAGGTCCAGGAGGCTAGGGGGAGCGTCTACGTGGACGACGGCTCGAGCTTTGACTACAAGGAGAAGAGGAAGTTCCTCAGGTCCACCTTTGTGTTCAAGCACTACAGGCTGGAGAACGACGTGTATCACAACGGGCTGTACTTCTCGAACGCCTCCACGATGGTGGAGAAGATCGTGGTGAGGGGGCTGACCAAGAAGATCTCGGCCATCGACGCGGGAAGGATGACCATCAAGTATTTTGAGTGCACCCAGGACAAGTCCGGGCTGTGGACCCTCGTGATAAAAAAGCCGGGGCTCTCGCTCACGGAAAACTGGTCGCTAAAGATGCGCGGCCACTGAGCTGGGGGATTACTCGTGGGCGGTGGGTGGCCAACACACCACCACCCTTATGTAAGCACAATCAACATTTTTTCATGATCGCCCACACCTGAAGTCCACTGCCGAAGTTCGCGCCAAAAATTTTTCGTTTTTCAGGGGGAAAAGAGGGACAGAAGAAGGGGAAAGCGCCCTCAACTTCGGAGCATCGACCAGTCTATACACATATACACAACATGGCGACCACCGCGACCGTTTCTCGCTTTTACGGAACAGACCTCGCACGTCCGTTCCTGCTGCCCTCCTCGGACTATGCGGGCTCGACGAAGATGACGATCACGACCTTCAGCAACCCGACCTCGAGGGTCGCGAGGCCCCTGTCGGCCTGCTCGGCCTTGCTCCAGTGGGCCGAGAACGCGATCTGGAAGAACGGCGGAGTCGCGAAGACGAGGCCCGGCAAGGCCATGTCTAGCACTCCCCTGATCACGCTTGGACAGTCGTCCAGGCTGAGCGGCAAGCCGAAGCGTCCCGCTTCTGCGTACTTTTTGTTCGCGACGGAGGAGAGAGCTGTCGTGGCGAAGGAGATGCCCGAGCTCGCCAAGAGCGTGACGCTGATGGCAAAGGAGATCGCGAGGCGCTGGAAGGAGATCGACCCCGAGCGCAAGGAGGCCCTCGTCGCGGACGCTGACAAGCTCAAGGAGGAGTGGAAGATCGAGCTCGCGGCCTGGAAGGAGGAGAACGAGCCGGGAAAGAGGTCAAAGAGGGGCTCCTCCTCTGGCATCGTCAAGGAGAAGGGCAAGAGGGCCAAGAGAAAGTCGAAGAAAAGGAAGTCAAAGAAGACGAAGAAGATCCCACTCACGCCAGGCGCCAAGGTCGTCGCGAGGCTCTCGCGGGAAGAGATGAGCACGCCTCCCGCCATGCCAGCCACCAAGGTGAAAACGCCAAACGCCCCAAAGAAAAGGAAGGTCGAGAAGAAGGCGAGGCAATCCCGTAGGACGCTGAGGTTGAAGAAGGCGCTCAACTGAGGATTGGACCCTGTAACTCTTTACTCTTTTGTTACCCTTTTGCTTTTCTTTCACAGAGCCTCCAGCGCTTTGACCACATGGTGCTTTAGCTGCTTTACCATCATCCTGAAGCCCTCCGAGCCCTCCTTGGGCTCCAAGCTGTCAAGAATTTTCTGGGAGCAGCTCCTGAAGTGCTTGCGGAGCATTCGCTCAAATCCCGCGGGAGGGTTTGCAATGAGCTTGAGGATGCTCTTCAGCGTCCCCAGCCGCGCGCTCTCATTGTAGAAGATGCTTGCGCTTGCGGCCTCTTTGGACCCCACGATCTTGTCGTAGCCCGCCTCGTTGTAGTAGGGCTCCTTGTTCAGCACGAGCCCCTGAATGGAAACGAGAACCTGGAGAATGGAGGACTGCGCGGGATCCCATACCTCAATCCCCCTTCCTCCCCAGGTACCCAAAAGGGAGAGGCAGACCCTGCCCGATTCGTAAAGGTTCGGGTTGATCCTGTAGCCGTGAGACAAGTAGTAAACCTCAGGCGGGACCTCAGGGTACCTCTCTGACAGGAAGATGTCAAAGGCGAAGAGTCCATAGTGGTACGGCGTCCCGGGACTTCCGACAATCACCGCCCTCATAAGGTCCATCCTGTCCTCGTAAGCCATCACGGAAACTCCAGCGGGGAGGTTCTTCTGCAAGATCTTCCACTCCTTGAGAATGATCTTGTGCAGCTTCTTGGCATTTCCCGCATCCTGATCTCCCCTTTGCTTGAAGTAGTGGTCGCTGGGTGCCTCCGATATGACCTCAAAGGGGAGAGAGGGCTCTTCATCGTCTGGTTTCTCCTCCCTCAGATTCAGGCGGGTCTCCATGGCCCCTCCCAGGTCCTCCACCAGCATTGGGTCGCCGCGGTCGTCCACCACAACTTCCTCCTGCGACATAGTCTCCCAACTGTACTCGTCACTGTAGTCGTCGTAGCTATAGTCCGTGCTGTAGCTGTATGAATCATCATCGTCATCCACGTCAAGGCAAAAGACTTCTGCGGGGTACTCTGAGGAGATGCTCCCATCCGCCCACATCACGTGAAGCTTGCCGTTGTCCAGGGCCCTGATCTGGCCAAAGGTGGCCCCGTGGTCGGGTTCACGTCCGCTATACCTCAAACTGGCCCTCTCAGCGTCGAGGAGGACGACCATGCTCCCGATGCAGTAGTGCCCAAAGTCAGGGTGAGAGTCTAGAGCGTACAAGCTCACCGTCTCTTCCTCTTTAAGAAGGATGAAGTCCTCAACCCTCTCGGTCTTTGCCTGCCACCTCACAACCGCTGTTCTGGCCTTGTGGTCCACGGTCTGCACGACCCCGCTCTTCCTGACCTCGTTGCCCTGCTGCCGGGTGATGACAAAATCGTTTGGCCAAAAGTCTGAGTCGTCGCAGTGCTTCAGCGCAATGAGGTCCTTGCCCGGCACGTTCTTGGTGAGCCGGCCATCCTGCCACCTCACGTCACACACCGTGTGGGAGCAAATGACCGCCATCAGCTTCTTCTTCCTGGACAACGAGCTCATTCTACCAGGCGGCTGTCTTCTCTCCTCCCCCAACCCCTCCTGCTGCGCGCCATTCTCCTCGTCCCGCTCATTCCTGAGGAACATGCACCAGTCCCCGATGCACCAGTCCGTGTTGCAGTACTCGTCGAACTCGAGGGGTATCACGTCGAAGGGTGCGCAGTCCACTGGGGGCGGGTCGGCTGCCGCCGTCGCATCGCTGCACGTCGGGATGGGCATCACCCAGCGCAACTGCAGCATGGTCTCCTGAATATTGCAGACGACAGCCCTCTTGTGATCTGAAGGCCCGCCCACGATCCATCTCGCCGTCTCCAGCACCCTCCTGTCCTTTACCTTCACCCTCTGGCCAGGGTAGAACCGGCAGTCCCTCCCCTCAAAGTCGGACTTGGAATCATCAGTCCAGTACACATCGCTGTACGTCTCTATCTTGTACTGTCCGATGGGGTCAATAATGCACCTGGACCCGTCCCTGAACTCCACCTCGATCTCCTCCCGCACGTCCTCGACCTTGCCAAGCCAGGGGCTGTTCGCATAATTACTGCCTAGAACCCACTTGCCGGGCTTGTGGGTGAGGACGTGGCGCACGTTCCTGGTGTCGATATTTCTGATTATCTTCTGGTCCAGGGTGAGGAGGTCCACGGTCATGCGCGCGCCCGTTATCACGCCGCTCGTGCCCACGGTGTCGCTCGCCGAGGCCACGATCTCACCGAAGTAGAAGGGGCGGTCCACCACCTGGAGGTCCTTCTGGTTCTCCGTCGCGTCGCGTCGCGATCCAAACCAGCTCACAGAGACTTCCTCGTTGCTCGCTAACCGGCCGTTAGAGTATTCGTCGTCCGTGTCCGACTCCTCGTCCTCGCGCGACCTCACCACCACCCCAAAGTTTACATCGTCTGTCTGTCGAGCAGAGGAGAACACCTTCCTGGAGACGACGTCGGAAGAGAAGAGCTGCTGCTGCGTCGCTGTCCCAGCCGTCTCGCTGTTGGCGCGGCGCGACATCCTCCCCGGCGTGCTCGGAGGGGGGGGTGGGGGGGG
>Ga0160423_10005529_pt1 | contig 10300 bp, 7 predicted proteins | sample CRUFie14St8metaG_FD_108191 | JGI IMG/M metagenome (GOLD analysis project Ga0160423, IMG submission 108191) | Marine microbial communities from the Costa Rica Dome - CRUD Field 142mm St8 metaG | ecosystem: Environmental > Aquatic > Marine > Oceanic > Photic zone | place: Costa Rica: the Eastern... | reverse complement strand
GGCCCGGAACCATGAGGCTTCGGCTGCTTGAAAGTTCAGACCTGCGCGGAACACCGGCTTGGCGGCGGTGCTGTCGTTGATGCTGAAATGCTCGTAGCGCGTGCCCGCGGAGAGGTTGAGTCGCTTGCCGGCTTTTTGGTCGATCTGCAGGTAGGCAGAGCGGTTGGTCGCGGTGTTGATGCCTTCCGGGTTGCCCCCGTTGTAAAGCTCTGCGGTGCCGCGGGACAGCTGCTGTACGGCCCCGGCAGTCAACACCAGGCCATCCATGCCCCACACGTCGCCGCGCTGCTGCACTTGGTATTCGGAGTAGAAGACGTTGCTCGTGTTGCTTTGGCCGTTGTCGTTGTCGTTGTTGAGGTGTTGCCAGCGGTTGCGGAAGCTGTGCTGGGTGCCACGCGGCGACAGGTACTCGATGTAAGGGTCCACCGTGCCGACGAGCTGGCGGGTGCGCGTGGCTGCACCGTCTGTGCTGCCGTACAACCCATCGTAGGCACGTTCCCAAATGAGTGTGTTGAGCGACTCGCCGAATTGCCAATTGGTATTGAGCCCAAACTTCAGCCCCTCAATGCCGGTGTCCCGTCTGCGCAAATTCACGTTGAATCGACCTTGGCTGTTGGCCCCAAAGCGGTTCACGTTGAAGGGGTTGTAATTCATGGAGGCGGTGTCTATGGGCACCAGCGCTCCGCCGACGCTGTCTTGGTAAATCTCAGGGCCCTTGAACCCGTCGTCGCCGAGGAGGTTGCCCCCAATCACGACATCCCAGCCGCCAAGCTGTTGGCTGTGAAGGAAACGGAGGTTGCTCTGCTGCAAGGTGCCGTCCCAGTATTTGCTCTCTTCCGCGCTGCGAGGGTCGCTGTACACTCCATGCTGCAGACTCACCCGCGTGAGCGGTCGGGCGTCGGGATACCGCGTCCGAATGTTGATCACGCCACTGAGTGCCGCGCTGCCATACAAGACAGAACTGGCCCCTTTGATGACTTCGATTTGTTCCAAGTTCTCGAGGGGCAGGAAGCCCCACGTGGGCCGGCCCGCATCGCCACTGAGCACAGGAAGGTCGTCGACGAGGACCATCACGCGCGAGCCTGCGCCATAGCTGAAGCCGCTGCCGCTCCGGATTTGGGGTTCGCCGTCGACCAGACTCACGCCCGGCGTTTGCTCGATGGCGGTTTCGAGGGTCGTGGTGGCTTTGTTCTCGACGAGGGCCGGCTTCAACACTTCCAGAGAGACCGTCACTTCCGACGCGTCTTGCTCAAAGCGACCCGCAGAGACCACAACGAGTCCGAGGGCTTCGGCCGCGGACGTCATGACGGGGTTCCATTGCGCGGTTTGGCCTGAGGTGAGTTCAACCTTGAACTCTTGCTTGGACATGCCGATGAAGGTGCACATGATGGTGTGCTGGCCCGGCTTCAATTCCAGGGTGTACGCGCCATCCATGTCGGTGGCGACGGTGACCACGCCGTTGGTCAAGTAGGCGCCAATCACGGGCTGGTTGGTTCCGTCGAGCACGCGGCCTTGGACGGTTTGGGCCCAAGAGGTGGATGTGGCGCCCAAAAGGCCACCCAGGGTCAGGAGGGCGGCGAAAAGTGAACATCGCATGAGCCCAAATAACAACACATTCCCCCGTTTTCCGCGTCGTGTGCAAAACAAACACCGTCGTCTGTGAACAGCCCGTGGACCTGCTGCGGACCTGCTGCAGCTTGCGGGCCATGGATTCAGTGTTGGCGTGGATGGCGTTGCTCGCGCGGTCGGGAGAGGGAGCGAGGAGGGTTCGGCGAGAAGTGTCCCGGGCCGGGAGCCCGGTGGCGGCTTGGCAGGATTGGGCAAGGGGTCATCCGCTTGAAGCGGCCGCCACATCGGATCGCGCGCAGCGGCAGCTCCAGTCCATTCAGCAACTGGGTGCGCACGTGGTGACGTTCCACGATCCGCGATACCCCGTCCTACTCGCGCACATCCTAGATGCACCGCCAGTGCTGTACGCCCGAGGAACGTGGCCCAAGCCCGAGGGGTGGGGCCGGGCCTTGGCCGTGGTGGGCACGCGGGCGTGTTCACCGCAAGGGGCGGCATGGGCCCTGCAAGCGGGCCGCGAATGGACCGAAGCAGGGGGACGGTTGGTCAGTGGGCTGGCCCGGGGCATCGATGGCCGCGCGCATCAAGGAGCCTTGAACGGCTCCCGGGGCGGCGCACAGGTCGCGGTGTTGCCATGCGCCTTGGACGCCATTCATCCGCGCATGCACGAAGGGCTGGCCGAAGCCATCGTGGCCCGCGGGGGACTCCTTCTGACGGAGCAGCCGCCAGGCGTGCAGGTGGAGCGGTGGATGTTTGCTTCGCGGAATCGCATCTTGACGGGACTGGCGCCGGCCACGGTGGTCATCCAAAGTCCCGCCCGCGGGGGGTCGTTGATTTCGGCGCGGTGTGCCTTTGACCAGGACCGAGAAGTCTTTGCGCTATGGCAACAGGGAATGGGGGCGTCGTGGTCGGGAAATCGGGCCTTGGTGGCGGATGAGTTGGCCGTGCCTGTGGCCGACGTGAACGCGCTGTGGCGCGCCATGGCGGAAGGCGCACGAAGCCGTCAAACCGGATCTGCGCAGGGGGAAGTGGTGGCGTTTCCTGAAGGGTGTCGCGAGGTGTGGGATGCATTGAACAACACGCGGCCAACCACGTGGAACAAGCTCAGAAAGACGTGCGAAGGCCGGACAGTGGACCTCGAACGGCAGGTGTTTACGCTGGAGATGTTGGGCTGGATTCGTCGGCTTCCGGGGCGCGCGTTTCTTCGGAACTGACAGGCGACGCGGAGTCGCTTTCAGGCCGCACCATCGGGTCGGAAGAACGAGGAGCCTCAGGCAGGCTTTCAAGGTCGTGCTCGGGCACGGGTTGCAGTCCGCTGCCTTTTGAAATCAGCGCCGCGGTCATCACCAGCGAGGTCGTGAGGATGACGACGAGCAAGATGCCTTGGTCAAAAGCCGGCACCACCAATTCCACGTACTGAGATTCAATGGCGAAGAAGAGCAACACGGTGATCAACCCGCGGGGTGCGATGTACAGGAGCGGAGACAGCGGCTCTTGCTTCATGGCCCACAACAGGACGAGGCGCACGACGTACAGCAGCACGCTGATGATGAGGCCTTGCAGCAGCACCTCGACGTCGAGAAGGACGCCCAAACTGACGGTCATCCCAAACAACACAAAGAAGAAGGTTCGGATGACGAAGGCGCTCTCCAACGTGAGCACGTGGAAGTCGTGATGCAGGGCCTTCATCCGATCGTCTTTGAGGAGCTTGCCAGGCCATCCGTTGGTGATGCCTAGCCAATCGGGAAAGAACAGCTTGTGGTTGTTGAGCATCAACCCAAAAATCAAAATCAGGATGAGCGGGCTGAGGTGGAACAACTTTTGGATGGCATAGATGAGCAGCAACACGGCAATGCTCAAAAAGAGGCGGACGCCGCTCTCGATTTTTTGCAAGACGTACACCATCGCATACGCCACGGCCACCGAGATGACCAGCGTACCGAGGAGGTTGACGGCGATGCTTTGCACTACCTCCGCGCCGGATGCCGCGTCCTGGTTGCCCAACAGCAGGTAGAACGCCATGATGCCGAAGATGTCCGAGAATGTGCTCTCGTAGACCATGAATTCCCTGGAGGCGGGAGAGAGTCCGCCCACACTTGGGATGATGATGGCGCTGCTCATGATGGACAGGGGAATGCCGTAGACCACCGCATTGAACCACGGCATGGTCAGGGCGAAGTGCAGGAAGGCGGCAATGGCCCCGGTGCTCAGGGCGAGCGCGGCCAGGGCCAGGGTCGCGCTTCGGAGGATGAGGGTGAGTTTGTCCTTGCGCAGCTCCAGTTCCAAGGCCGCTTCGAGGACGATGAAGATGAGCCCCACGGTGCCCAACAACTCGAGCACGAGTCCTTCAAAAGGGATGGCGCTGAGGCCGACGGCGTTGAATCCCTGGCGGATGGCGATGCCCATGGCGATCAGTACGAGCACGCTGGGGATGTTGGTCCGACGGGCGAGAAGGTTGGCGAAGTACGACAGGATGATGACTGCGCTGCCGCCGATCACCAAGCCGTAGGCGTTGATGTCCTCCGCGGACAACTCAAGGCCAGAATCCAAGATGGAGAGCAAAGTCATGCCCGCAAAATCAACCAAATCCACCAGTAAACAAACGGAAGAAGTCGTTTCCGAGGGCAAACACCATGAGGGAGAGGAGGAGGACGATGCCCACCATTTGAGCACGCTCAAGGACTTTTTCCGGGGCGGGCTTGCCGGCGATCATCTCGTAGAGGGTGAACATGACGTGCCCCCCATCCAGCGCCGGAATGGGCAACAGGTTCATGAACGCCAGGATGAGCGAGAAGAAGGCGGTGTTCCGCCAGAAGACCTCCCAGTCCCATCCCCCGTCAAAAATGCTCCCAAACGTCACCAAGCTGCCCACCTGCGAAGCGCCGCTTTTGGTGAACAGGAAACGCATGGAGCGCACGTAATCTTGTAGGGTTTCCTTGGCCGTGGTGAAGCCTGCACCGATGGAAGAGACCAAGCCGTATTCCAAATGGGTCGTGGGGAACATCTCGGCATAGTGCGCCGCAGGATGCACGAAGAAGCCCAAGCTGCCCGCGCTGTCGGGGACGGCGTCCAGCTGCAACATCTTTCCGCCTCGCTCCACGGTCAAGCGAATGGGCGTCTCTGGGTGGGCTTGGATGGCTTCGCGCACCGTCTCGAAGTACGGCAGCTGCATGTCGCCGACGGCGAGGATGCGGTCGCCCACTTCCAGTCCCGCCACGCCGGCGCGACTTGCGGAATCGACCTCCGCAATCTCGCAGGGGTAGAGCAACGAGAAGGGGCGGCGGATGCCTTCGTCAATGAACGTTTGGCCGAGCTCCTGATCGAGTTCGAGCGACACCATTTTGCCGTCCCGCAACACGTCGACTTGCGTCACGCGGTTGTTGAAGCCCTCCATCCGGAGGTCGCCGTAGTACAAGAGCGTTTCGCCGTTGTAGCCGAGGATGCGGTCGCCGTCTTGGAATCCCAGGGCTTCGAGTTTGGGGTCGACGTTGACGGGGTGTTCGTTGGCGAGTTTGGTCTCACCCCAAACAAACAGCACGCCCGAGTAGATGATGAAGCCGAGGATGAGGTTGACGATGATGCCGCCAAGCATGATGATCAGGCGCTGCCACGCGGGCTTGGAACGGAACTCCCAAGGCTGGGCCGGCTGGGCCATTTGCTCGGTGTCCATGCTTTCGTCGATCATGCCTGCGATTTTGACGTAGCCGCCCAACGGGAGCCAGCCAATGCCCCATTCCGTTTCGCCGATTTGCTTCTTGAACAGCGAGAACCCGGGGTTCATGAAGAGATAGAATTTCTCGACGCGGGTCTTGAAGGCGCGGGCGGCCCAGTAGTGGCCAAATTCGTGGAGGACCACCAGAATGGACAAGCTCAACAGGAGTTGTGCGGCTTTGATCAAGGCTACCATGTCGCAAATGTACGCCCGTCCCTTCGTGCCCGTGAGGAATTCACGCACAGGTGCTCACAACGAATTCAAAGGCGTGCCGGTGAAGCGCGCTCGCGGCCCATCTTCGAAGCATGAAGCGCATTCCATGGAAGTTGCTGTTGTGGCTGGTGGGCCTTGGGCCGTTGCTTGGCTTGGTGGGTTTGGTGATGTTGGCCCGGCTCGGCGACTTGCCAGAAACGGAAGCCCTCGCCAACCCCAAAACCGACTTTGCCACCCGGGTCTATTCCATGGACGGCAAGGTCTTGGGCCGGTACTACACCGAGAACCGGTCGGACGCACGGTTCGAGAACCTGCCGCCCCATTTGGTCGAGGCGCTCATCAGCACGGAAGATGCCCGCTTTTACGACCACGCCGGCATTGACTTCATCGGTTTGGCCCGCGCCATTGCCTTCATGGGCAAGCGAGGCGGGGGGTCGACGGTCACCCAGCAGCTTGCGAAGCTTCTTTTCACCGACCAGTACGAGACGACCAGCTTCTTTGAGCGTGCGGTGCTCCAAAAGCCCAAGGAGTGGATCATCGCCTCCCGCCTCGAGCGCCACTACACCAAGCAGGAAATCATCGCGCTGTACTTTAACCGTTACGACTTCATCAACCAGGCGGTGGGCATTGAAAGTGCGGCGAACGTGTACTTCAACAAGCCCGCGTCGGAGCTGAACGTACAAGAGTCGGCCATGCTGGTGGGCATGCTCAAAAACAGCGCCCTCTACAACCCGCTCCGCCGCCCCGAGTTGGTGCAGAACCGGAGGAATGTGGTGTTGTCCCAGATGGCCAAATACGGGCATCTCGATGCCGGCCTGGCCGATTCTTTGCAGGCGCAGCCGCTGGGTTTGCAGTTTCAACGGGTGAGCCACGACGAGGGTGCCGCCCCCTACTTCCGAGAGACGCTTCGCGCAGAACTCAAGGAGATGCTTGCGGAGAAAGACGAGGACGGCGACTACGTGCTGGCCAAGGCGGACGGTTCGGCGTACGACATCTACCGCGACGGCCTGCGGGTCATCACCACCATCGACAGCCGCATGCAGAACTACGCGGAGAACGCGGTTCATCGGCACCTCGCGGGCGAATTGCAAGCCAGCTTCGAACGCGACTTGAGGGATCGTCCCGCCGAGGTGGCGCCGTTCTTCGAAGACATCGAGCCCGAGGCGCGTCAGGCCATCATCGACGTGGCCATGCGCGACTCAGACCGCTACAAAAAAGGCCTTGGCAAGCTCTGTCCGTCGTGCAACCGTCCAGGCTATTACATCACCGCCACCACCTTGGCGGATGGCCGTGCAGGGCACCTGTGCAACACGGAAAAAGGCGGTTGTGGCCACACGTGGACCGCACTGACCGACAAGGAGATGCGGAGGGTGTTTGACGAGCCCGTGGCGATGAAGGTCTTCTCACACCAAGGTGCTGTGGACACGGTCCTGTCGCCTCTTGACAGCATCTTGCACCGCAAGGCGATCCTGCATGCGGGCCTCGTGTCGGTGGAGCCTGCCACGGGCCACATCAAGGCCTGGGTGGGCGGCATTGACTTCAAGCACTTCCAATACGACAACGTGGGCCAAAGCCGCCGCCAAGTCGGTTCGACGTTCAAGCCGTTTGTGTACGCGACTGCCCTTCGTTTGGGCGCGGAACCCTGCGACGAGTTCCCCAACCAAAAAACCTGCATCGACCTCCCGCCGGGCAGCGATCCGCCGCGTTGGTGCCCGGACAACTCCGACGAGGACTACGGGGAGATGGTGACCCTCGAGTACGCGCTGGCGAACTCCATGAACACGGTCACGGCGAAGCTCATCAAGGACTACGGTACCCGTCGGGTCATTGACTTGGCGCACGCGTTGGGCATCGAAAGCGACATCCCCAACGTGCCGTCGATCGCGCTCGGCGTGGCGCAGCTGACGCTTCGCGAATTGGTCAGTGCGAACGCCTCGCTCGTCAACCAAGGGGTGTACGTGGAGCCCACCTTCATTGCGCGCATCGAAGACCGGTTTGGCAACCCCATCTACGAACCCGTTCAGGAGATCCGCCAAGGCCTCGACGACCGGACGGCTTACCAAGTCATCCAAATGATGAAGGGCGTCGTGGACGGGGCCTGGAACGAGGAAAAGGGCAAGAAGATGGGCACGGGCATCCGTATTCGGTACGACTCCGACGCCCGTGACTACGACGGCATCCGCGTGCCGATGGCGGGCAAGACCGGCACCACCCAAAACAACACCGACGGGTGGTTCATGGGCCTGACCCCGGACCTCGTGACGGGCGTGTGGGTCGGAGCGCAAGACCCGACGGTGCGCTTCTCGACCACGCGTTTGGGCCAAGGCGCCAACACGGGCCTGCCGATCTACGGTTTCTTCATGAAGGACGTTTACGCCGACGAAGAATTGGCCGTCAGCCAGGAGGACTTCTTGCGTCCCGAGAGCATTGGCGGCGACACGCTGACGTGCAAGGAAATCGGGGAACTGCGTGGGCCTACCTTTGACCCGTTGGACGACGACGACTTGTTCAACTGATCAACTCCTGAATCAACGACATTCAGCCATGGCGATTTCCAAAGTGGTCTCCGGACCCCAAGCCGCCCTCGAAGGGGTGGCCGACGACATGACCTTGATGCTGGGCGGATTTGGCCTGTGCGGCATCCCTGAGCAATGCATCGCAGAGCTCGTCCGACGCGGCATCCGCGGGGTGACGTGCATCTCGAACAACGCGGGGGTCGACGATTTTGGCCTCGGACTGCTGCTGCAGCAACGCCAAATCCGCAAAATGATTTCCTCCTACGTCGGCGAGAACGACGAGTTTGAACGCCAAATGCTGAGCGGCGAACTCGAGGTCGACCTCATCCCACAAGGCTCACTCGCCGAGCGTTGCCGCGCCGGCGGCGCAGGCATCCCCGCCTTTTTCACGCCCGCCGGCTACGGCACGGAAGTCGCGGAAGGGAAGGAGGTGCGCGAGTTTGACGGCAAGCCCCACATCCTCGAATCTGCCCTCACGGCGGACTTCGCGTTGGTGAAGGCGTGGAAGGGCGACACGGCCGGAAACCTCGTCTACAAAGCGACTGCCCGAAACTTCAACCCCATGATGGCCATGGCCGGCCGCATCACCGTGGCGGAAGTCGAGGAACTCGTTCCCGAAGGAGAACTCGACCCCAACAGCATCCACACGCCGGGCATTTTTGTGCAGCGCATCTTCCAAGGCGAAGGCTATGAGAAGCGCATCGAGCAACGCACGGTCCGCCCCCAAACCCCCTCAAACTGATCGCCATGTTGGACAAGAACGGCATCGCCAAGCGCATTGCGCAGGAGGTTCAAAATGGCTGGTACGTCAACCTCGGCATCGGCATTCCGACCCTCGTCGCCAACCACATTCCGGAGGGCATGGAGGTGGAATTCCAAAGTGAAAACGGCATCCTTGGCATGGGTCCTTTCCCGATGGAAGGGGACGAAGACGCCGACCTCATCAACGCGGGCAAGCAAACCATCACGGCCATGCCCGGCGCGGTGTTCTTTGACAGCGCCACGTCCTTCGCCATGATCCGTGGCCGCCACGTGCAGCTTACGGTGCTTGGCGCCATGGAGGTGGCGTCCAATGGCGACATCGCCAACTGGAAAATCCCCGGCAAGATGGTCAAGGGCATGGGCGGTGCGATGGACCTCGTGGCCTCTGCCGAGAACATCATCGTCGCCATGCAGCACACCAACCGCGCAGGTGCTTCCAAGCTCCTTGACGCATGCTCCCTCCCGCTCACCGGGGTGGGATGCGTCAAGCGCGTGGTGACCAACCTCGCTGTGCTTGACATCCGAGACGGCGCCTTCCACCTTGTGGAACGGGCGCCCGGCGTCAGCGTCGACGACATCGTCGCGGCCACCGCGGGCAAGCTCGTGGTCCCCGACCACGTCCCTGAAATGTCCTTGTGACAGAGGCCGGCACGTCCGGACCTCAGCCCTGCATCACGACCGCAATGTGGTCGCAGTCGCCGCCGATGGGGGGCTGAAATTTGGTGACCTTTACTTCCACGGCCTCGGCCAAGGGCAGCTCTTCGCGCAGCCCGGTCACGATGCGCTGGCACACCTGCTCGACGAGCTTGCTTCGCACGCCCATTTCCCGCTTGACAATGCGGTGCACATCGACGTAGTCGACGGTTTGGGTGAGGTCGTCTGTGGCGGCGCTGGGCGAGAGGTTCACCCACAGCGTGACGTCCACGCGGTACTCTTGGCCAATGATGGCCTCTTCTTCCATGCATCCGTGGTGGGCCCAAAACCGGAGCCCGTTCACGTGGATTTGGTTGGTCGTCATCCTTCTTCGCTCGCTTTCAAGGCCAACACGGCATCCACGCCGCGGTTCAATCGGTCCAAAGTGGCTTCCTTTCCAAGGAAGGCCGCGAAGTCAAACATCGAGGGCCCGCCGCCTTCCCCCGTCAGGGCAATGCGGAACGGCAACAGCACCTGGCCAAACCCGAGTTCGCGCGCCTCTAAAAATCCTTTGAAGGCCGTTTCGACGTTCTCGCTCGTGAAGTCGTCCACCCCGTCCAGCGCAGTTGCGAGGTCGTGCAAGTAGCCGGCAGTTTCTTCCTTCCACTTCTTCCGAACAAGCTTGGCGTTGAAGTCGGTGGGGGCCTCAAACAACCACCCGGTTTCCATGATGTCAGGCAGGAACGCCACGCGTTCGAGCATCATGTCCAACACAGCGTGGCATTGCTCCGCCGTCCAATTCACACCTTGCGCCTCGGCAAGGGCAAGAAGCGCCTCCACATGGGCTGCAGATCCTGCATTGCGAAGGTGTTGTTCTTGGAACCACTTGGCCTTGTCG
>Ga0160423_10005528_pt1 | contig 10301 bp, 11 predicted proteins | sample CRUFie14St8metaG_FD_108191 | JGI IMG/M metagenome (GOLD analysis project Ga0160423, IMG submission 108191) | Marine microbial communities from the Costa Rica Dome - CRUD Field 142mm St8 metaG | ecosystem: Environmental > Aquatic > Marine > Oceanic > Photic zone | place: Costa Rica: the Eastern... | reverse complement strand
GGCCGGTCAACCGGACCACATCTAGATTGGCGTATCAATTGGAAAAACAAACGTCTCGACCCCCTCTTGCTTGCCGGACCCTTGTTGCCTGCATTGCCCATACCGCGTCCATTCTGAAAATTTATATAATTGTCCTAAGCTTGGCAGTATTCGGCACAATTCCTGCTGTCCAGTCAGCAAACAATACTCCGGACGGCTCTGTTTATGATTTTGTCTATGTGACCGAATGGGGCGCAACAGATGTGGGGGTTAGTGAGTCGCGCTGGCGTATTGCGGAGAACCAGTTTTTTATGACGGGTGAATTTAACGCGAGCGGGTTGGTTCAGCTGATGGCTGATTTTTCTGGCCATGTGAATATAAAAGCAATACGTGATGATGAGAGTTGGCAGGGTCAGCAACTGGTAATTGCCAGTAATTGGAACAGTCAAACGAGCGTGGCCGAAACTACATGGTTACATGATGGTCGCATAGCAAAAACTAAAACAGATCCTGCCCCTGACCTAGAGGAGGTTCATCCAATTGATTCAGCAATGCTAAGGGGTGTGACTGACCCGTTTAGTGCCATGATGACCATGCTTAACCGCCTTGACGCTGGCAAGTCATGCAGCGGGGTTTTTCAAATTTATGATGGACGTAGGCGCGCAGAGTTGAGCTTCAGTGATTTGGGAATAGTTGAATTGGAGGCAGACAGGGCTTTTGCCTTTGACGGTAAGACGCAGCTCTGCGGTATGGTCAGTTTTCCCTTGGGTGGGCACAGACGCAAATCCCGTTTTACTTCAAAGACTCCCGATCCGAGCAAAACAAGAGCTTATATTGCCAGACTCGCTAACGGCCTTCTAGTTCCTGTGCGGATTGAGGTAGATTTGTTCTTTGGCCAGATTGTCACTCGGCTTGATATGAAGCGATCACAATTTTAATCTCTGCTAGCGTTTCTGGTGTTCTGAAAACAGCGCCCGCAAGCCCTCACGATAGGTGGGATAATCAAGGACGACGCCCAGTTCAGGACCAACAAGAACAGAGCGCAGACGCCGCTTCGACACATAGAATGACCGAGCCATATCGCTTAAATCTGCTTGTTCAAGCGAAACAGGCTGCGGCGGCTCAACCCCGAGTAGCCGCGCTGCAAAACGCACCACATCACCTTGTGCAGCAGGTTCATCATCACACAGATTGATGATTCTGCCTGGCCGGGGCTGGTCAATCGCTGCCAAAATAATTTTTGCGATATCTCTCAGATGAATCCGGTTCGAGAGCTGGCCTTTATGTTCGATAATGCGGGCTCGGCCTTCAGCAAAAGCCTCCAGCACATTCCGACCTGGGCCATAAATACCGGCGACCCGAAATATTTCTGCACAACAAACTACTTGCCAGGCCTTTTCGGCCTCCAACCTGTTGCGGCCTCTCTGTGTGGCCGGTGCGGGCATGACAGTTTCATCAACAAATCCCTGTCCCTGATCAGGATAAACTGAGGTTGCCGAAACATAACCAGACCAGCCGAGAAAGTCAGAGATCTCCTCTTTATGGCAGGTCATCACGGGATCGAGCCCGGACAGCGGTGAGATTGTGGTGAGTAGATGGCTGCAAGACGACAGATGAGCCGCCAGATCAGGAACCGGTGTGTCTGTGTCAAACTGCACAATCTGCCAGTTTGCTGGCACATTTTCTTTCAGTTTTTCTGGCGCGCGCGTAGTGCCAGTAATCTGCCAACCCCGGGCAGACAGGCTGTGGGCGAGATGCTGGCCAACATAGCCTAAGCCAAAGATAAAAATATGTTTCTGCGCCATCAGCCTTTCCTGTGTTCTTTCTTGCTGCGCCGTCTTAAAAGATATGTATCCATAATCCAGCCCTGTGCGGCCCGAGCCTTGGCCCGCCTCTCTAGAATCTCATCAGCGACGTCACAAAGATGCCCGCTGATAAGGAGTTGTTCAGGCATGCCAAGATAAGCCCCCCACCAGATATCAAAATTGGCTCTGTTCAGTTGGTTAAAGGCTGCCTGCCCATCCAGCATAATGACGGCTGTATCCACCTCTGGCGGCAAACCCTGTTCAGATAAGCGGCGCCCTGTAGTGACAATAAACGCCCCCCCAAGCGTATTCAGCGGAATTTTATGGGCAGCGGTTAGCGCCTGAACTGCCGTAATGCCCGGAACGACGGTAACCTTAGGGGCGGGTTTCAGCCTAGCAGCGATGCGCAACGAGCTGTCATATAGGCATGGGTCCCCCCAAATAAGAAGAGCCACCCGCTGCACAGACTGACCTGACCTTATTTTCGCTTTCTGGATAGTCTGTGTCCAGATATTTGCAATGGCGTCATGCCAATCGTCAACCGCAACTAAATAGGGCTTGCCTGCTTCACGTTCAGGCAGGGCAAATTCAAAAACCGTTGGCATCTCTGCCCCAAGAAGTGTCTGGCAGATCTGATATCGCAAATCTGCCAGATCCCGTTTGGCTTTGCCCTTATGCGGCACCATTATGATATCTGCTGTGCGCAGCATATGTTCTGCCTGACGTGTGACATGCTCAGGATTGCCCGTTCCAATGCCCAACAGAAACAGTTCAATCTTTTCCATCAGCCGCCTGCCCCTTCTGCCAGCGGACCATACAGAATAAGAGCAGGCGATGTGGATATATCCCCCTCTAGCTGTTCAGCCAGTGCTCTGATAGTTGTTCTAGTCAGAGTCTGTTGCGGTGTTGAGACTGCCTCAGCCAGAAGGGCAGGTGTATTTGGCGGCAAACCGTGCTGTTCCAGCTGCTTTTGTAATTGGCTAAAGGTACGTTTCCCCATAAACACAATAGTAGTTGCGCCGGGATCAGCAAGCGCAGACAGATTGATGTCCTCAGGCAACTGACCGTTGTTGTCATGACCGGTGATAAATTGGATCCGACGCGCGGTCAGGCGGCGAGTCAGCGGAATACCCGCTGCTGCTGCTGCTGCGCAGGCAGATGACACGCCGGGAATAATTTCATGGGCTATGTTAGCTGACCGCAGCGCCACTAGCTCTTCTTCCAGCCGCCCAAACACACCCCCATCACCAGATTTCAGCCTGACAATGTGACCACCTGTCTGGGCAAAATCCAGAAGAAGCCGGCTGACTGCCTGTTGTTTTGGCGAGGAGCGTTGCGCCCGCTTGCCCACTGCGACAAGATCCGCCCCAGCTTTGGCGTGGGTAAGAATCGGGCCGGCAGATAGATCATCAAATAAGATCGCATCTGCCTTTTTCAGCCGGTCAACTGCCTTTACGGTTAACAGCTCAGGATCACCTGGGCCAGAACTGACAAAACTTACAAATCCTGCCATCAGCCCACCCCTGCAATCATGTGAAAAAATGTGCCGGAAACCTGGCCGCGTACAGACCCTGTTTCAGGCACCAGATCCCCTTCAGCATCCACCACAGAAAATAATGGCGTGTCCGGCTGTTCAAGAATTGAACTATAATGAAATTCATGACCGCTCCATTTTGTATGGCGGTTAAACAGGCAGCTGTCTGTGACCGTTTCTGCCAATCGATATCCCAGATGGAATTTTCTGTCTGCATAACTTGTCACCAGTCCTAATAAGCCCAGCATGTCATGGGCTGTGCCGTCTTTATCAATCAGCTGTTTGCCCAGTACCATATAGCCCCCACATTCGCCATGCACGGGCCGTGTTTCAGCATGGGCACGAATAGCTGAAAAACAGGTCTGAGCGGCGGCGAGGCGTCCTGCATGAAGTTCAGGATAGCCACCGGGCAACCAGATCACATCCGCGGTACTGTCTGGTGGGGCATCAGCAAGGGGCGAGAAAAAGCTAAGCTCCTTGCCGCTATCACGCCAATGTTTGAGGATATGCGGATAGGTAAAGGAAAAAGCCTCGTCACGGGCAAGAGCAATATGCTGGCCTGGCGGGGAAGGCAATGCCAGCGCAGATATGAAAGATGATGACATTTCAGATGATGCCAGCCCAGGTGAGAATGGATTTGTGGCTGTAGCCACAGCCTGCAGACGGTTCAGATCAACATGTTCTGCTACAAAGGCGGCGTAATCAGCGATCGATTTATCAAGATCAGGATGTTCAACAGCCTGAATCAGACCCAGATGACGTTCAGGAAGAGTTAAATCCCCGCGTCGGGGCAAGACGCCCAGAACCTCAATCCCTGCTGCATCCATGCCCAGCCGCGCCAGCCGTTCATGACGGGGGCTGGCGACGCGGTTTAAAATCACCCCCGCCAAATTCAGATTTTTCTGATACTGCATAAAACCAAGAGCGGTTGCAGCCGCAGATTGGGCCTGACCGCCAATATCCAGAACCAAAACCACCGGCCACCCACACCCAAGCGCCGTTTCCGCGCTTGACCCGTACCCGTACTGCCCCTTTTTGGCAACCCCGTCAAACAGGCCCATTGAACCCTCAGCCAAACACAAATCTGCATCTGCTGACAAACTAACCAGCCCAGCCATCAGCTGAGCAGGCATTGCCCAACTATCCAGATTGTAAGAGCTGCGTCCAGAGGCGGCAAAATGAAAAGCCGGATCAATATAATCTGGCCCGCTTTTGAACGGCTGAACCGTCAGACCTGAGTCCCGCAAAGCGCGCAACAGACCTAGCATCAACGTTGTCTTTCCAGCCCCGGATGATGGAGCTGATATTAACAAGCCAGGCGGACAGGTCATGTCAGCTTGCCTTGGCGGGCAGATTGTGGCCGGAACCGCCTGTCATAGTTAGACGCATATAAACAGCTATCATCAAAACCAGCTTCAGCCAAAGCCGGGCCAACCAGAATAAGTGCAGTCCGTTCAATTTCGGCAGGCAGTTGGGTCACAAGTTTGTCCAGCGGCGCGCGGATGATCTGTTGATCGGGCCAGCTGGCTCGATACACAACAGCTGCTGGACAGTCCGCACCGTAGAACGGGCTGAGCGTTGCCACAACATGAGCCAGGTTATGAATAGATAAATGAATGGCCAGAGTTGCGCCTGTACGGGCAAAATTTTGCAAAGTTTCTTTCTCTGGCATAGCTGAGGCCCTTCCGGCAGTCCGCGTTAAGACCACAGACTGGGCGAGTCCGGGTAGAGTCAGCTCTGTTCCCAGTGCCGCCGCGGCAGCAGCAAAGCTGGGCACGCCCGGGGTGATTGTCACAGCAATATTTTCAGCCCGCAGACGACGAAGCTGTTCTCCCATTGCTGACCAGACAGACAAATCCCCGGAATGTAAACGCGCCACGTCCATACCAGCGGCACTGGCCTGTTTGCATTCAGCAATGATATCATCCAAATCCAAAGTGGCGGTGTTGACCAGCCGCGCATCTGCCGGACAATGCTCCAGAACAGCTTTTGGTGTCAGCGAGCCAGCATAAAGACACACAGGACAGCTTGCAATCAGATCGCGGCCTCGCAAGGTCAGCAAATCAGCCGCACCTGGCCCAGCGCCAATAAAATGCACGGTCATAGGCTTTCTCCAATCGCCAGCGCACATACCGCCCGCCCATCTGCTGAAATCTGCCTTGTGCAGATCAGTTCAGCGGGGCTGGTAAACAGCCCTAACGCAGCTGCTTCAGCCACGCTACCTGTTTGTCGCTTTTCCAGTACTATCGCAGACCGGGTCGCTGTGTCTGTAGCTTTTATTATCTTTATGTCCACCGCATATAAAGGTAAATCACAGCGGCTGGCAAGAGCTGTCAATGCAGGATGATTTATCTTGTCAGCAGGTGCTGCAAAGCCAGTAACAGCCAGCCCATCTGCTGCTTTTTCAAGGGCACTTGTCAGGCTGTCCAGAACAGCAGAGGCGCGGAAGCCAAAACCTGCAATCACGATGCCGGCCATCAGCGTGTCACCGCCCATTGGGTAATCGGATAGGCTGCTTTCCAGCCGCTCATCTGGCCGATATCCTCAAGCGCAGACAGCTGCAGGCGCGTCAGCTGACCGCCATAGGTTTCCTGCGCGCCGGTCAGCAAACGGTCTGTTTTAATCGTAACCCCATTCGCAACAAGGCGGGCACCCGCCGGAAGCCTATCCCAGAGCTGTCGTAGCAAATCATCACGAAGGCCACCACCGATAAATACTGCGTCCGGACGGCTCAACTGTTCCAGTGCGGACAGGTTATCTGTCTGTAAAATCTGAAGCCAATCAACACCCAGGCTAGTCGCATTCAAGGTAATGTTAGCTGCCCGGTCAGGGTTCCGTTCCACAGCTGTAGCCTGCATCGCCGGACCAGACAACAGCCATTCGATAGCAACAGACCCAGTTCCCGCCCCCAAATCCCAAAGATGCTGGCCTGGGTGAGGTGCCAGCGCAGCCAGCGTGGCCGCCCGCACAGGCTGTTTGGTCAGCTGACCATCATGCACAAACCAGTCATCTGACAGGCCGGATGATTGTGGCATAACACGACCCTTGCCCGCCACCTCAATGCCCACCATTACAGGATGTTGAAACTCAGCTTTGGCTGTATCTGATGCCGGGATGAGGGTAATGGTTTCTTTCGGCCCGCCAAGTTGCTCAAGCACCGCCAACTGGCTCTGTGCAAAGTCGGTTGCGACCAAGTAGTCAGCTAAATCCTGAACCACCTGTCCATCCCGCAGAGTCACAAATAAGCGGCGCCCCGGGCATAAATAAGGCCGCAGACGGGTAACTGGAGCCGCATGTAGGCCAAGGCATGTAGTGCTGTCCAGCGCCCACCCCAGAGCCGATGCCGCCAGCGAAAAGCAGCTGCGGCCTGGCAGGGCCAGCCATTCTGTATGTTCAAGGGTGCACACCAGCTGGCTGCCTGCGCCAAACCAGAATGGGTCGCCTGACACCAGCACAGCTACCGGCTGGCCCCGCATTGCCAGCAACTGGTCAATGCCCGCCTGAAACGGAACAGGCCAGACCAGCTTTTGAGCAGGCAGGTCTGGCAGCAGCGAGAGATGACGTGACGGGCCCATGATTGTCGGCGCTGTTTGTAGGGCAGCACAGGCATCAGGCGTCAGGCTTGCAAATCCACCTGCATCCATGCCAATAAGGGTCAACCAGGGAAAACTCGTCATGCAACCAAATCTCTTGATACTTGGTGGAACAGCCGAAGCGTCAGCTCTGGCTCAGATTATCGCCAAAACACAGATAAAGGCCAGACTTTCTTATGCTGGCCGTGTTGAACGGCCACTCCCGCAACCGCTGGAGATGCGTGTTGGCGGGTTTGGCGGCGTTGCCGGGCTGGCGACCTATCTGCGTCAAGAAAAAATAACCCATCTTGTCGATGCCACTCACCCCTTTGCAGCCCAGATGAGTCGCAATGCCCTCATGGCCTGCACCCAAGCAGATGTCAAGCTGTTAGCCCTGACACGGTCCGCATGGACACCCAGAAATGGGGACAATTGGACAGCTGTGCCTGATTTGGATGCTGCAGTGACTTGCCTTGACCAGCCTGCCCGCCGCGTGATGCTAGCCATAGGCCGTCAGCATCTGGCTTTGTTTTATGCACAACCACACCATACCTATCTGTTGCGGCTGGTTGACCCTCCAGAGACGAAACTGGCTTTTGATCATCACATTCTTGAAATCTCGCGCGGGCCATTTACCGTTGCAGCTGATACTGCACTGATGAAAACCCATCAAATCGATCTAATTGTGGCTAAAAATTCCGGCGGCAAAGGCGCCTATGCCAAGATAGAAGCTGCACGCAATCTGGGCCTGCCTGTCATTATGATAGACCGGCCTGTTCTGCCTGAACGGGCAGAGACAGATCAGCCTGAACTAGTGTTGAACTGGCTGGCTCAGTCTTCATAGGCACGGGGGGTGTAAACAAAAGTCCGGTTCTTATGAGACAGCAGGCGGGTTTGGCTGGAGCCAACAAGAACCACAGTGTGCATATCTGCCATATCCGCTGTTGCTGCTGACAACGGCACAACCTTGATCTGTTCCTGCTTAGTGAAGACCGCCCGGGCAAAAATAACAAGCCTGTTATCACCGCAGCTTCTATTCAGAATCTGAAGTGTTTTTTCGAATCCTTTGGGACGTGCTTTTGAACGTGGATTATAAAAGGCCATGGCAAAATCAGCTTCAGCCGCAAGCTTAAGCCGCTTCTCAATCACAGCCCAGGGTTTCAGATTATCGCTAAGATTGATCACACAAAAATCATGGCCAAGCGGTGCCCCTACCCGCGCAGCGGCCGCCAGCATCGCAGTGATCCCCGGCAGCACGCTGACGTCAACATCTACCCAACGTTCAGGGTCTGCCTCTAGCACCTCAAGCACAGCTGCCGCCATCGCAAACACACCCGGATCACCAGAAGATACGATAACAACATTTCCGCCAGCCGCTGCCAAATCAAGTGCCTGGCAGGCCCGCTCAGCTTCCACTCGGTTATCAGAGGCATGGAGGGTCAGACCCGGGCGCGGTGCAACTCGCCCCACATAGGTAATGTAGCCAACTACATCAGTTGCGCTGGCTAATGCCTGGCTGGCTGCAGGGGTGATCTGCTGATCATCGCCTGGGCCAAGCCCGATAATGGTGACACAGCGTGTCATGGCGCACGCCCCTGTCCATGCAGGATAATAATTGAAAAATAAGGCGCCCTGTTGTTGTCATAATCAACCAAGCGGCAGACTTTTTGAGTCGGCATGGCGGCGCATTCAACCATAAAAGCTTCTTCCATTCGACCAACTGTGATCAGTGCGCGTTTGATTTTTTGAAGATTTCGGCCGATTTTCATTACCACAGCAGCATCTGTTTCAGCAAACCACTTTGACAATTCAGCCTCATCCAGCGTGCCCATCAGAACGCTAAGCGTATCATCACCCCATGTGATTGGCTGACCAGTTGCCGTCCACGCTGCTGACATGCCGGTAATGGCCGGGATCACCTCAACCGGATAATCGGTGTGCAGTCGCCTGTATAAATGCATAAAAGAACCATAAAAAAACGGGTCCCCCTCACATAAGACAATCACATCCTCACCTGCCTCACTCAGGCTGCGGATGCGCGCTGTACAGATTTCATAAAATGCGGATAAAACCTCGGCATAACGGGGATCAGATAAGGGGATTTCTGTGGTCACTGGATATTCCATTGCAAACTCGACCGCCGCGGCAGGCAAAAGATCAGCCACTATCTGGCGGGCCTTACCTGGCCGGCCAGCCTTACGGAAAAAAGCCACATGACGGGCGTTGCGGACCAGTCTGTCTGCCCGCACGCTGAGTAGATCGACTGCCCCCGGCCCCAGGCCGACACCATAGATGGTTCCTTTTTGCGCGGCTGTCCCAGTCATTCTTTCCAGCTCAGAAGCGCGTTCACAGCCGCAACGGTAATTGCACTGCCCCCCAAACGCCCTTCGACAATACAGCTGGGAACAGGCGGGGCTGCCATCAGGGCCGCCTTGCTTTCTTTTGCCCCGACAAATCCAACAGGACAGCCAATAATGGCCGCAGGACGCGGACAGGACGCGTCTTCCAGCATATTCAGCAGATGAAATAGCGCGGTTGGCGCATTGCCGATGGCCACTACAGCCCCGTCTAAATAGGGCCGCCATAATTCAAGGGCAACAGCAGAACGTGTATTGCCGGCAGCTTCAGCCATCTTCCTGACCTGAGGGTCCTGAAGCGTACAGATGACCTGATTATCAGCTGGTAGTCTGGCGCGGGTGATCCCTTCGCTGACCATACGGGCATCACATAATACAGAAGCACCACCTTCAAGGGCAGCCCGCGCGGCATCTGCAAAATCAGCTGTGAACCGAACAAAGGGGGCTAGGCCGATCATGCCAGCTGCATGAATCATCCGCACAACAACAAGTTCCTCTGCCGGGGTGAAGCGAGCCAGATCAGCTTCGGCGCGGATGGTGGCAAATGATTCTGCATAGATAGCAGCGCCGTTTTTTTCATAACTGTGCGGCATATTTCCTCATTTCACAGTGACCTTGTCTTTCACATGTTTCAGCACGTCATTATGTGACAGGCCAGTTCGCGATGGTGTATCCCATGCACAACCCCGGTCAATGACAGCAAATCGGCTGTCCATCCCAACCACGCAGATATCACGCGGTCCAGGTGCCGCACACCCTTTCGGGCAACCAGATATATGAACTGTCTGCCTAGCCGCCCCCACACCAGCAAGTGACAGACTGTCTGCCAACTGTCTTGTGCTGACTGTCGCCGATACACAATGCGGCGCGCCCGGGCAAGCTTGAATATAAAAGCGTCTGTCCCAGGGCTGGCAGATGAGCTGACCGGTGTTATCCGGCAGAGCAGAAACCACCATCAGCCGGTCAGCTGTAAATTGAACGTCCTTATTCACAGCAGCCAGCTGGCGCAAATCTTGGCTGCAGAGCTGGCCATAGGCAGCTGAAAGAATAAAGT
>Ga0160423_10005527_pt1 | contig 10301 bp, 5 predicted proteins | sample CRUFie14St8metaG_FD_108191 | JGI IMG/M metagenome (GOLD analysis project Ga0160423, IMG submission 108191) | Marine microbial communities from the Costa Rica Dome - CRUD Field 142mm St8 metaG | ecosystem: Environmental > Aquatic > Marine > Oceanic > Photic zone | place: Costa Rica: the Eastern... | reverse complement strand
TGGTATTCAGTTAACAACTGACCCAATTACAGACACCTTGACTATTACTTCTACTGTTAGTGGTGGTAGTACTGAAGATGTCTTTAAAAATATTGCTGTTTCTGGTCAACCAACCGTAACTGCAGATGCAAGCACAGATACAGTTACATTTACAGCTGGAGATGGCATTGAAATTACTACAGATGATGCCACAGATACAGTAACCTTTAGAAACAATAAAACAAGGCTTTTATCTAAACTTGGTAACTTTGTTTATACAGAAACAGACGGAAGTACTAATCAATTACCTTTAAAAAACTTTTTTATCAACCATTCGACCACTTTACCAGTAAATGGCGGTGGTTCACTGGTAGGTTTCTCAACCCGTGCTTTACGTCTGCTACAATCAGATGGTAGCACTTATAGTTTTATGATTATGCCAGCGAATAGTGCTGGAGATAGTCTAACCCTTACTTTCACTAAATCAGACGGAAGTACTGTAACTAAAGATGTAACAATGGCAGCATAAGGAAAAGATGGCAGCAAAAACACCAATTAGAGGAGATTATAACGGTGCCGATTTAGTCGGTTTCGCTGAGTTTCAAGCATCTGAATACGTAGATATAGCAGATGGTGGTACAGGTGCGACTAATGCTACAGATGCAAGAATAGCTCTTGGATTAGAAATAGGTGCTGATGTACAAGCATATCACGTAAATTTAGCTGATATTTCTGGCTTAGCAGTCACAGATGGTGGAATAATTGTTGGTGATGGCAATAACTTTGTTCTTGAAAGCGGAGATACAGCTAGAGCTTCATTAGGTTTAAGTACAACCGATTCTCCAACATTTAACAATCTAATAGTTTCTGGAAACCTCACTGTTAGTGGTACAACAACAACAATCAACTCAAATATAGTTGAAGTTGGCGATTCAATAATAGAATTAAACTCTGATTATTCTGGTTCAACACCTACTGAAAATGCAGGTATTGAAGTCAATAGAGGTGGAGGAACTGAACCGAATAAAACACTTATTTGGGATGAATCCAATGATTATTGGTCTGTAGGTTCTGAAACTTTTGTAGCTGGTAACTTTTCTGGTAGTTTAAGTTCAACATCTGTTTTAGCAGATGGAGTAACTGCAACAACACAATCTGCTTTAGATAATTCAACAAAAGTAGCTACAACTGAATATGTAGATTCAGCAGTAGCACTTGAAAATGAATTAGCAGAGATGAATGATGTAACTCTTACTAATTCACAAAATGGAGATTTTTTAAGATACAACGGTAACGTTTGGATAAATGATGCTGTTGATTTAGCTACAGATACTGTAGGTGACTTCGTACAAAGCATTACTGGTGGCGATGGTCTTGCAATAGATGTTACTTCTGGTGAAGCACAAACTCCTACACTTTCTGTAAACGTTGATGACAGCTCTATAGAAATAAGTTCTGACAGCTTACAAGTTAAAGCACTTGGTATTACAGATGCAATGCTTGCTGGTTCAATTAGTAACGCAAAACTTACTAATTCAAAGATAGTTGTAAGTGATGGCACTACTCCTACTGATATAAACTTAGGAGACACAATAACCTTTACTGGTGGTGCTGGTGTCGATATTGTCAATACAGCTGGTACTTTAGACTTCACTTTTGACCTCACTGAAGTTACTTCAGAAGTTATAGAACAAGCACAAGATGCATTAAACGATGCTTTTGCAGCTGGAACACAAACAAGAATAGCTGTCGCTTATGATGACAATGCTGATTCATTTAGCTTTACAGTAGAAGATGACCTATCTGTTTATGACAATACAACCTCTGCATTTATAACTCTTACTAGCTTATCTGCTCCAAATGCTGATGGAGTAAGTTACGATAGTGCAAATGGTCAAATAACATTATCAAGCATTCCTAACACAAGTCTTGCAAATAGTTCTGTAACTATTAATGCTAATTCTCTATCACTTGGTGGAACATTAACATTAGATACAGATCACATACAAGAGTCTGGAACTCCTACAAATAAATACTTTACAGATGAAAGAGCACAAGATGCTATAGACGCAGCATTTAGTGCAGGTACACAAACTAGAATTACCTACGCTTATGACGATAACGCTAACTCATACTCTTTGACAGTTGACGATGATTTATCAAACTATGACAATACTTCTTCTGCATTTATAACTGCTGATAGTACAGATACACTTACAAATAAAACTTTTGATGCTAACGGTACTGGCAACAGTATTTCAAATATAGAAGTTGCTGATTTAGCAGGTTCTGCAGTTGTTTTAGAGTCTGAGGGTATTGCTTCAAATGATAACGATACAACTTTACCTACTTCTGCAGCAGTAAAAGATTATGTAGACACACAAATTACAGACCAAGATTTAGATATTACAGATGGTACGACAACCTCTGCAGTTGATTTAGATTCACAAACACTAACAATTCAAGGGACAGCGAACGAAGTTGATGTAAGTCTTACTGGTCAAGCGTACACAATTGGATTACCAAATGATGTAACAATTGCAGGTAACTTAACAGTACAAGGAACAACTACAACTATAGATTCAAATACAGTAAATATTGGCGATTCAATAATTACACTTAACGCTGATGAAACTGGTGCTCCATCTCAAAATGGTGGTATAGAAGTCAACAGAGGAACCTCATCTCCAGTAAGTTTGGTCTGGGATGAATCAAATGATTATTGGACAGTAGGTAGCGAAGATTTTGTAGCTACAAATCTCACTGGTACATTGAGTGCTACATCTGTGCTTGCAGATGGCGTCACAGCTACAACTCAGAGTGCTGGTGATAACTCTACTAAAGTTGCTACTACTGCTTATGTAGACTCACTAAACGCTGGTTCAAATATGAACTTCAGTGGTGACAGTGGTTCTGGTAATGTAATCTTTAATACACAAACTTTGTCAATAACTGGTGGAACTGGTTTAACTTCTACTGTTTCAAATCAAGATGTAACTATAGATATAGATTCAACAGTAGCTACATTAACAGGAACACAAACTCTAACTAATAAGACTTTAGGTGCAACAACCATTGCTGGACATTTAATTCCAGATACAGATGTTTCTTATGACTTAGGTTCTAGTGCTCTCAAGTTTAGAGATTTATATTTAAGTGGTTCAACAATCTACTTAGATACAAATGAAATAAATGTAAATAGTGGTAATTATGAGTTTGTTAATGGTTCAAACACAGTAACAATGCCAATGAGCGCAACAGATACTTTAGTTGCAAAAGATACAACAGATGTACTAACTAACAAAACTGTAGTTGATACTGACAACACAATGGTCCAAACTATTGTTGTAGACGTACATAACAATAAATTTAGATTTGATGGACACGAAGACTCAATATTAAACTTAGAAGCTAATAAAACTTATAGATTTGATTTATCACACACTTCATTAGCTACAGATAACTTTGCTTTATCAGAAACTTCTGATGGTACACATACAGTAGTTAGCTCTACTTATGTCACAGATGAATTTGACCCATCACAAATAATTTCAGATACTATTACATTTACAGCTGCTCACGGACTTACAACAGCAGATGAGATTGAATACGATTCAAATGCTGATTTTGATATTGACGGTTTGCAAAATGGTACTAAATATTACGCTATCGTAACAAGCACTACTGAAATTCAAGTAGCTATGACTGCATCAGATGCTAATAGTGGTACTCAAATAACTATATCTAATGGAAATGCTACAGGTAATCAATTCTTTAGAACATATTCTTATACTTATGGACACGAATATACAACTGGATTAACCACTGTTGGTACACAAGGTCAAGCAGGTGCTTACAAAGAAATACAATTCCATAACAATACACCTACTCTTTTCCCATTCTCTACAGCAAATGCAAGTAGAGGTGGTAATGCAAAAGGTAGACCAGAAGCTACAGGTCGTTATGTTTCTGTAGACAGTGAAGACACTTTAACAAATAAAACAATTGATTTAGAAGCTAACACATTACAGATAACTTATGCTGTTACAGTTGCAAGCGGTTCTGATGGTAACAACAAATACTTTATAGATGGCGAAGAAACAGCTTCATTAGCATTAGCTTCTGGAATTACATACATTTTTGACTTATCAGATTCTTCTACTGCAACTCATCCATTTGGGTTAAACGATGGAAAAGATGGTACAGGAACTGAATTAACTACAGGTGTAACTAAAACAGGAGTACAAGGTCAAGCTGGCGCTCAAATTAAAATAGCTGTTAACTCAACTACACCAGACTTAGTATATTACTATTGTCAACAACACTCTGGTATGGGTGGAAACTCAGTATTAACAGTTGCTGGTGCTGACTTATCTACACAAACAACTGATGATTTAACACAAGGTACAACAAATCTTTATTATTCTGACAACTATGTAGACAATCACTTAACTGGTGGTACAGGAATAAATTACAGTACTGGAACAATATCAGTAGAAGATTCAATAATTACTTCACAATCAAGTAAAGCAAGCCCAGTAGGCACAGACCAAGTTCTTATTTATGATGTAGCTGGTACTGCACTAAAAAGAATTACAATTCAAGACATTGTTTCTCAAGCTGGTGCTGGCTCAATGTCAAGCTTTACAGTAAGTGATGGTTCGTTAACTACACCAATTACAGATGGCGATACATTAACTGTATCTGGTGTAGCGAATGAAATTAATATAGCAGTAGGTACAGATACATTAACAATAGGTTTAGAAGACGAAATTACTGCAGACGTAAACGGTGCAGTTCACGTAAAAGTTAGAAATGAATCTGGTTCAACACTAACTAAAGGAACACCAGTATACATTTCTGGACAAGCAGGAAACGGTGAAGACTTTACAATTGATGTAGCTGACGCTGATGACGCAGCTAAGATGCCAGCAATAGGTATTCTTACTGCTGATGCTGCTAATAATACAGAAGCAACAGTAGTTACACACGGTAAGTTTTCTGGAATCGACACTTCTTCATTCTCAGTAGGAGATGAACTATACATTTCTGCTACAGGTACTTTGACAGCAACTCAACCAGCTGGTGAATCAGCAGCAGTACAAAAGATTGCTAAAGTTACTAAGAGTCACGCAAGCACTGGTCATATCTATGTTGTAGGTGCAGGTAAAACAAATTCTACACCTAACTTAGATGACGGAGATATTTTCATTGGTAACAGCTCTAATCTAGCTGTAACTGCTTCACTTAATACAAAGATTTCTGATTACCTTGGAGCTGGTGGGGACATAACAATTGGTGGTAACTTAATTGTTCAAGGAAGTACAACAACAGTAAATCAAACAGAAATAAATGTACAAAATGCTTTTGTTTTCGAGGGAGCTACCGCAGATGCTTTTGAAACAACTTTATCAATTGAAGACCCTACAGCAGATAGAATAATAACTCTTCCAGATGATGACGGAACAATTGCTTTAAATAATAGTGGACTTATAACAGGACAAACTGCATTAGTAGGTTCAATAGACACATCTAACGATTTAGTATTACTTTATGATGCATCTAACACAGAATTAGTAAAAGTAGATGTAGCGACACTCTTAGCTTCTGCTGGTGCAGGTTCATTTAATGACTTTACATTACAAGCAGACACTGGAACTCCAGAAGTAGTAGCTGATGGAAATACAGTAACATTTACTGGTGGAAATGGTATTGATACTTCTGTATCTGCTACAGACACTATAAACATAGCAATTGATAGCACAGTACTTACAACTGCAAGCAGTATTAATGATTTAGCAGATGTAGATGCTAGTGCTCCACAAAACGAACAAGTTTTACAATATAATTCTTCAACTGGTAAGTATGAACCAGCTTATGTATCTGGTGGTGGTGGAGGAGGAACTCCAGATGCAATCAAGATTGTTAATTATCTTGGTATAGAAAAATTCATAACAGTTTCTAACTCAGAAATACCATTTACAGAACACGACGGTACTTCAGATACTTCAGACCCATTACCAATAACTGGTTCTGTATTAGATTTCCAAGAAACTGCAGATGGAACAACATTTACTGATGATGATATCCAATTATCAGTATCTGAGGATACATTCTCAGTAATCGTAGATACCGCAGGTAATACAGCTGTTACAACTGAAGAATCAGCAAATCAAGTAGGTTTCTTCTCTGATGGATTGAAGAGAGGTTTTGTTGATGAATTAGGATTTAGTATAGGTGAAGATGGTATGGGTTATAGGAACCCAGATAGATTTGACGCTACAACCACTGTTCCAACTGGTCAGAATATGATGATGGCTGGACCTATAACTTTTTCTGGTACAATAACAGTACAGGGGAGGCTCGTAATTGTCTAAATTAGAAGTAAATCAAATAGATAAAACACCTACAGGTACTGAGGTAACTGTATTATCAGACTTACACTTAAATCAAGAGTTAGTTCTTGCTGAATATACAACAGCTCAAATAAACGCTATACAAAACCCAAATGATGGTGCTCTTGTATGGGATAGTGAAGAGGGAACTGTAAAAGTATACAAAGAATCTTCTGGTGTATGGGTACAAGTTGGTGGTACAGAACATACAAAAGCTTTTAACAATATACAAGTTGCTGGTCAATTAGACGTTGATGCTTTAGTTCAAAATGACACATTAACTTTTATTGCTGGTACTGATATCACAATAAGTACAGACAGAATAAATCAAACAATAACAATAGACCACGACGGTTTAGATTTATCTGCAGTATCACAAAACATTGTTCCTAATCAAGATGATAACTACGATTTAGGTTCTGCAACATTTAAGTGGAGAAACTTATACCTAGGTGGCGACACTATTTTTATGGGTAACTCTGAAATTAGTGCAATCAATGTTGGTGTTAACGATGACAAAATAAGATTTTCAGACCCATTAGAAATTACTGGAATGATAGATAATTCTGGTGGTACAGGTATTGCTGTTACTGGTGATATGAATATCGATAACATAAAGACAGATTCTTTAGGAGAAAAAACTTCAAGCAACAATATTGACTTAAATAACAACTTAGTTCTAGCTGCAGGAACAACAATTGACTTTACATTAGGTTCAGCTACTGGACTAGGTGGTTCTGGTGGAGGAACAAACGCAAACTTACTTATGAATGGTTCTTGGGATATTTGGCAAAGAGGTACTTCTGGTACTTCTACATCAAATGGTAGACCTCAATCTGCAGATAGATGGGTTACTACTACTAATGTTTCTCAAATATCGCGACAAACATTTACACAAGGGCAAACAGATGTTCCTAATAATCCAAAATACTACGCAAGATGGTTTAGCTCAAACACTGGTAACTGTGTTATGGAACAGAGAATAGAGGGTGTGCATACAGGTCAAGGTTCAGATGTAACATATAGTTTTTATGCAAGAACAGCTTCTGGAACAAAAACATTAACAACAGAATTAAGACAAAACTTTGGTGTTACTGGTTCTTATTCAACTGCAGTAACTATTGCTGGAACTGCTCATAGTATTGATTCAACTTGGACTCAATATACAGGAACAATTAATGTACCAAGCACAGCTGGTAAAACTATAGGAGCTGAAAGAGACCAAGCTACTCACGATTATTTAGCATTTATGTTTAAGCACACTGGTTCATCATTTGATATTTATATTGCAAATGTCAAGTTAGAGATGGGAGGAAGTGTTACAGCTTTTGAAAGACCAGCATATAACGAAGAATTATACAAATGCGCAAGATATTTCCAAAAAGTTGGAGAGGGTTCATCAGCAATTATAGGCTGGGGCGGTGGTTCTAGAAATAATGTTCTTGACGGAATCTTGCCTTATAAGTTAGGTCCTATGTATAGATTCCCAGATAAAATTCATTCTGGACAATATAGATTTGTAAGAGGTATTTATAACGAATACGGTAACTATTTAAATCATAACTTTAATTCACACATAGATGATATCGGCTGGGGTTGTTGGAATGTAGATATTGGCAACAACTTAACAAGCTATTTCTGTACTATTGCAGGCGGTAACTCAAGTATGAGGTGGATGTGGGATGCGGAGATAGGAGGATAAAATGCCAGACGTACCACAAAGTATATTAGATGACATAATTGAAGACCCTCACACATTAGAAAATATAGATTATTGTGAAAAGGTTTATTATACAGACCCAGACGTTCCAGTATTAATAAATATTTGGTTCACTGGTGATATAGATAATGCAAGCTGTAGCCCAGATTATGAAGATAGAGCAGAGGACAATTCATTCTGTGCTTTAGTAAAAGCTTGGGCAGATGCAGGTAATACATTTAGAGAGAATAGGTATCCATTAGACGATGAGTGAAATAGTAGTTGGTGAAATATCCAGTCCAAGTAACAATAAGATAATATTCGGTGATGGTATTACTTTTGATACTCCCTTAAAATTAAAATCTTATACAGCAGTTGAGCTTGCTGCTTTGACTGGTATGACTGCTGGTGAAATAGTTTACGAAGCTACAAACAAAAAAGTAAATGTATATACAGGGAACTCTTGGGAAGAAGTAGGTGCTTTAGAGGGTATTAGGTCTACTTCTTATGATGTAATTAATGAGGCAACAACAGGTTCTGGTGTAACTATAGATGGAGTATTACATCAAGATGGAGAAATAGCTTTAGATGTAATTAATGAAGCTAGCACTAACGTAGGTGTAACAATTGATGGAGTATTAGTAAAAGATGACTCTGTAACTGTTGATAATATTTTTGAAAAGACAACTGCTTCTGGTGTAACAATTGATGGAGTTCTTCTTAAAGACGGTAAATTAACAGGAACTATTGCTGGTTTTAGTGAGCAAAAAAACTCTATCTCTTCAAGTTCTGGAGTGCTTTCTGTTGATGTAGAAGAATACAACACTTTCTTTTGTTCATTAACAGAAAACATTACACAAATAGATTTTACAAATATAAGTGGACAAAATGCTCACAACATACAGATAATATTTAATCAACCTATTTCTGGTTCTACTTATACAATAGCTAATGCTATTTCAATTAACGGAGGTTTTGGTGGTCTTGTTCCTAAAACAGCTGGTAATGCTGGATTTACAGCTACTGGAACAAATGGTGCAGTAGATATTTTAACTTTTACATTTATATCTGGTGGAATACCTTTCTTAACAGCAGTACAAGATTTAAGGAACTCCTAATGGTACTTGGTACAGCCAAGTTCACTTATTTTTCTACAAGTGGTGGAGATACCGCTGGTCCAGATTGGACTACATCTGCAGGTAGTTTAGGTGTATACACAAGTACAGTTGCAATACCAGACATAACACTAGAAGCAAGTGACCCAGAAAGCAACGGAGAAAATTTTTCAGTTACTTCTGGTAGCTTACCAGCTGGTTTGTCGTTATCTGATAACGGTAACGGTACAGCAACTATTAGTGGTACACCAGATTATGTATCATCAGAAACAGTAAGTAACTTTACTGTAACTGTAGAAGATAACTCTTCTAATGGTACTGATAGAGCATTTTCAATAACTGTAAGACCAAACTATTGGGGAGATAGCTCAGATGGAGCTTACTCCGATATGAACGATTAGGAAAAAATGGCAGCATATACTTGGACAGTAAGTAACCCAAATGGCCACGATGGTGATATGGTCGTACGTCAGTATTCTTCATTTAACCTAGGTAGTGGAAATACTTTACAGCCAAATAATGATTGTAGAGGTGTAATGATATGGGTAGATGGTGATGCAACTATTAATGGAACAATCACAGTTTACGGTGGTTATGGAGGAACACCAGCAGATACATCTTGGAATATGGCTATAAATGATAATGGTAATGGTGCTACACAAACATTTACCAATTCAACATCTGAATGGGGTAATGGTTCTACTGATGCAAACGGAATACATCCAGACTTAACAACTATATGGTCTAAGTTACCTCAACCATCTGGTACAGGAAGAGTATTTTTTACAGGACAAAACGGAACTGGAGACGCTACAGGCGGAGTTGGTTACGGAGGTGGGGCACCTAATAATGGTCAGCAAACTGGTAATCAAGGTTCTCCATATTCTGGTGGTGCTGGTTCAAATGGAGATATTACAAGTAGCGATACTCAAGTCCGTTACGGTGGACGAGGGGGAAATGGCCAAGGCGGAGCTTATGCTATGGGAGCTGGGGCTGGGAACCCAGGCGGCGGTGGGAACGCAGCAGCTGGTAGTTACACAGGTGGACTATTTGTTATGTTTGCTAGAGGAAATATAAATGGTTCTGGAGCTATAAACTGTAATGGTTCTACTG
>Ga0160423_10005526_pt1 | contig 10301 bp, 8 predicted proteins | sample CRUFie14St8metaG_FD_108191 | JGI IMG/M metagenome (GOLD analysis project Ga0160423, IMG submission 108191) | Marine microbial communities from the Costa Rica Dome - CRUD Field 142mm St8 metaG | ecosystem: Environmental > Aquatic > Marine > Oceanic > Photic zone | place: Costa Rica: the Eastern... | reverse complement strand
AGAATCAAAATTAGAGGAAATAGAATTAGAAGAGAAAGAATTAGAAGTAGAATCTGAAGAAAAAAAAGAAGAATCAGAAGCAGAATTAGAGGAAATAGAATTAGAAGAGAAAGAATCAGAAGAAAAATTAGATCAAAAAGAAGAAAGAAAAGAAAATTTTAAAAATACATTAAAAATGTTTGAAGATATGACTACTCCACGACATAATAAAATATCTAAAAATAATTATGATAAAATTAAAGATAAATTTAATTCATTACTAAAAGATTATAAAAAAATATTAAAACATAATAATAATGAATCATATAAAGAATTAACAAAACATATGATTTCAAATTTAATAGAATTATTATAAATTAATTTTGCTTTTATATGTTATATCACTATTTTTAGTTATATTGCTTAAACAAGTAATATTATTTAAACATTTTTTTTTTCCACCTTTTATTAAATTATAATTAATAAAATATAAAAATACAACTATTAAAAAAATAAATAATATCATATAATATAATAATGGATAAAAAATTTAGAAATTATGAAAATGAACTTGTTAATAATACTTATAAAAGAATGTATAGAGAACAAACATTAGAAAAAAAATTAAATTATAAAATATATCCTATTTCTAATAAATCATACAATATTGAACAAATATTACCTTTATTTGATACTATTATAGATGAATCAGATCCTGATACAGATTTACCACAATCTATACATTTATTACAAACATATATATCTATGAAAACTAAATTTAATAAAGATTCAAAAATATCAAGTTTATTTTTAGATGATGAATTAAATAGATTACCTTTAAAAATTAAAAGTTTATATGAAAATAATACATTTTCAAGTTTATATTCAAATATTAAAGATTGGGATTGGTTATATTTAGTTGCTTATATGCATGATTTAGGAAAAATTATGTTATTAAATAAATTTCATAATTTACCACAACATTTTGTAGTAGGTGATATTTATCCATTAGGAACACCATTTGAAAAATCAAATATTTTATATGATAAAAATTATCATAAGCAAAATAAAGAATATGGAAAACATCATTATTTTGATTTATATGAACCATTTTGTGGATTTGAAAAATTAAATTTTACTATATCACACGATTATTATTTGTATAAAGTTTTAGAAAAAACTAAAATACCTGATGAAGGATTATATTTAATAAGATTTCACTCATTTTATGCTTTTCATTCACCACGTAATAATATTAGAGGTTATACATATTATGCTAATGATAAAGATTGGAAAATGTTACCATTATTAAAATTATTACAAAAATGTGATTTATATTCAAAAACAAGAAATATACCTGATTTTAATGATTATAAAAATGAAATTATAAAATTAATAAAAAAATATAATTGTTATAATTTAATTCTATAATTTTATTTTATTTTTTTTTATTAATTATAAGTTATAATATGTAAATATAAAATAAAAATTAGTATAATTATTATAAAAATGACATCAAATTTAGATTCAGATGAAGAAAATTTTGCAATTGAATACAATTTATAAAAAAATGTAAAAAAAAATTTTATTTTAAAAAAATATTTTTGAATATCTAATATATTTTAAATATCTAATATCTTTTTAAAATAAAATTTTATTAATAACAATTAATAAAATTATTATATAAATATTAAGATATCATAATTTTATTAATTATTAATTAATAATTACTAATATTTATAATTTTATCTGAAATAAAAAAATAATATATTTTAGATTATTTAATTATCTATAATTATAATTATAAAATATAAATAGTTATATATATTAAGAATGGCTGACGCAACCTTACAAGCTGCTGTTGATGAACTTACAGCATTTAAAGACGCATCTGAAGATGTTTTAAATGTTGTACAAACTAATGGTTCAGGAGGAATTAAATCAGAAAGTGCTATATTTAATGGTGAATTAGTATGTGGTGATTTTACTTGTTCATCTTTAACTGTAACAGGTGCAACAGGTAATACACAATTTATTACTGATGCAGAAATTTCTAATTCACTTATAAGAGATAGTGAAATTATTAATTTAGATAAAATTAATTTTTTCAAAGGAATTAAATATGTTATTAATGAATACTCAACTAATTATTTATTAACTAATAATGAACCATCAGTTCAATTTTATAATACTTTAAAACAAGATAAATTTAGTACAATAGATTTTTTTAAAGATAATATAATTTATAATAGATTAGTATCTAGTGATGAAGAATTTAAAATTTATTCAAGAAATAGATTTAGTTTAGAAGGTGATGAGACAGTAAATATATTTTCAAGGAAAGAAATTAATTTATCATTGGATACTTTTGATAAAAAAATTATTATTCAAAATCCTATACATATTACATCTAATATCAATAGTACTAATATTAATGATGGATGTATGATTATTGATGGAGGAATTGGAATTAAAAAAGAATTAAATATTGGATCTAATATTAATGTAGATAATAATATTAATGTATTATCGGATATTAATAGTAAATATATTAATGTAAAACATAACATAAATATAAATGATATTTGTAACGTTAATGGAAAATTAAATATAACAGGAAATTTAAATATAGATAATAATGAATTTGGTGAAAATACTATTAATAGTAAAACCTTATTTACAAATGAAACAGAAACAGTTAGTGATCAAACATATGCAGTGTTAATTTCAGGTGGTACAATAATAAAAAAAAATTTAAATGTAGGAAATGAATTATATGTTGATAATAATACACTCATAAATAGTAATTTATCTGTTAGTTCTAAAATAGGTATAGGAACTACTGAACCTTTATGTAGTTTAGATATTAGAGGTACAGATGCTATATTATTACCTTCGGGAAATAATAGTCAACGTCCTAATCCACCTGCAATAGGTATGTTAAGATTTAATACTGATGCAGGTTTAGAAGGTTATAATGGTGTTAGTTGGGATAGTTTTGGTGGTGTTAAGAATGCAGATGGTTCAACAGAAATAAAAATTGTAGATGATAATTTATATTTTAGAACAAATAATGAAAATCAAATGGTATTATCAACTAATGGTCGTTTAGGAATTGGTGGTAATCTTGTTAATGATGATTATCCATCAGAAACATTACATATTAAAGGAAATGTTAGAATAGATGGATTATTAATTACTAATCAAGGAGATGATGATGATGATGATGCAAGTAATATTGTTGGTAATCCAACTAATAGTTTTGATATTTTAGAAGATTCATTAAATATAACAGAAAATACATCAATATCTAATGCTTTTTATAACACAGAAGATTTTATATTAAATTATTTTGTAAAACCTCCACCAGCTCCTGTTTTAAATAATATTACTAAAAATATTTCAAATATTATTATTGATATAATAAAACCCCAACAATATAGTTTTGGATTTACTGAACATTTATTACCTTTACTAAGTAAATTAAATATTGATTATAAAAAACAATCAGATAATAATTATACAAATGTATATACTAATAATACTGATATAACTAAAATAAAAATTATATTAGATATATCTGAAAATGTTGTTGATAATGATACTTTTAATGTATATTTAAATGATACAACATTAGTTACTTATGATTTTAGAATATATTACACAAATAATAAAAATAATGATACAAATAGAAATTTAAATTATTTAGAATTATTAAATAATACATTTATTGGTTCAGGTGTTCCAGAAGCACCTACAAATTTAACAAGTACAAATATTACACAAAATAGTATAAGTATTTCTTTTGATAAACCAAATGATCATGATATAAATACTTTATTAGTACAATCAACACCATTAATTAAAGATTACAGTATAACTTATAATACAGTATCAACTATACGTAATAGTACTTTAATAAATCAAAATCAAACAAATCTATCTATTTTAGGTAATTTAACACATAATGCTCCTACTAATTATATTATATATGATTTAAATCCTGGTCATAATTACAATATAAATGTCAAAGCACGTAATCGAGTTAATACAAATTATTCATCAGAAAGCAATATTTTAAATATTACTACTTTAATTCCTAGTGGTCCAAATTATTTAAATTCAACATTAGAAGTTACTAATTTTAATGATTATTTATATAATAATAAAGGTTCTATTAATACAAATAATAATTTAAACATTATTAATAGTAATTTAACAACTACACTAGAAACTAATACAATTCAAGAAATTAGATTAAACTATGATACTAATTCCTCTAATACTTCTGCTGGTTCAAATATAACACAGTTTATTATAAATGATAATACTAATGATAAATATTCAATATATATTTTTGGTTTTGGTTCTATAACAAGCAATAAATCAAATAATAATTTAGATATTTTATTTTTTAACGAAAAAGATTATTACACAGAAAGCAATCTTCAAGGATTTTATAAAGTAATTGATATTAAATTAAGACAAAATAATTTAATACCAAGAATTGAACCATATTATTTAAGTATTACACAAAAAGTATTACTTGGTGGAAGTACATTTAATACTAATAATATTGAATATTATGTAGATAATTTAACTAATTTACCTGAAATAAGTTTATTGGAAATAGTTTCATTTGAAACAGAAGTATTTGAATATATATCAGGAATAAAAATATATAATGAAAATACAATTATTAATTTTACACTTATAGTAAGAAATATTGGTTCTTATTTTATACGTTCAGACTATTTATGTTCAAGTTTATATTTATCAGATATAGATGGTAATGTTTTTAGTGATGAATTACAAATTAAATTTAATGATAGTGATTTTCTATTTACTCCTAATATTTATAATTATAATACAAATAATTTACCATATCCTGAATATGTTACTATTAATGGAGATATTATATTAAAAAAAACAGTAGGAAATTATACTAATAATTTACAATTAAAATCTAAATCATATAATTTATTAGGTGAAAGCAATTTTATTATTGATAATAATGCATCTAAACCTATATTAATAGATTTAGCATCAATAAATACTGTTAATACAATTAATAACAATGATAATTATGGTATACAAATTAAATCAGGTATTGGACAATATCCAATTTTTGGAACAAATGTTGATGAATTTGGAGATAATTATGACCATACAACTTCATTATTAATTATACAAGATATGCAATTAATTAATGGTTATTTTACACCACCTGATAATAATTATTTAGATTATAGTAATTATATAGGAAATACTTTAAATTATACAAGTATTGTTTCAAATAATGATTATAGATATGTAACATTTAAATACAATATTGAAGATATTTCACCTAATATAGATAAATCAGTTGCTTTATTAAAATTAGAATTATTAAATAGTATTAATTTTACAAATCAAATAGAAAATGATATTAATATTTATGTAAAAATACATAATACTGATTCAAATTCTAATCATAATACTATATGGTTAGATGGTAACTCACCTATTTCACCATTAGGTGTAAATATTAATAATTCAGGAGTTGATACAGGAGTAAATGGTTTAGCTTGTTTATCAATTAGTGGAAATTATAAATCAACATCTACTATAAAATATTTATATGTTCCTATTGGTTCAAAAGGAACAATATATTTAAGATTTGGAATTAAAAATAATAGCACAAAAAAAATACAATTTTTAAAAATTACAGGAGTTATATAAAAAAATCATCATCATCTAAATCAAAATCACTTAATTCTTCTTGTTCATATTCCATAGGTAATACATATCTTAAAATACCACCTATACCACCAAAACCATTTTTAAATTGATTACCTTCTGCACTACAATCTGATATAAAATGTAATTCACATCCCCAATTTCTATAATTTTCAGAAAACCAATCTGTTAATAATTCCATTTCAACAATTTCTTTATTATTATCTTTTAATTCTTTACTAAAAATTATTTCTTCATTATTTTCTTTATCTCTTAAAACATAACGATTTAAATCTAAATCTTGAAATATTATTAATTTACTTACAGCGCCAGCTTCTAAAGAATATAAAGTATCTTTAATTCCAAAACAATATAAACCATTATCTATATCAATATTATGAAAATAATCTTGTAATAATTTTTTTTCTTTCACAAATTGTAAATTGCTTAATGATTCCTTTGATAATTCTATTGATTGATTTAAACCATTTTCACCTCCGTAAGCAATATCTAATACACTAATAACTTTATCCATTAATCTTTGATCTAAAAAATCTTTAGCAATTAAAGAATTTTTAAATTCAGCACATCCTGCTATTATAATTCCTTCTACATTTACTTTATCATCACTTATAAAATGTTTAGAAGCAAGTTCTGATATTTTTAATCTATAATTATGTCTTTGTTCATTTCTTAAACGACTAAATCTTAATGCTGATTGACCACCTCTTCTTGTTTTAGATTGTAATGTTACAGCAAAATGTTGTAATATATTTTTATTATTATTGCTTAATGTAGCAAAAGTTGTTCCATTTCCATCAACAATTATAAAACCATATTTATCATCTGATTGTAATAATTCTTCTAATGCTTCTACATGAAATTTAGAATCACACATATACAAAAAAGTATTTAATGGTTTAAATGGTTCAAAATCTATTGTAACTTTTTTTTCTTTATTACCTTCTTGTATAACAGTACCACAATATACTACTAAACCATTTTTAGGCATTTTATTATTATATAATTTAATTCTTTCTTGTGTAGATTTAATAGCAGTTAATACTGATAATCTATTAACTCTACTTTTAATATTTGATGCAGTTCCCATTTCATTTGTTAACATATGATTAATTTTACCTAAATCTTCTGTTGATGGCATAATTAAACTAATCATACTAGTTCCATTACCACGTGCTATTGATAAACTTTTTATCAATTTTTTAATTTTCCATATTTCAATTTCTTTTTTAATATCATCTTCTTCATTAGACATATATTATAATATATTTTATTTAATTTTAAATAATATTAAAAACAATTTTATTATTAATAAAAAAATATGTATATAATATAATGGTTAATTGGAAATCAAAGTATTTAGAAATTAAATTAAAATATATTAATGCTAAAAATCAATTAGTGAGTGGAGGCGGAGAAACTGGGAACATCACGCAAATGGCAGCACCAGCACAAAGGAATTTGACACCTTTAGAGCGCAGAGTACTGAAACAACAAGCAGCACAACAGCAGACTGAGGCGACAGAGGAGACACCAGCACCAGCACAAAGGAATTTGACACCTTTAGAGCGCAGAGTACTGAAACAACAAGCAGCACAACAGCAGACTGAGGCGACAGAGGAGACACCAGCACCCCCACTTTTTTCAGATCATTCAATACCACTACCTGGACTAGATAATTGTACTAATTGTGGAGAACCAGATTGTGGGACTTCTTGTAAGCATCCCGGTGTAGTACCGCCAGCACCAGCACCAGCACCAGCACCAGCAAGAAAAATTAGAGTTGGTGATTATGTAGTTGCTAGGGTGCTTATTAGAGATCCAAGGACGGGGTACGGAAGAGGATTGGTTGATGGGCCAAGTACATTTAGCTGGCAAACAATACGCGCACAAGTAATAGACAAAAGAAACCATTCAAGTCGACCAGGCTTTGAATATAGGGTTGTTGAGACGCAGGATCGAGAGAGCCACTGGATTTACCATGAAAATATTCTAAGTATTGAAAGAAGAAACAGACGGTAGGCTTAAAGGCAATATTTTTAACATGACGCGCTGGGTGGACAAATTTTTTCTAAATCTTCTGTTGATGGCATAATTAAACTAATCATACTAGTTCCATTACCACGTGCTATTGATAAACTTTTTATTAATTTTTTAATTTTCCATATTTCAATTTCTTTTTTAATATCATCTTCTTCACAAAACATATATAATATATTTTATTAAATTTTAAATAATAATTATATTTTAAATATTTTATATTATTATATTATATGAGTAAGTATAAAAATAAATATTTAGAACAAAAAAAAAAATATTTAAAATATAAACTTAAATTACAACTTTTAAATCAAAAAAAATTAAAAGGTGGTACAAATATAAAATCATATTTTATTAATAATTTTACTAATATTATTACTAATGGTAGAAATATTATAACATTTAATCCTTGTATAACACATTATAAAGATGATTTATATTTATGTTCTTATCGTGTTTTTTCACGTAATCCTTTATATTATGATGGAATGACAGAACATAGTAATCATCCTTGGTATATAGATTCTAATACTGAAATTGATACTTATTATGATCCAGGTCCTGGTGGTAAAAATGATACTGAATTTGTTCTTTTACAAATAACAGAAAATGGAAATATTAAAATTATTTTAGAGTATAGGGATAATAGAAAAATTGCTGAATCTTTATATGATGGATTTTTTAATAATTTAAAAAATAAAAATGATGCGCGAATTAGTTTTATTAAAACTACTAATGATTTAACTACATTTATTGTATCTTATAATGAACTTATAGTTGATGAAACATATAAAATAAAAAATAAAAATTGTAAAGATGGTTGTGTAGTTATAGGTGCAAATATTCTACATATAAGACATAAAGATAATAAATTATTTGTAGGACAAAATAATTTATTATGTCCTGAATATTCAGAAGAAATTGAAAAAAATTGGTCATTTTTTACACATAATGATAAGATAATGTTTTCATACGGAATATCAGGAGATACAAGTATATATAATATTAATCATAATAAATCTAATGATATTATATCTTGTAATGATAAAATAGGAGAACATAACGATATATTTACACAATTTAATAATTATTATAATAATAATATTAAAATATCTTGTTCAACTCCTGCTATAAAATATACTGATAATATTTATTTATCAGTTGGACATATTAAATATAATGTATCTGATATGGATATATATCCTGATGATTCACCTCTTGCAATTTATACAAAAGAAGAATTAAATAATGGAAGAATGATACATCCACATGGTCTTATATATATGATGTTTCTTTATACATTTTCTATTGAAAATTATAATATTATTCAAATTTCAGGAATGTTTACACCTGTATCTGAATCACTTGTTTGTTATCCTCTTGGTATAACTCGAATGAATGATAATAAATTTATTATTTCTTATGGTGTTCATGATGAAAGTTGTTATTGTATGTGTATCAATCCTGATGAAATGTTTTTAGAAAATAATGAACATATTCCGTTTTATACAATAAAAACTAATAATATGATAATAGAAGAATTACAAACAGATAAATTTGAAACATTAGAATCTAATAATAGTTCAATAAATTCTGAATTAAATTCAGAATTTATTTGTAATTCTTTAATAGAAAAAAAATATAAACCAAAAAATGAAACTGCTTATGAAAGTAATAGACAAATATATGGTGAAGATTTAGCTAAAAGAATAGATGAAGGTGAAGGGATTCCACTTGCTATGTTAGGAATTCTTGGTGGAAAATAATATTATTTATAAATTTTTCTACAAATTGAATATTCTTTATTATTAAAACATTCATCAACACATTTTACCATATTATGATTTTTTTTTGCAGTTTTTATATGTTTTTGATTTAAATTATATTTTTGCTTTCTCATCATTACCTTATAATGAATATAAACACCAACACTATATATTATTGTTGATAAACAATTAAATATTATTCCAAAATATTCATCTAAACTATCATAAATTAAAATATTTATTGGAATAATAAATAATATACAATTTAAATAAAATAGAAAATCTACTGATTTAAACATAAATTTATATCTATTTATACCAATAATTAAAAATTCTATACTTTCTTCTCTTATATATCTTAAATATTCCATAATAACATAACAAATAAATACTTGAAACATAGAAAATAAAAATCCAACTGATAAAAAGAAATAAGCAATTCTAATATCTAATTCTTTTGTAAGTGATAAATTGCTTTCTAATATTATTCCTACAAATTGATAACCTGATATTGATAAACCTAAATCAAATAAATCTTTATAAACATTTATAAAATCATCTAGTGCTTTATCTAATTTGTCTTTATCAATTTGTTTACTTAACTTATTATAACAATTAAATAATAATATATCAAAATATGTATCTCCTAAAACTATTAATTTATTTAAATTATCATTTGTAATATCTATCATATTAGACATTTAAAATATTAAATATTAAATGTTTTTATTCCTTAAATATTTTACAAAATTTATAAACTTTTTTTAGTAAAAATTT
>Ga0160423_10005525_pt1 | contig 10302 bp, 6 predicted proteins | sample CRUFie14St8metaG_FD_108191 | JGI IMG/M metagenome (GOLD analysis project Ga0160423, IMG submission 108191) | Marine microbial communities from the Costa Rica Dome - CRUD Field 142mm St8 metaG | ecosystem: Environmental > Aquatic > Marine > Oceanic > Photic zone | place: Costa Rica: the Eastern... | reverse complement strand
TAACGTCAATAAAGATACTGAGCCGCTCTGCATGGCTCCTTATCGATACAAACCGTGAACCCACACTTTTCTTTTTGGATTCTATTTTTTTCGACGTCGTCCTGCTCCTCCTCCTAACCAAACTAAACCAGACCACACCTGGTGCGCGGGAATGCGGAGCGGGTGGGATATTCTCCGACAGGGAGAAGGTTGCCGGCCACGGAGTTGTCCTGGAGGTCGAAGCGTATTTATTGTGTTCATATATTGATAATATTTTCAAAATGGTTCAAGAATTGTTCAAAAATTATTACAACTGGTCTGACAGCGGGTTGAGCTGCGAGACCCTCTTGCCCTGCGGCACCGGGTCCCCGTAGTGGTTGACGGTTGGATACTGAGCAGGATACTGGCCCGAAGCGCCGTAGGGCCCCGGGGACGCCCCGATGGTGCTGTCTCTGCCTGGAGTACCAAAGTTGCCAAGGTCGTGGTACCACTGGTTCTTCCTGGAGTTCAGCCTCCTCTTCTTCACAGCGTACGACACGTAAATGACGATGCCAGAAAAGACGAGAATTCCTCCACCCAACGCCACGTAGATCAGAATCATGCTGGCCGGCTTGTCTTCTCCGCCATCCTCCTCAACCTTGATGGGGCCCTTGATCTCAGCAAGGCCCTTGACCTCGTCGACGCTGATGTTATCCTTGTCGACGCCCAGGGCGTCGCTGAACCTGTCAGAGTCCTTGATGACCTCCGTCACCATTGTGAAGTCCTCCACCGTGGCCTTGGCCTGATCCGCTTGTTGCTTGCCCTGAGACCCATCGTACTTGATCTCCACGGCGGTGATGAGCGATCCTTGGGAAAGGGTCACGACAACCTGATCCCTGCGCACGCCAGCAACCTTGGACCACGAGGTCTTCAGGTCCTCCGCGATGGCCTCCAGCTGGCCCTCCTGTTGCAGCTTGTTGTAATCCACGCTCTCGAACCTGAGGGTGAACTCGACCTTGAAGGTGGCCGAGGGCTCAGCCGGAGGGGGCGGCGATGGAGGTGGTGGCGGCGATGGCGGTGGTGGTGGGGATGGCGGCGGCGATGGCGGTGGTGGTGGGGATGGTGGTGGGGGTGGGGATGGCGGCGCCGGAGGCCCTGGAGGCGGTGGCGACGGTGGCGGCGGAGGAGGCGATGGTGGCGGTGGTGGTGGAGGCGGTGGTGGCTGTTTCAGGGGCCAGTCCGAGGGCGAACCCCCGAACAGACCGACCAGATCGCTCGCCGCGGTGCTCGTCTGGACAGCCATGATCGAAGTCCCATCTGGCATGTTCCTGCATTCCTTCCAAGGAAAGTCCTGTGGGCCGTCGTACTCCTCCTGGGTCATCGGCGTGTGGCACTGCTCGTCAGAAAAGTTGGTGGTGTACACGCCAGAAGAGTTGGTGGTCGCGATCAGGCTCCATCCGTCATCATGCTTCAGGCACGTGTTCTGTGGGTAAAACTCGTACTTGAGCGAAGTGTTGCCCAAATCACACCCTTGCGAGAAGAAGTGAAGGCCCAGGATGTCGTAGCTTCCGGCCTCAAAGGAATCGGGCGCCACATGTTCGAATACATCCATGAATTCACTGAGCGGTGAGCACCCGATGCCCAGGTCGGCGCCAAAGGGCACCACATCCGTCACATTCGTGCCGTTGCAAGCCAAGCTTGCGCCCCACCGCAGGTAGAAGAGGTTCCCGTCATCGTCCCTGGCCAACGCCTCGCTCTCCGTGCTCTCGTGGTCTGGGTAGCACACCCCAACCTCCCACAGCCTCTCGAAATTCGAGGTGTCCTCGTTCTTGCAGTCCGTCTCCAGAAATTGTTTGACGTGGATCCACTCCTTGTGCTCACCCTGATGCGGAACCGGAACCTGGCGGTCGTACGTCTGGTTCACGAAGGGGAAGAGCGTCTGTGCGTAGGGCTCGCCGAAGAGGGACATCGCAGTGTCCAGGGCTCCCGACTTGACTGCCATCCCGACGTGGTGGTGGTGGCCATCGTTGCAGGACCCAACCTTGTACCATGTCAAGGTGTAGTTACCAGTGCAGCTGGCGTTATCAAAGGCCCTTTCCATGACAATCTGATTCGAGTAGAGGAAGTTTCCGTCGTCGTCCTCTTCGGGTGCCGTCATAGGATAGAACACCTTATTGCCCATGGTCTCGTAACAGTGGAAGTAGTCCAACATGAAAAAGGAAGCCCCATCAAGCTCACCAAAGCCACAGCCGTTGCTCCCGACCACGTCCTTGGTGACGTTGTACGTGTTGGCGCCGATCTGGGTGGTGGTCACGCTCGCGAAGCCAAGCTTGTCGTAGTGCATGTCCTTGAAGCAGCCGGCTTCACTGACGGCCCTTGATCCGATCTGCTTGCCGGACTCGCAACCGTGGCCCATGAAGGAGAACACCGTGTCCGAGGTGAGCTTCTGGGACCTCTGGGCGCTGGACTCCTCCTCGTCGTTATCGTAACACACGTCCAGCTGCACAAGGGTCTCGTAGTTGTGATCTGCATCGCCGCAAGTGGACTCGTTGCCATTGTACCGGATGGACCCCCAGGTCTTTTCTGGCACCACTCGGAAGGGGTAAGAGTCCGCGGCACCGCCAAAGAGTTCCTGCATCGCCATCGATGGGTCCTCCGGCTCTATGGCCATGATGCTCCGCGAGGGGTTGCCCGGGTCGATGACGCAGGTCCTGAACGGATAGAACTGCTCAACCGTGACGTTGGAGCAAGCCTGCTTGGGTATGGCCGCCCCGTACACCGTGGTCATGACCCCAGTCTCGTTTCTGTTCAGGAAGATGCTGGTCTGGTCGTAGTCAGAGTCTCCCTCCTCGACAAGGCAGGTGTCCGTCTTGAAGAACCTGTACTGCGTGGCGTCGTTGAACTGGCAGGTGGAGCCGTTGAAGAAGAGAGCAATCGCCCCGTAACTCCTGTTGAGCCCCTTGGGCTCGATGAGCTCGAGCTGATAGTTCTGCATCATTGGGGAGCACCCGAGACTAAAGTCGCTCGAGAGCGGCATCATCGTCTGCATCTGGCCGCCTTGAGCGCCGCAGGCCCTGTCCCCCCAACCGCCAAGCATCATCTCGCTCTGCATGACTGGATCCTGGTCCATGTAAAACATGTAGCTCACCTGATCCTCTTCGTCGTCGGAGACCCCGCAGACGCCCACCTTGTAGAGCCTCTCAAAGCCCGGGGTATCCTCGTTGATGCACGAGTCCTCCTGATACTCCTTCATCATTACCCAGAGGTTGGTGCTTGGCGCCGGATTGGGCGACACCGGTGCAAACGTAAAATTACTGAAGGGAAACCTCTCCTGAGGCATGTCGAACTCCGCCATCAAGCCGTCGAGCACCGTCAACGAGCTCCTCGTCGGCTGGTTTGTGTAGTAATTTCCTTGATGGTCCTGGTTATGGCGAGCGTAGCAGGCATGTGCAGTCATATAGTGTGGTTCGTACATTGCGCCGGTTGCGTTGCAGGTCGAGTCCGGGTACTTCTTCTCGACTATGTGGTGCTGCCCATCGGACAACATCGGAAACCACATAGTGTTCCCGTCCCACGGGCTGCATTCGAAATAGTTTCTGGCCAAGAAGCTGATCTCGCTGTAGTCAAACTTGCAACCGTGAGAAACCACGACGTCCTTTGAGGTTGTAAAGCTCTGGTTCGCGATGGTGGTGTCTTCGAACTTGATGTAGTACGGAGAGGTGGGCTCCGGGACCTTGACGCAGGCCCCATCTCCGATGGACACGGTGTTGTAAAGGTTCTCCGGCTTACAGGCCTGGCCCGTGAACATCTGCCAGACCTCCATCCCACCGTACTGATCCGAGGTGGTGAACCTGCCGGAGCCGTAGTTCGAGCTCGATGGGCCGGACGACTCGGCATCGTAACACAGCTCGTTCTCCTTGAGGAAAATTGGGGAGGCGGGGGCTGGCTGGCTGCAGCTGGCGTCCATGTACCACTGGTACGATGTCCAGGTCCTCTGCACAGGCTGCGAGGGTTGGGACGAGACCAGCGGAAAGTCCGAGGCTACGGACCCCGGGAAGACGTTGAGGAGATCGAAGGCGGCGGTCTCCGGGTCGAGGGCCATCTGGGCAAACCCGGCACCCTGGCCAAAGCTCTCCACGCAGGTTCCAAAGTCAAAGTCGATCTTGAAGTTGAAGGTCTCCTCCTTGCAGTCGTGCTGGTGGAAGGACGTTTTCCTCACGGTGTTCGGGCCCACCCTCTCGTACAAGGTGCTCTCCGTCGAGTCCGGGTCGTTCAAACACCCACCCTCTGGGTACATGTTGATCTGGTATTCTGTGTGTGACCCCTCATCATCCGTGGAGCACTTGTCATCGAAGAATGTCAGCAACACCACGGCGAAACCCTTGCTCGAGGTGTTGTAGGACTGCGCTTCGAGGTGGCTCACGGCGTGACCCTCCCACATGTTCGCGCAGCCCAACCCCAAGTCATTCTCGAGCGGGAGCTTGTACATCGGAACGTTGTCGCAATGCTCTGTCATGTAGAACAACGCGTAACTCGCCCTTCCGAACTGGTCCCGGGAGATCGTGTGGCTAACGTAAACCGCCCCCGGCATCCGGTAGCACCGGCCCATCTCCCAGATCGCCTCAAAATCCCTCGTCATACCGCTGCCCTGGCACCACTTGCCCTCGTAGGCCTTGTTGTGTACCCACTCCCTCCTGTCCCCGACGTGAGGGACGGGGAACCATGGGTCCGGAGTGTTGTCCTCCTTGAAGGGCAAGTCGACCTTGGGGGTGTCGTAGAGCGACGCGAAGAATTCCAAGGCGCCGCTCCTGCCGGTCCCGGCGATGTAGGCCTCCGGATCCTGCATTCCACCAACAAAAGTGCAGGTCTCAAAGGGGATATACAATGCGGTGTAGTTGAGGGCGGGGCCGCCGTCCGAAGGGCAGGACTGGGACTCGCCATAACTCGACACGATGATGATCGGGGCCTGCTGAAGGATCAACAGGTCGTAGGTCTGGTAGTTGTCGTGCTCGTAACACTTGCCGTAGTCTCTCGGGTCATAGTAGTCGTTCCTCGGCGTCACGCTGCCGGGAACTTGGCACCGGTTGACCACGAAGTCCTCCTTCATGTCATACTGCATGCCGGCCAAGTTGGTGGAAACGTGCTTGATGTAATACTTGTTGTCAGGATCGTCGGGGCTTTCCTTGCGGCAGGCGCCATCCGAGGTCGCCTCGCAGCCCAAAAGTTGAAGAGAATCGCAAGCGTTTCCGCTGTACGAGCAACCGTGCGTGGAATTCAACTTGTACGAGTACGACGTAAGGTCTCCCCCAGGTAGCTGGTAGCAGTAGTCGTTCCTGTAGATACGCCTGGACAGACCGAAGCCCTCCTGAACAGGCTCATTGCACGTCGGGCTCTGGTGGTACTCGTGGACCGTGAAATGCGATCCGTGGTCTCCCAGGACGCTCGAGAGGCCCGACGTCGCGATCAGGAGCGCCAGCAGGATCGCCGGCGCGGACGGCCTCATCGCGCCCAAGGGCGCCATCGTCGCTCCCGTCGCCTCTCTGGGTCTGGGTGGTCTTGGGGGCGCGCAGTCTTTGTGCTTTGCAATCTTTGTTCTTCTTTCCCCCTCTGACGAAAGGTGAGAGCTTTCTTCGAAGAAATGTTTCGCGAAAAAAATTTCCCAGTTTTAGCTGGGGTAGAATGAAGTAACGTTTTATGTTTTGTCGCGATCAGCATTGGTACGGGCTCAGACCCTCGCGGCGGCGGGCGACCCCGCGGCTAGAATGAAGTAACGTTTGATGGATGGTGGGTACGGGCTCAGACCCTCGCGGCGGCGGGCGACCCCGCGGCGGCATCTCCCGCGGACATTTCCAATGAGGACTTGAGCCGGTCGACCGCGTCCATGTTCCTCCTGGATCTCTCGAAGAACTTCTCCGCCCCTTCCTTGCCGAGCCATCCCTCGACAAACTTCTGGTCCTCTGCCCTGAGGTCCAAGGTTCGCGAGTCGGGAACCAGGAATGCCGTGGTCAGAGCTCCTGCGATGGAGATGGCCCCCATGATGTAGAACATGGGGGTCAATCCGATGCTGTCCAGCATTTGCGCAATGCCCTGCTCCCCCACAACGGCTCCGAGCTTGCCTGACATGGCCGACAACCCATGACACCTCGCCCTGACGGGCGTGGCGTAGACCTCCGCCGGAATCAAAAACGTTGTGCTGTTGGGGCCGAACTGGTAGAAGAAGGTAGCCAGGCTGGAAATTTGGAAAAAAGTCAGTTGCGAGAACGACGGTGTGGAAAGCAAGGTCAGCGTGAAAGGATCTCGTGGGACTCACCAGTACAGGAAGACAAAGATCCCGGTGTTCTCGGGGCGCTCCAGAATCGGCATGATTCCGCCGATGAGGAAGAAGAGGAAACCAACGAGCACGAACCCGCCGAGCTGGAGCCTCTTGCGGCCCATCCAGGGACGGTCCACCACAAAAGCCGCGAGGAAGTATCCTGGCAGGGCGACCGCAACGTAGAGCCAAGTGTATCCGGTGACCTGGACCGCCGAGAGGCCAGAGTTGACTTGTGTGGTCACTTCTTTGGAGAACAGTGAGTTGCCGTACATGATGATGTCCCACAAGAACCAAGACCCCGCGGTGCCCGCCAGCCTCACGCCGTATGTCTTCACAATTGTCAAGTATCCGGGTTGCTCCAGCCCATCCCTTGCCTGCTTCTTCTTCAGGGCCTCGTACTGCTTGCTCTCCGTCCTAGTGATCCTGTAAGGCAGCAGCCCTAGGAGGAAGACGATCGAGATTCCCATCGAGACGCGGTAGTTCGTGGCTACGGTGTCCGGCTCCTGGCAGGTCCCCTTGGCGTCGCAAGCCACCGTGAGGAAGAAGAAGATCATGTTTCCAACGTTCTGCCCGATTCCCTGGCAGGCGAAGGTGAGGAGGACGTCCCTTCCCCTCCTGGCTGCGTTGGCCCCCTTGGTCATGGTCCTCTCGCTGGCGATGGACGCCGAGAGCGGGTACTCTCCGCCCACCCCGACGCCAAAGACGAAGTAGGACACCGCAATCCACCAGAAGAACTGGTCGCACTGCTGGCGGTTCCCGTCGGGGAAGGGAGCCGGGCTGGCCGCGGTGAGGAAGATGGCGCCAAGGAGCATCAGGACGTTGGTGGTGATGGAGCCGAGCCTTCGGCCGAGGCGGTCGGCGACGAGGCCAAAGATGACCATGCCGACCACCACTCCGACCTGCGAGAAGGAGAGCGAGGTCAGAAGCGAGAACGACAGCAAGGAGGGAGGAGGAGGAGACTTACCAGGGAGGCCAATTTCGTGTACCCGTCTCTCTGCGCGTCATAGCAAGTCGTCCAAGGGGCGTTTTTCTTGAACGGGCCGCCGACCTGGTTGAAGATGAACAGCAAGTAGCTCTCGGAGAACAACCCGAACCCGGGTATCAGGCCGACCTGCACCCAGTGCCTGAGCCAACCGCACGGGGCGCACTTCTTCTGTGTCGTCGCTCCTAAGTCATCCTCCCGCGGATCGTCTTTCCTCAAGCTAACCTCGAAGACTTCGTCGACGGACTGAAGCGACAGGTCCATCGCACTGTTGCTCCTCGAGCTCAGCCTTTAGCTTGGCCTCCTCCGCCTCGCACACCTCAAGGGTCTCCTCGAGGTGATCGATGTCCGACAGCCGCTCTCTCTCTCTCTCTCTCTCTCTCTCTCATCCCGCCCCCGAGGCACCACCATTGCGGCGGCCTGCATGATCGAATCTTCGCACCACCAGCTGCGGCCAAGTCACGCCCAGAGAAACCGTTATCTCGGATCTTCCGGTTTTTCGCGGGAAGGCCTCCAGCGTTTTTTTTTCTTTCTTTTGCCGAGAAGGAGCGAGAGGAGGCAGGGACCGAACCCGCAAGACATCGATCGATCGATGTCGCCTCCGGGGTCCTCGACGGTTGGGGATGGCGGCGGAGGCCGCGACGATGACGACGACGACGAAGGCAGGGGTACGTCGTACGAGGAGCTCAGGAGGGAGAACATGCGGCGGAACAGAGATCGGATGGAGAAGCTGGGAGTCCGTAGCCTGGTGCCGAAAAGTCCGAAGAAGGCGAAGAGGAAGTGGGAGCGCGCGCGGCACGAGGGCCCCGTCCGGCAGTCCGCGAGGCTGAGGCACGTCCCCCCGGTGACCTACGAGCTGCCCAGGGACTACCTCGAGTACGACGGCGAGGGGGGAAGGCGGGGAAAGCGCAGGGTGGTGCCGAGGCCGCCCGGGGAGGCGAAGAAGGTCAAGGTCGCCCCTCCGCCCCCATCGCCGGACTCTTGCAGGGCTCTCGCGATCGACAAGGCGGGGTGGTCCGACCCGAACCTCGTTGGCACGCTGCTCACGCCGACCAACGGCCTCGGCCCAAAAGCTTTTGTGATGGCCCGTCTCAAGGGCCCCGACGGGGCGGGCCGCCTTTCCCCCCCCCGGTTCAGCAAGTACTCCGGGATCCAGGAGCGGGCCAACGCGGTGTGCCTCTTCGTCAACGTGTCCTCCAAGGGCGGCCAGCTGGCTTACAACAACCTCTTCCTGGACGACTACGGTAGAATGACCTGGTTCGCGCAGCGCTTCCATGTGGAGGAGACCCCAGTGGTGCAACGGCTAATTCGGCTTACCTCGGCCAAGGCCGAGAAGGGAGATGAGGTCCCAGACCCGGTTCTCCTGTTCTGCCGGAGAGAGGGGGAGCCCTACGTCTTCGGCGGAAAACTGTCGCTCAGCGAGTTTGACCCAGATGCCAGACCTCTAAAGTTCGTTTGGACTTTGGTCGGTGCGGACGGGCTCAGGGCGTCGGAGGAGTTCCTGGAGATCGTGGAGGGAAATTGATGAGTGAAGGAAAGTCCTAAAATAAACTCTGGTGCGGGCCGTGTTACGCCACGAATTCCTGAAACCTCTAGATGAGCGACTGCTGGGACGGGTCAAACGCAAACGCCGGGGTTCCCGGTCTCTGTTCGGTCTTCTGGGCAGGTGGCGCAAACCCAAAGTCGCCCAGGCCGAAGTCCGGCATTCCAGCAGCGGGGGGCCCCTGCTTCTTCTCCAGCTCCGCTAGTTGCCTCCTCAGAGACTCGGCCTCTTCCTTGTACTCCCGAGCCTTGGCTCTCAAATTTTCATATGCACTTTTTGTTCATTTTTTGTAGCCACACAGACAGAGAGAGAAGCGGAAAGGGTCAGTCGATTGATTGGACGAGAGCGGCTGCCTCATCTCACCTCGCCCCCTTCTTGTTCTGCAGCTTCAGCTTCTCCAGCTCGGCGGCCATCTCCGCAGGTTCGCTCTCAGACCTCCCCCTGGCCCCTGCCTCCGCGGTGGGCAGGTCGGCGGCGTTGATCGGCATGGAGCTCCGCCTGGAAGCCCTCTGCGCCCTCATCGTCATGCTCTGGTCGTGCCTGCAGATGTCTTGGATCCATTCGGGCGGATTCTCGAGTGTAAACTTGGCGCACTCGTTCAGAGTCTTGCTGAACTCGTCCTGTGCAAAGAGGAGCTCCATGTTCGCCGCGAACAGCTGCGAAGGCGCCTTGGTCAGAAAGGCGTTCAGGAACGTCACGCACTCCCCCTGGAGCTGCTCCTCCTCCTTGATCGCTTGCTGTAGCTTGGCCTCGTTCCCGGCGATCTTGTCCTGCTTCTCGTTCTTCTCCTTCAGGCCCTTGACCTTTCGTAGGTAGTGACAAGTCTCCACCTGGGCCTTCCGCAGGGCGTTCACGATCTTCGCGGCCCGCTTCTGCTCGTCGACACTCTTGTCCACGACCTTCATGAAACTTGACACGAAAGCGCTGGCGTACTCCCTGCACCCCACCGTCATGCCCTCCGTCTTCCTCTTCTTCTCGAGCTCCTCTGGGTCCGCGGGGGTGTACACCAGCTGCTCCACGGTCATCATCGAACAAGAGAAGTCGTCCGCCTTGCCGCTGAGCTTGTTCAGCAGCGTATACATCGAGTCGCCATCCTTCTTGATCGCGGCGAGGCACTCGCTGTACCGCTCGAACTTCTTGAGGAAGTCCTCGAGCTCGGGATCCTGTGTTTGGGTTGGTATGCGTCAGTCAGTCAGAAAAAAGATGGGATCTTTGGACAGACGAGAAGCGTAAAGCGTTTCGGGCTTCCTCGATATCGAAGATGGTTCTCACCTTCTCCCTTTCGCTCCCCTTGATCCTCGACTCCAGGCTTCGCCTCACTTTCTTCAATTTAAGCATCCTGCTACGCCGACGTTCCCCTGCCCGTTTCCTCAAGATGGCCGACGGTTTGCCCCCCCCCCCCCCCCCCCCCCCGGCGCCGGGGCCCCAAAAAAGGGGGCGGAGAGTGAGGCAACCCCAACGAGGCCCACGGGGAGGGGGGGGAGGGGGGGGGAAAACCACGCAACG
>Ga0160423_10005523_pt1 | contig 10304 bp, 11 predicted proteins | sample CRUFie14St8metaG_FD_108191 | JGI IMG/M metagenome (GOLD analysis project Ga0160423, IMG submission 108191) | Marine microbial communities from the Costa Rica Dome - CRUD Field 142mm St8 metaG | ecosystem: Environmental > Aquatic > Marine > Oceanic > Photic zone | place: Costa Rica: the Eastern... | reverse complement strand
CGCTAAAGATTGGTTTTTCTAAAAAATTGGAGGGATTTATTGATCTTGGTTTGACCTTGTTGATGGCTAGTTCCCTAGAAGGTTTTTCTGCTTCATTCTTCTTAAGGCTCAAACCATTTTGTTGCCACCAAGGGAGAACTATCAAAGATACTAACGCGATAGCAACCAAGAAAATAAACTTATACGAACCAATCATAGTGGGGCACCGTTTAGCATTGTCAGCGTGAAATTAAAGTTCAATTTTGCAAGCCCCTTATTGTTGCCAAACGGTGCAATATTAGCATTAGTTACTCTTATAAGTGGTTTATGATTTTCTAGCTCAACTAGAAACCGATAAAATTTAGGTATCGACGAATAACCTTTTATAGATATGAACAACTGGCTAAGGGGTCCCCTCTGTTTTGGGTTTAAAATTTGCATTTGGGTAAGGCTTATTAAGTGTCTTGCTGATATTTCTCTCACAGTTGTTTGAAGTTGGTTCATAGCCTTGCTAGAACTTGAGAGCTCGATCAGCTTGGATTTTTTAATTTCTTTTTTTACAGCTGCGACGTTCGACGAGAGTTGTTTGTTACCTGCAATGATACTACGTTTTTTCAAAACCAATCGTTCGAGCTTAGCTTCGGATTGCAATTGCTGTTGACGGAATTCATTCAACGGCCAATAGATGGCGCACGCTAGAACGAAAAATAATCCGATGAGTATTAACCACGCCTTGCCAGGGCTCATAGGCTTTACAGACAAACTTGTCATTAGAAACGTACCCTTACAACTAAGTTAAACCTTTCGATTGCCTTCTCGGGTTCTCGGGTTATCGGTGAACGCAGGCTGGGAGATTCGAACATTGCTGAACTGCCAAGGATTTCCACTACGTCAGAGGCATTAGAGGCAAAACCTTGCAGGACAAGTTCGTTGTCTTTTAAATGAAATCGTCTTATCCAAGCCGTGTCTGGTAAAATTTTTGATAATTCATCCAAAATTTCAACTACAGTCGGTTGCTGGCGTGAAAATTCGTTGATTATTTTGACTTGTTCTTCGTATAAGTGGAAATTTTGTTTTCTTTTATGAAGATCTTCGCTTAACGGCGTTATACGTTTATCTTCCGCAAGGAGCCTCTGGTACGCCCGGTGTCTCTCGATAAAAGGGGACAGTAAGGCCGTTACTAAAAGTGTTAATATCACCAAAGCGGTTATGACCTGCAATCGACTATTTTTATCTGATGCAGAGCTCTCGAGCATAAAAGTGCCGCCGTATTCTGCTAGGTTGTCAGTGTTTTGAGCGACGAAACGTTGTGGTTTTAATCCTGCCTTCGTCGCCGTTTCGTAGATCGTTGTCAGTTTTCTCTTGGGCACAACGTACACTAATAGATTGACATGAGTTCCTTCTGAACCAAGCACCAAATGATCAATCTTAACTTCGTCATAGTGAAAAGCAGTCCTGCGTTCAATTTCACTCTCCAGTAATTGTTCTATTGAATGTTCAGCAACTTTTGGAATTGAAAGATGGAAAGTAACAAAATCTTCTTTGGGTATGAGGATAAATTGATCACCTTTAAGCTTATTTAATTTAGAGAAGAAATTATTTTGATCTAGCTTACCAGACCAGATAATGCGTTTGCCTCGGCATTGAAAAAATTCAACATCTACTTCTCCCAGGTTGACAAGCACAAACTCGCTTCCAAAACCTAGGGAAACGGCCAAGTTGGACTGGAGGCCAATCCTTATGCCCTCACACCAAGAGCGTAAATACAATTTAATGTCCGACACGATACCAAACTACCTCAACATTTTTGGATAAGGTATAGTATAAAAAAGCGGCACGAAGCTAGATCACTAATTTACTTTCCAATCTATGATCTTGAATGGTCTTTCGGGATTCTCGAAAACTTCGATGTAAGCGTAAGTAGAAAAATAGGTTCCCGGTCCTTTAGAATTTGATGCAGCAATTCTATAAATTCTTTGCGGAGGAAACTTATTATAACTATCTGGATATTTTTTAATAGCTTGTTTCAAAGTAGATGACGCAGAGACTTTATCAACGGCATCAGATCGACACTGCAGCGTAATTTCGTTTATTAGACGTTGTTTTATATCAGCTTGTAGCCCGGGTATAGACAGAATCTGGTTAGTGCTCTGAAAGCCACCAGGCATCGCTCGCGCTTTTTGAATACCTTTGATAAAGTCTTTGTGTTCGGCGGATCCTAGTGCGGTTAAAAGTGCATCTAAAATTTTTAGATCGCCTTCATTGATGTCCCAGCGTCCACATGCGTTATTGACATCCACCTCGATTTTTTGATTGCCAACTTCAACTTGATGCTTGTGGCTATTTCCATATACTTCTGTTGGGAATTCGTTATTCACTAACTTAAATATTGCTACATGGATGGCACCCTCGGCCTCTGCCTGGCTTTGAGCTCGTTTTATAATGGTTTCAGTTGTTTCAAGAGCCTTAGAACTCAAATTCAAAAAGCTGAGAGTTAATGTTGATAGTATCACTAGGGCAACCAATGAAAACATCATGGCTATACCTTGTTCGTTTCCCAATTTCACTAATCTTCTCTCCATATTTTGACAATAACCGGATTATTTCGTCCATCCCAAAAACGGATTAATTCTGGTAGCTTCGTGGTATCGAACCATATCGCATGCCACTTTTTATTTTCTCTTGGCTTTATTCTTCCAAAATAAGAAAATTTGATTTGGGTGTTTTTAAAAGAAGCAATTTCATCTTTAAAAATACCTCGGGTAAATATTATTGATCCGTTGTCGTCCCTTTCAATGGTCCTTTTTTCTGGCCCATTTTTTCCTGGAAAAAGATATTTCACAATCGTTGGTCTACCAACAAAGTAAACGCCTCGATAATCCTTGTATTCTACTTTTATTGAAAGAGCTGATGAGAGATTTTTATAAAGTAGGTTCTCAAGTTTGTTTCTTTGGCCAACTGCTGTCAATTTATCCGAGAATTTTTTTGAGCCCTCCCATATCGAAATTGTACCGGGAAGAAGGAGTGCCATGGCTAGAGACAAAATTGTCAAAGAAATCAAAAGTTCCAGGAGAGTAAAACCTTGATCGCAGTCCCGTTTCATTTAAAGGCCTGTTTTCTTGAACTACGAACTGTTTTGAACGCATAAATCGTATTGGCATTAAAAATTAGAGTTTTAAGGTCAAGCAGTTGTAAGTCTGTTTTTGATATTAATTGAGTAGTTCGATGTTGGTATCGTTCGGTTATTATAAGCTCCCAATACCAATCAGAATTTAATTTGCCGTTTTGGGTCCCTGGTTTAAGGGGATATTCGACCCCAACACTACTAAAAATAGTTTTTGCTAAGCTTGCAGCGACAGTGGCTTCTTCCGCTCTTTTGACCTGCGCAACGCTATTACGCCCGATTTGCAATAACGCCAAAAGAATAATAGTTATTATCGCAAGCGCTACCAAGCTCTCCAGCAGTGAAAAGCCATGATCTTTTTTCATTGCAGAATGATGTCGGCGTTCTCTGAAGTTCCCCCGGGAAGTCCATCAGCACCGTAGCTCTTCAGGCTGTAGGGTTTACCTTTAATTCCGGGAGTGGTGTAGACATAAACTCCCCCCCATGGATCTTTTGGCACTTCGTTGGATTTTAGGTAAGGACCACTCCAGCGGTCTAAACCTTCTGGTTGTTCTATTAATATTTTCAGGCCTTCCCCTTCATCGGGATAACGTCCAACATCGAGGTTAAATAAATCTAGTGAGAGTCTTATATTTTCTAACTGGACGCGAGCTACGTCACTTTTTGCGTTACCTAACATTTTCATTACTTGCGGTCCTGCGATTGTAGTCAGCAAGCCTATTATGACAAGAACGACAAGTAATTCCAGAAGTGTGAAGCCAGACTCTGCTTTTTCTGATTTAAGAATTTTGTGTTTGCTAGAGCACATTGTGGTTATCTCATATAAAGCTAGCGTTCAAACTCATTGTAACGGATATTAGAGCAAAAATAATTAAACCAATAACGCATCCAGCAAAAAGTATCACGGCGGGTTCGACTAAAGACATTATTGATTTCACTTTTCTTGCATTATCTGCAGTCAGGAAGTCTGCTGCTTTATCTAACATGATATCATAGTTGCCTGTATCTCCGCCCGTACGCGAAAGCTGAATTGCAGCGTCAGGGAAAAGACCAGTTTCAGCCATTGCGTCTGTTAAATTAATGCCTTTTTCCACTTGCCCAGCCAACGCTTTTCCTCGTTCTTGCATTATATTAAATGAATAAAGGTCAGCACATAAATGCAGCGCGTCCTGTATTGGAATATCATGTCTTAATAATAAAGCTAAACTGCGGCACCATTTCCCTACTTCGGTTGAATTCGTTATAGGTCCCAAAATTGGCATGCTTAACAGTAGCCTTTGGCGGAAAGTTAATCCTACCGGACTTAAAATTAGTAAGAGAACTATTAAAATAAAGACGCCCAAAATCACGCCATATTCTGTCAAAAAATTGGCCAATGAGAAAACGAAATTACTAATTAGGGAAAGCTCAATCTCGTTCTGGTTTGCGATAGTTTCAAATCTAGGGACAACGAAGGTAAACAGAAAAATTGTTGAGGCGAGTGCCGAAATGGCAAGTATGCAAGGATATACAAAAGCCGTTTTCATCTGTTCAGATAGATCACTCTTTGTCCTATGATGTTCATACAATTGACTAAATCCCTCTGCGAGTTTACCGGTTTGCCAACAAGACTTAATTAACGCTCTATCGAAGGCGTCGAAAAATTTCGCCTCGCGATCAAGAATTTCAGGTAAGGTGCTCCCTTTTTCCAGTTCCCCTGCTACTTTAGAAGAGAAGCTTGAAAAAAGTTTTGAGGTTGAATCTCTGCCAATACTCCTGAAACTCTTCTCTATAGATACGCCTGCGTCGAGCAATAAACTCAGCTGTTGCAATAATAAGATTAACTGTCCACTTTCACTTGATCTCATATGCATGAGGTCTGCCTTGTTTAAATAACATTTAATTGACTTGTAATTTCTTCGGCACTGGTTTGCAGGCTAATTATGCTGTCTTTTATTTCATAGGGTTTTAGGTTTACGTCGTCGACGACTTTATCACACCCTTCCAAATTGCCGTTCTCTAGAATATATTGGCGGATCCTATCATCTAAGCTTAGTATTTCCATGATTGCTACTCTTCCGTTAAAGCCAGTTTGGTGGCACGTGCTGCAACCTTTTGAGTTGGCAATAATTTCATCTTCCGTTAAGCCAAAAGCTACTGTCTCTGATGGCGTGGCTTTCCTTTCGCTTCTGCAATTAGTGCATAACTTTTTAATTAGGCGTTGCCCTATCACACCCTTTAAGGCAGCACTTATAAGAAAAGGCTCGATTCCCATATCGATTAATCGTGTCACGGCGCCAAGCGCATTGTTTGTATGCAGGGAGGAAATGACTAGGTGTCCGGTCAATGCGGCTTGTATCGCTAGCCTCGCTGTTTCAGCGTCTCTTATTTCACCGACCATAATAATATCTGGATCTTGACGAAGAACAGACCTCAACAAATTTGAGAAGTTTAGGCCGATTGCTGGGTTTGCTTGAATTTGATTTATGCCATCTAATCTATACTCTATTGGGTCTTCGAGCGTAATGATTTTATGAAAGGGCTGATTTATCTCATTCAGTATTGCATAAAGTGTGGTTGTTTTTCCGCTTCCTGTTGGTCCAGTAGTCAGTATCATGCCGCTTGGATTATCCAATAGTTTTCTTAGTCTTGATAAATTTTCGCCGCTTGTGTTGAGCGCGTTTAAATTTTTTGGGCTGCTGCTTGGGTCTAGAAGCCTAAGTGCTAAGCTCTCTCCATTTATTGTTGGGACAGACGAGATTCGCATGTCAATTTCTCTTCCATTTGCTGAGATTGTGGCTCGTCCGTCTTGCGGCAATCGTTTTTCGGCTACGTTTAAATTCCCGATAATTTTTATCCTGCTTATGAGCATATCAGAAATATACTTTGGGGGTGCGTTTCCTAATTCTATTAGTTGTCCATCAATCCGATAACGTGTTTTTAGACTTCTTTCAAAAGCTTCTATATGCAGGTCAGAAGCACCATTATTTATAGCTGTGTTGATTAATTCTTCGAATATTTTATCTGCCGGACCGCTCTCTTTTCTAGAAGCAGGGTCATTATCAAAATTTACAGTAGTATCAGCCTTTTTTGTCAAACCTTTCTTGTACAATCGGTCAAAGGCCCTATCGAGGTGATGTTTCTCTGCGATGCAGACTTTAATATTTTTATTGATCAAAAGCTTCAATGATTGAAGACTGGTTTCATCAAATGGATCAGCCATTGCTATTGTTAATTCATCATCATTTTCATCGAGCGGAAGTATTCTATTTTGACGAAGAAATGAGTAGCTGGCACCACCTGCTTCAATTGCCTTGTCGGGGAACTCAGAGGGTCGGGCTACGGTGATTTCCAAATATTCAGCAATTACTTGTGTCATCGCTTCTTGGTCGACTAGACCATTTTCTAAAAGTATTTTATCCGGTCGTAATGCTGAATTCAGATCTGATGGTAATCTACTATCGCCACGCTTTATTAGGCCATTGCTATCTAGCACGTCCAACAGTCTTTTAGAATCTATCATACATACCTCTTGAGAAGTTGTATTTCTACTATTACCTCTTTCGGCTTCACTTATAAAGCGGCTTGTAAAACATTAATATCATGGACAACAAATCAAAATAATGAATAGTATTAACAAGGAATCACAATAAAGAGGGTACGATGAAGGATATTTATTCCGACAGATCATATGGAGAAGATAAAGTTGGATTTGGCGAGCAACTTGGCATTTTGGTGGTAGACTTCCAAAAGGCTTTTACCGATGGACGTTTTCCGATGGGTGGAAGTGATCGCATTGATAAGGCGGTTGAAAACACCGCGAAACTATTAAGCGTTGCGCGAGAAAAAAACATCCCCGTTGCGAGTTGCTTCGTTGCGTACCCAAACATCGCTTCTATGCCATATTGGAAAGTAGGTGCGATTAAGGAAACATTATTTGAAGGTTCTGAGGCCGCTGAACTTGATCCAAGGATTGCAGACCATAAATATGATTACGTTTTTCAAAAAGAAGGGGCATCAGCGTTCTTCATGACGCCATGCTCAGCTTTTTTTACAAAGCATAAGGTCGATACTATCGCTGTGACTGGGTGTGTAACAAGTGGTTGTGTGCGAGCGTCGGCGGTGGACTCATTTCAATTTGGTTTTAGAACTATGTTGGTTGACGATTGTTCTGGTGACCACGACGAGGGGCCGCATCAGGATACAATGAGAGATGTTGGTCGAAGGTATGCAGATGTTGTGCAGAGTGATGATGTTATAAATTTTATGATGCGCAATAATTAGAGGTTTTTTTAAAAATTTTGCCTAAACTTGCTGGTCAACAATACTACGGTGAATAGGTTACGAGAATCTGTCCAAAAATCCGCAGGGAAAAAACCAGCTGCTTCAACTAAACGAGAGAAGCTTTGGTGCGTGTATTTGTAACAATTTTCAGTGTGAATTGTCTCATGTAAATCGAAGTGGAAATTAATACCTGCAATACAGACAGTTTGAACTGCAAGACTCATTAAGTGCATTTCGACGCGGTGATGCTCCTCGTTGTATGTGACTACATGCTCAAACTTGTTTAAATTAAAGTTGCCACCAAGCTCCCTATTTATTCGTATTAAAATATTTTTATTGAATTCGGAAGTGACACCCGCTTCATCGTCATAGGCCTTCAAAATAGTGTCACGATTTTTTTGGAGGTCTACACCTATGAGCATTAGTCCATTTTCCCCAACTGTGGCTCTGACTGATTTAAGAAAATCAATAGCGTCTTCTTTCTCGAAGTTTCCTATGGTTGAACCAGGGAAAAATGCAACTTGTTTTTCCGCATTCAGTAATTCTTTTGGGAGTTTGACGGGTTTAGTAAAGTCACCGCTTATAGGAAAAACATTCAGGTGCGGAAATTCGGTTCTAATTTTTTTAGCCGCTACCATGAGCTGTTCTTTTGAAATGTCGAGAGGTACAAGAGCATTGGGGCTTTCTAGTGCTTCGAGGATTATCTTTACTTTTTCAAGTGCACCCGACCCATATTCTATTAAAGTGGCATTGGGGCCAATTCTCTGTGCAATTTCGCTTACATTGTTTCTCAGGATCATTGTTTCGGTTCGGGTTGGATAATATTCCGGTGTAGTGCAAATACGCTCGAAAATTTCTGCACCGAATTCGTCGTAAAAGTATTTCGGACTGAGTTGTTTCTGCGCCGAGGAGAGACCGTTAATAACGTCGTCTAAAAAAGTTTTTGCTTCTGATGTTTCCATATTCTTTCAATTACAAGATTTTCCTGATCTACGTTTCAAAAAAGCCACTGGTGTGAGTTAATGCAACTTTGTTGAACTGGCCTTCGGTACAGATTGGACGCACTAATCTTCCAAGGTCAGCCTCTCAGCCAATAGCTTTGTTCTAGATCTTATTTTGTTAAAAGTAATTGACAGCTTTGTTTTAGTGGCTTTCCGATATCTTGGTTCATTTATACTCTCTTAGTTTTTACTTGCCCAAAATATGTATTTGTAGTCCTTGTTGCTAGCTGTAAATCACTAAAACGTAGTTACAGTGATATTAAAAAAATATCTAGTATTTTTTTCTTATTTTACAGAAGACTGCATGATAACTTTTGATTGATCTTCAGGAACGTAGAAATATGAACCGGGCCTAAAGTCATAGCCTAAGTCACCTAATAATCGTCGTTGTCTGGGAGTTGCTCGTTCGGCCGTGTCGGGAATTTTTTCGAAATCATAACACCGCATAAACATTTGACAATAATTATACAGGAGGGTTTTGCGGCCATTCCCAGAATTATTTGGGGCTGGCCCATGCCAGAGAGCGTGGGAAAAAATATAACAATCTCCAGCCTTTCCATTCAGTTGCACAGCGCCTGGACTATTTGGTCCAATTGGAGGTTCTTTATTAAACTGTATTGGTCTCATATGGCTCCCAGGAAAGACCGTAAAGTTCCCGCTATCGGAACCCTCAACATCCGATAAAAGATACATGGCCTTAACTGCTAATGGTCGGCTTGTCTCGGTTACGCGGATCTCTCGCTGGCCTTCTCCGCCGTCGGTATGAATATAACCAGGAAAACCATCCCCAGACCCTCTGACAATTGCTTGGGACATACTGAAAATGATATTCGGTCCCATTATGTCGACGATTAGATCAAATACGTTCTCTTTATCAATCAGGTCAATAAACGCCTGATTATATGGAAGAATATCGCGCCGATCCATGAAAGCTTCTGGGTCCTGATCTGCGCATTTTTCGACCCATCCATAATGGCCGCGTGGCAGCATACCTGATAATGGTTCCCACCCAGGAAGTTTGCGAAATCGATCGATTTCAGAGGAAAAAAACTCTACCTCATCTGATTTCAAGGCGCCCTCGATACACAGATATCCATCTACAGCCCATTGGTTACGTTGCTCTTCTGTTAGCTGTTGCATCATCAGAAGCCTCCATAGAAATATTTCTTTGCGATTGTCAGATTTCTTTCAGGTTTCCAACTTCCCATATGCTGGGCGATTTCAACCCAAACTTTACAACGGGATTAACAAATTAAAAAATATATTTCTGCAACTTGTATGTGTTTTCCTTAAAAAACTTTTGCTTTCAATAAGTTTATTGGTTTTTCTTTACGTCTTCTGCTGCCACGTATTGTCGATGGGCTTTGTCTTTTTTTGAAAACGGGCTGTTAAGAATGAGAAAAGAAGATATTTTAAACGTGTTTTCTAGGGTTCTCACAGACCGCTAACGGGAGGAATGTTTTGAAAGAGAGTTTTTGACGATTACGTATATCGTCTCAGGTTCGTAGGTCGAAAAGTTGCAATCGAACTCAAAGAAGTAAACATATTTTCTAATTTAAACAATTAAAGGAATAATAAATGACTGGACTATATTATGAACAATTTGAAGTCGGTATGGAATTTAAACATTCACTAACCCGAACCGTTACTGAATCTGATAATTTGTTGTTTTGTGCCTTGACCCACAACCCTCAACCACTCCATCTTGATGAAGAATTCTGTAAAGAAACGGAGTATGGGCAGCGCATTGTAAATAGTCTTTTCACACTTGGATTGGTCATCGGTGTGTCTGTTGGTGATACCACGCTTGGGACAACTATTGGTAATTTGGGACTGACTGATACACGATTTGCTAATCCAGTATTCCACGGTGACACAATCCGTTCTGTAACAAAAGTTAGAGAGAAACGAGTTTCAAAGTCCCGTCCCAATGCCGG
>Ga0160423_10005522_pt1 | contig 10306 bp, 6 predicted proteins | sample CRUFie14St8metaG_FD_108191 | JGI IMG/M metagenome (GOLD analysis project Ga0160423, IMG submission 108191) | Marine microbial communities from the Costa Rica Dome - CRUD Field 142mm St8 metaG | ecosystem: Environmental > Aquatic > Marine > Oceanic > Photic zone | place: Costa Rica: the Eastern... | reverse complement strand
CTGAACCGAGTGTTCGAGTCATACCACTGCGGGCGGGCGAACGTGCGCTAAGTGTTGATGGATCTTGAACCATCGGCATCGATGCTGGTGTTTGTCCAGAGATGGATTGCGTCCACTTCTGTGGCTTCTGTGCTCTTGTATCGGTCTGCTGAAGTTCAGCAAACTCTTGTTCTCGACTTTGTAGTTCAGATTCTGAAACGTCGATTTCACCTTGGATCTGGGATGTAATTGCATCACGCATCTTGGTTTCAGCCATTTCACGGAAGGAATCCATCTTCTCAGCAAGACTGTTGAGACGGTCACGGACTTCAGCACGCTTGAGGCCCAGTTGCGCCTCGATTTCAGCACGAATGGATGCCTCACGCTTGCGAACATCGATGAGTGCCTTATTGCGCATGATCTCTTCACGCTTGTCGAGTTGACGTTCAAGTTGAACTGCAATTTCCTCTTGCTTACGGATACGGAAGGCTGCAAGACGCTCCTCCATATCGACTTCAAGTTCGAGTGCAGTTTCTTCCTTGAGAAGATCGAGATCGGTCTCAAAGGTCAGACGCTCATTACGAAGTTGTGCATCAAGTTCGGCCATAATCGCCTTACGTGCTGCAGTTTCACGCGATTGGAATTCAATTTCAAGACGTTCAGCCCAATCGGTTCGCTTGGCTTCGTATTGTTCCTCAAGTTGGCCACGCAACTCTGTTTCTCGCTCGAAGCGGAATCGTGCAAGGCGGTTTTGGATTTCAGCTTCTCGAGCATTACGATAAGAGGTGAATTCTTCATCGGAACGTCGAGCAAGTTCTTGTTCAAGTTCCGTCTTGAGCACCTTGGAAATGTCATCAACAGCCTTTGAGAAGGTAATGTCGTATTTTTCCTTAAGACGACCCTTGCGTTCACTCAATCGTTCGAAATGGGATTGTTCGATTTGGTTCTGAATTTCAACACGTAATTCATCACGACGTCGAGCGATTGCAAGTTCAACATCTTCTCGCATTCGTTCTTCAAGATCTTCCGTTTCCTGACGGAGTTGAACTTCAAGTTCCTGTTGCAATTGTTGCGCAATGTCTTCCTCAAGACGAAGGCTTCGACGATCGTATTCTGCGCGAAGACGGGCTTCCCGATGTTGGAGTCTGTTGCGAAGCTGTTGCTCGAGGCGAGTTCGAATTCCTCGACGAAGTTGTTCCTCTCGCTCTGCGAGACGAGCACTATGACCTTCTTCGAGCAGTTGAATCTCCTTATCTTCCATTTCAACAAAACGAGTTTCCATTTCAGACTCAATTTCACCTTCCAATTCGCGAATCTTTCGCTGAAGACGTTGATTGTATTCAAGAGCAAGACGTTCTTTTTGCAGTTCAAGTCTACGTCGGTGCTCGTCTTGGAGTTGAACTTCAATGGATTGCTTAATCGCATCCTTGTGCTCCTCAAGTCGTCGGTCATGCTCATGTTCGAGTTGGTTTTGGAGATTGGAAATCTCTCGGCTGAGTCGAAGATCGAGTTGTTCACGCATTCGGGTTTCCTCCGAAGCAAGAGCAGAACGTTCCATTTCAGCAAGTTCGACTTCCATCTCGGAACGCATTTCCTTCTCCAGTGCATCCAAGGTGAGTTCATGTTGAACAGCAAGATCGTTGGCAATCGCATCCTGCATAGCAGAGACGCGCTCTGAAATGGCTTGTTGGCGAAGACGGCGTTCTCGTCGAATATCGGCTCGCATACGCTCTTCTTCACGGAAACGGGCACTGGTGAGCAATGCTTGATCTGTTGAAACTGATGATGAAGATGTAAACTGGCTACGGAGCGCTGCTAGGCTAAGGCGATCTGAATTGGTCCGCTTCTTTCGAGCAGCATCCAAAGCATCATCCTGCCTGCTCTCGCTAGCACTCATAGCATCCCATCCGGACATGTATCGACCTTTCTTCCTACATAAGGTACGCGACGTTCACGATGAACAAATGCACGATTTTAACAGGGTAATTTGTCGCGCAGTTAGGCTTCTTCATCACCTGCGAAGACTGGAGGTTGCGGTTTTACCAGATAATATACTGCAAAGAGTCCGGATACCAAAAACAACCAGCCAGCGGGTGCGAGTTCGCTGCCAAGATCTAAAGGATTCTGGGAGACGCCGGTTCGAATCATAGCATAGAGGATGGCCGTGAGCAGACAAATCATTTGCAGAATTGAAAGTTTGAGATCAAGCCCATGTTTTAGTTTTGATAATCGACGCTCGCTGATCATCAAACCTCCAGAAATGAACATAATTGGCAGAATAAACATATCAAGTCCAGGAGTAGCCGAACAATCCGCCTTTTCACCGATGCCATAAACACAAACGGAAACATTGGTCAAATCCGGTCCGAAGTTGAGAACTGGCTGCAACCAAATGAATCCAGCCACACTCATCAGAAGAAGAGCGTTTCCCGGGGATGAGAGCCCATGGAAATACGGAAGATTGCTCGCCTCTTCATATTGAAATCGGGCAAGACGAAGCATCCCCGTTGCAATGACCCAACAGCCTGCAATTCCGAGAGAAATCGTCCATATTGGTGCGGCTTCACCCCAACGACCGAACATAATGAACATCATCAGAGCGGGAGCAACACAGAAGGAAAGACAGTCAGACATGATGTCCAACGAACCTCCAAGCAATTTTCTCTTGGAATATCTGCGTGCAATTGGGCCATCGATAATATCGCCAATTGCTGAAAGGAAGATACAGAGCATGGATGCCCAGATGTATTTTGATTTCAATCCATCTCCGTAGGGTTTACTCATGTCCTCTACTGCGAGAATAAGGAACATGATTGAAGCAGTGCCAAACATGGCATTACCTAAGGTGATGTAATCTGCGAGTCCTGTTAATCGGAATGTTGACTTCATACAATCATCTCAGAAACGTACCTTGAACGTTGTATCACAAGCAGGACAGTTGATTGTTCTTTGACCTGGCCGTTGCTTCATTCGCAAGCCTCGGTGACACGAAGGACATTCAATCTCGACGCGAACAACCTTTGCTTCGAGCGTGAACTGGGTTTCACAACCACCACATCGCAATTCTGCTGGCCGATGATCGACACCAGCGATGAGGACTTTGGAGCAAGAAGGACAACTCAATTTCTCTTTCATCCACTTCGTTCGAGTGGGTTCGTGATCGGTGCGTACATTCGCACCACAGAGTTCACATTGAATATCACCGAGAGCCGATGGAAGCAAACCGCTACACTTCGGACAAGAAAGCGCCGGTGGCGCAATTCTTGACTCAATGGTGAAATGCTCGTCCATGGTTGTCCATCTCTTCTTTGATTTTGGATTGTTCGCCTGCAAATCCGTGAATTTGTTCATTCATCGCCATCTTTTTTGATGCCAACGAGGATGATTTTTCCTGGGAGGAAATTCCATGGTAACTCGAGTGGAATGTTGTATTCTTGTGCAAGTTTCTGCACCAATTGTTTGGCACCGACTTGGCCTCTTGAATCAAGAAGGTCAATGGAATGGACATGGTTCAATTTCGACAGTTCATCGAATGGCGATGTTGTTGCCTGTGTTGCATTTCCATCACCCATTGTAGGGAGAGGCACGTGCTTGACGACCCTCCACCATCGAGCTCGGCCAACATCGCGATGATTCTCGATCAATCCGACCTTGACCAATCGCTTAAGATGATGATAGAGATTGTATCGATCAACATTAAGCGCTTGTTGCAATTGTACAGTGCTCATCTCATCTCGTTGCGAAAGTGCTTGGTATGCACCTTGTCGCGTTGGATGGGTTAATGCTGCAACCAACGGGTCCGTTCTTACTCTACTCATCGGCTCACCGGTTTGGACTCACCCTTGCTTAGGTTTGAAGATATCCTCTCACGTTCGCATCTCAAGAAGTTGTTTTCGGCCTGTTTCAAGGGCGATACGTGTCGCTTCCCACATGGCGATGAACGTGTTTTTGACCAGTGTCAGCGTTCCAGTCCCTTCAGCGAGCCGTGCTCCATTGAGGATGACAAGAATGACTGACAACTCGTGTACCAGAACACCAACCCACAGGGCATCATAGAAACCATTGACAACGGCATAGACCAAGGTCACGGTTACCAAGATGGAGAAGGAAATATTCTGTCTGAAATTGCGTTCCGTCCTTCGTGCAAGTTTGAGTAAATCTCCAAGCATCCGAGGATCGTCACCAGGGATCATAACATCGGCCGCTTCAACGTTCACGGATTCTCCCGAACCGACAGCAACGCCAACATCAGCAACAGCCAATGCAGCAGCATCATTGAAGCCATCACCAACCATCATGGTCACAGCGATTTCCGAGCGACTGCGTACGACAGCAACCTTGTCTTCTGGTGATTGATTCCCGAACGCATCGGTTTTAGGGAGGCCGACAGAGGAGGCGAAACGATCGACTGCACCTTGTTGATCGCCTGAAAGAAGTTGCACATGAATCCCCATCTTGTGCAACTCAGGAATCAATTCATCCGCACCTTGACGCGTATCATCGTGAACAAAGGTGAACAATGCAACACACTTTCCACCCTTGGCCAGTACGGATGCACCATGACCCTGTTGTTCGGCCCGTTCCACTTCTGTTTGAATTTCAGAAGGCATGTCGATGTTGTATGTGGCCAAAGCATCAGGTCGGAGCATGAGAACTTCTTCCTTGTTTCGAACCGCTTGAATTCCTGCATTGACGTCTTTGATTTTCTTGACTTCAGACGGTTCGATCTTGAGGTCAGCAACGTACTCTCGAAGCGCCTCTGCATATGGGTGCGACGAACGAGACTCAATACCCGCAGCAAGTGCGATCGATGCTTCCTTTCGTCGCCCTTTGGCCATGATAACCTGGCCAATCGATGGCTTCCCAGAAGTGAGTGTCCCGGTCTTATCGAGGAAGACGTGATTGACTTTTGCTAATCGTTCAAGCACATTCCCGCCACGGGCAATGGCTCCCATATGGGCTGAATTGGCCAATGCGGCTGCATGTGGAACGGGTGCTGCAAGCAACATCGCACAAGGACAAGCAACGACCCAGAGTAAGAGAATAATCTTCCAGTTGTCCGGATACAAGAACCAATAGACACCGAACGCACCAAACAACACAATCGGAATCCAAATGGATGTAAAGCGCTCGATCGAAGCTTGCAATCGAGGAGGTTCGTCCCTGAATGTATGAACGGCTTCAATCAGTTCAAACAACTGCGTTTCTTCACCGACCGCTTCAACCTCAAGAACGATTGGACCTCGAGCGAGAACAAGCCCTGCCTGAAGGAAATCACCCTCTTCAACATCAACAGGAACGGATTCTCCCGTCAATGGGGCCTTGTTCAATGCGCCTCGGCCTTCGATAATTTTACCATCGGCAGGAACAAGTTCGCCACTTCGAATTTCGATGTGGTCACCAACTTTCAGCAAATCGATTGGAATCTGTTCTGGACCTGCATGGTGATGATGCGTGTTCATTGGCGACATCGCATTGGACATCGAAGCGATTCCACCGATTTGAATGGCTGATGGTGTAAATGATTGCTTTTCCTTGACTCGACGAGCCACTCTTGGCAAGCGGTCAAGACCGCCTTGCATGGCTTCTCTTGCCTTCATGAGCGCATCACCCTCAAGGTGGGCTGTTAGTGCAACGAGGATGGAAACGATGAGGGCTTCTTCCCACATCATCAAGCCACACGCTCCGATGACGGCAAGACTGGTGAGCACTTGGAATCCAAGTTGGCGATTAATAACGCTTGCAATGGCTTCGCGAAACATCTGATAACTCGAGATGATGATTCCCGGGAGGGCAACAAGTGCTGGAATCCATCCATCAATACCAATGAGTTCTAAGAAAATGACGGCAAGGAGAATTGGAAGTGCAAATGCTGCACCAAGAAGTCGGAACTGATCTGGGCGAAGTCGATTCGAGGTAGTCGTCACGTAGCGTGGTTGAGAGCCACAAACCTGTTCGATGGCTTCATCGCGTTTCGCAATAAGTTCTTGATCACCACTCGTGACCATTTGCAACAGAATGCGTCCATCTTTTTCGATGTCTGCATCAAGAACGCCGGGTTGTAATCGGAACAACTTCTTCAATTCTCGGAGTGTTGTATTGTTCCGCTTTGCGACATTCGCAGCCTTGACCCCTTTGAGATGATGATGCTCCGTATCGGGTGCATGGCCAAGCGATCGAAGTACACTCGATACTTCCGAAAGTGGTCCTTTTTCGAGATTGATAGAGAGTTTGACTTCACCACTGGTCGCTGAAACAACCGGTGTTGAAACTTGTGGCATGAAGTTCAGTGCTTTGGTTGCCTTGCTTGCACAATCAGGACAATCCATACCGATCAACGGCCATTCGACCGCATAATCACCCGTTGCTTGCATGACTATTTCAGCATCAAGAATCACAACATCTTCGAGGATTGTTTCTTCTACTTCTGCAACGGATGTTGCTTTCGTCGGCTTGGACGAGGCGGTAGGAACATCGTCCTCGAGGGAGAAAAACACCTCTTCGTTGTCCTCCGGCATGAAAATTTCGTCTGGTTCCTGTTTGATTAAGGCTATCATCAGCTGGTCCGAGAATACGTGAGAATCTTCTTGAAACATGAGCGTTTAGTCAAGTCATGGAGTGGCTTCCGCCAGGATGGTGTCCGCGAGTTGTCGCTTTCGATATCGACGGTACGTTAACCGACGAAAACAAGCGATTGGATATGCATGCAGTCGAAGCGCTCCGTCGCCTCGAAGACGCAGGTATTCCGGTCATTCTTGCTACAGGAAACGTACGTGCCATCACCTATGGATTGTGGCGCTTCATCGGATTGAGTGGTCCAATGTGTTGCGAAAACGGTGGCGTCCTTTGGCATCCTGATTGGGATGAACCAATTGTTCGTGCATCGGGTGATGAAGCGAAGAAGGCAGCGCAATGGTTGGAATCATTGCATTCTGAAATCGATGCTCGAGGCATTCAAACCAACGCTTGGCGAGAGAGCGAATGGTGCTTGTTTGCAGATGAAGACCTCGAATTGGTAAGCGCTTCAATCGAAGAAAGCGATTGGTCCAACCTCGATGTGGTTCGAACCGGTTTTGCGATTCACTTGATGGAACCACACCTATCAAAGGGGAGTGGACTTGAATTAATCCTCAAGCGAATGGGACTGAAAGCTTCTGATTTGTTGTCCGTTGGTGATGCTCCCAACGATCTCACGATGTTCGCAATGTCTGGATGGTCGGTTTGCGTTGGAACACCTTTCACGGAGGTTCGCGCTGCCGCAGACGTTGTCTCACCATATCAAAACAGTGCGACGATTGCACCGCTTGTCGATGCCATCCTTGCCGTTCATTCGGCTCAAGAACTATGACTTGCTTTGACGTGGTTATAGCATGGTCACCTACGTTATTGATTCAAATTGTTTCATCCATATGGGTGGTATGGCCTCAACAACCATTCTCAATGATTTGAAATCAGCCTTGAAAACGATGCACGTCACCAAAGGTGTGCATGGAGAAATTCAGAACGTACGCTACCAACGATGGAAGCAAAAACCAAACCTGCTGAATCACATCAAACCGTTGCTGACAACACATGAAGTCTCAGATGACCAGATTCGTGGTCTGGGCGCGAAGATTGGTGAACGTGCATCACCTCAAGATGTTGATCTCTCGTTGATGGTGCTCGCTCATGACTTGCAACGCGATGGACATCATGTTGTCCTTGTTACAGACGATTTCAAGATGGCGAAAGCGACGGAAGAACATCAACTTGCAAACGAAGTTTGTCCTCCATCGACCTTCTTCGAACGGCTTTCAACCAAAGCGAAAGGAAAGCATGCGGGTGAATTACGTCGGCTGGGTCGACGTATTCGTGCTGCTGAAATGCAGTATGCGATCAGTCGACGAAGCGAATACGACGTACAAGCAAAAATCACCTGGATGGTTGATTCCCTTCTTTCGAGTTCACCAGCAAAACAAACGCAACCTTCTGTTTCAAGCAATGGTGAATCGAAGGTCAATTTGCTCAATGAATTGCATCGAATGATCGACGGAGAGGACATCAAAACCAGTGTTCGAAAGAAGCTGACACCATTGCGAGAGAGTTGTCAAACCATGATGGAATTGGAGCAACATGTTGCCCGATTGAAACAAAAACTTTCCACAGAATCGCTCGATGAAATTATCGTTGAAACCCAGACCTTGGTCGCTGATTGTTTGGAAAATGCCGGAATCGATCTCGCTCCACTGGAGCGAGAACTCGTCGATGTAGCACATCGATTCCATTCACGAATTCTCGTTAGAGCGGAGATGGCATTGGCCATCATGAAGCGAATGAAAGGCGATGCTGTCGGTGCACACCTGCATCTCTCGACAGCATTGTTTCAAGCAACCCACGTTGATGAAGATACCATCGAGGCGAGAATTCTCGCTCGTCTTGCAGTCCTTGCTCTATCGACTGATAAATATGAGAAAGCGATTCGATTATCATCGTCTTCACTCGGACTTGGAACACTCAGTTTGCCGATGAAGCTCAAGCAACACATCGTTCAAGCGATGGCACAGTATTTGGCTGAAGGAGCACCTACGGATGCTTTGAGCGAGGCGCAACGAATGGTTAGCGAGGATGTTGAAATGGCCACACAGGCGCTGATTGAACTCGGGGAATCCTTCCTCGCTTTGAATCGGCCAGATTTCGCCATCGAATTGTTTGATGAAGCACTTGAATGCGTCTCGTCTGAGGAACGAATGAGTGAAGAACTTGGTGAACTCCTTCTTCTCGCGTATCGCGCCATGGAAGATGATGACGATAGTGAAATCGAAGGATTACGGCAAGTACTCGACCAAATTCATCAACAAACCGTTGAACAAGAAAAGCAAGTTGAAGAGGTGGTTGAACAAATTAGTAAGCGTCAAGAGGATGCGTCCGAAATGGTGTATTCCAACGATTGGCAAGATGCGAGTGTTGTTCTCAACGATGAACGTCCACTCTACATTTCGAATGTTGTCGGTGATGCCTCAGAGGAACAACTCATTCTTGCCCAGCATCCATCGTTGGGTAGTGTTGGTATTTGGTTGCCAGCAAAGGCCGATGCCCCTCAACCTGGTGCTCGAATTACACTCACCAATGGTCGTGTGAAGATTGCAGAGCCACCAAAGGACATTGCCGGTTCCTACGATATTCGAGCGCTTATTGCCATCGAATATCCAGAGAGCCTAGTCTTCCAATCGTTGACAAGTGATGCACAAGAGGAACTTGAAGATCTGTGAAAAGGTGCCGGGGGCAGGATTCGAACCTGCGAAGCATTACGCAGAGGATCTTGAGTCCACCCCCTTTGACCGCTCGGGAACCCCGGCACACGTGATTGCCCCTTGAGGGTCTTCTTCTTGACTATTCCTCTTGGTCAACATCATCCAAACCTTGAGGCCGAGGCGGTGGAAGGTCCTCTTCTTCGAAGTCGTCGTATCCATCATACAGCGACTTCATACGCTGATTTCGGATGAGCATTGAGGCGATAACTGCTCCCGCGGCTAGGAGGACGAGAAGCACATTGAGACCGAGTTCTGAATTGGATGATGTGCCATCACCATCTGCATCGACCACATCTGCGAGCGGAACGGGGATAAGCAATGGGTCATCACCGACCTGAACAACAAGGCCAAGCCTGCCTGAGGTCCATGCTTCAACCGTCCAAGTCACCTGTTCTTGTTGACCTGGTTCAAGCGTAAAGGTGGCATGCTCAAGGAGCAATTCATCACCATCGAACAAATACACTTCTGTTGAACCATTGAGCAAGCCTTCATTTTTGAGCGTCAACTCAATGGAGATGACTTCGCCAAAAACGGGACGATATGGTGTTGCTTCAATCGAGATCGGTATTGGTTCAAATGCCATCCAAACGATGTAGACGTCGAGTGGCATCATCTCTGTTCCAGGACCAGATAGGAGATTTCCTGCACGGTCGGTATGCGTGAACCATACGCTTAATCGATCGCTCTTACCAAATTCAATGCCTTGTGATTCGACATCGAGCATGACCGAATATGAGGCGACGGTGCCTGTAGAACCTGAATGATTCATCGGTATTGATGTCATCGAGGAGGGAACGATAACGCCTTCTCGAACAAAGCACCAATGCAATTCAACGCCTCGAGCTGGAACACCAAAATCATCCTGAATGGTGATTTCAACAGGAATGTTGTTGATTTGCAACGAGTCAAGATTCTGGAAGATTCCAGGTTCGAGCGAAACGGTTGGCGCTTGTGAATCGAGAACAAGCTCGATTCGAAGCGGTCCTTGAACGTCGAAGACTGAACCTGTCATTTCAATGGTCAATTCACCTTCACCT
>Ga0160423_10005519_pt1 | contig 10309 bp, 10 predicted proteins | sample CRUFie14St8metaG_FD_108191 | JGI IMG/M metagenome (GOLD analysis project Ga0160423, IMG submission 108191) | Marine microbial communities from the Costa Rica Dome - CRUD Field 142mm St8 metaG | ecosystem: Environmental > Aquatic > Marine > Oceanic > Photic zone | place: Costa Rica: the Eastern... | reverse complement strand
ATGGGATCAAATACTAAAAGATGGTGGTTCAATCCAAGGTATAAAACAATTAGACAAAGTTACATGCGGAGAGCACGATACACCTATAAAAGAAGTATACAAAACATTTAAGGAAATAAATCAGCTAGAGCTAGTTAACCAAGCTGGTATAAGACAACAGTATATAGATCAAGCTGTAAGCTTAAATCTAGCATTTCCTTCTCAAGCTGAACCTAAGTTTATAAATAAGGTTCATATGGAGGCTTGGAAGAAAGGTATTAAAACTTTGTATTATATGCGTACCGAGTCGGTACTTAGAGGAGATATAGCTGAATCAGCTACAAGTGAAGATTGTTTGAGTTGTGATGGGTAATTTATTCACCACACTTTTTTGAAGGATCATCAACTCTTCTCCAGTCTTCTTTTTCAAACCAGTCACGTAATGTGGCGCCTTTAGGTCTAGCACCTTTTACGTTTGTTTTAGATGATCTCTTATATTTACCACTAGCACCAGCAGATTTTTTTGATGATACTAGTTCAGCTCTCTTTTTAGAAGATAAGCTTTTTATTTTGGCGGCAGGTAGACAAGTCTTTGTTGTACCTCCGCCTTTTTGTTTTTTAATAGGTGATGATTTTCTACAACTTCCTTTAGCACCAGGCGTAGTTCCAGGTACTCTTTCATAACCTTTCCAACATTTTAATGGTGACATTTTAAAAGGTGTATTACTCATCTTACCAGGTGATGGTCTGTTTTGTTGCATGTTTATAAACCAGTTTGCTAACTGTTTATCTCTATTAGTAGCGTTAGGTCTTGCTTTTAATTTTTTAGCTTTGCCTATAGTGACATCACCTCCGTATAATTTACTAATACGGGTTTTTAATACTCCTCTATAAGCTTTTTCTGCCATTACTTTTTAGATTTACCCATTTTACCTGGACCACCAGCTTTAGTACATCTTACACCCCATCCTGAAGCATAAGCGCTAGGCCATACCTTAAATTTCTTTTTAGCTGCAGCTTTACAAGGTCCACTTATAGCAGCCATAAAAGGTGATTTAGGCTCTAACTTAAATGGTGATTTCATTTTACTTGGAGATTTTTTATTTGGATTACCTTTACCTCCGTCTTTTTTACTTGCCCAAACTGCTTTTCTTTGAGCGTGACTTACATATCCCATAATTATTTATTTAACAGTTCCACCTACGTCTTGCGGCTTTACCTCTTTCACCGGTCCAGCCTTTTGACCTAGCACAAAATGATTTTCTTCTTTTAGCAGCTTTACTACCAGGTTTAAGCTTTGATGGCTTAGTTGTTACTGCTGTTTTTAATTTACTACCTGGATTATTTCTTTTATATTCATCAACACCTTTCTGCGTCATACCACCACCTGCAGCACCACCTGTAGCGCTTTTGTCTTTAGCTACTTTGTTAAAGTTTTTACCTTTACCAATAGTTCTAGCAGGATCCGCTTTTTGCAAAGGTGATTTACCACCATCTTGCATAAACGTTCTACGTCTACCACAGCTCGTTACCGGAAAAGGATTATTTTTTTGAACGTAGCTCATTATATAACTTTATATTTAGTTTTGTTATTGTTATCTTTATATGCTTTTAAACATCTATTTCTGTTATCCTCATCATTAACATATGACACATGTACCCAGTTAGGATTTTTGTCTGTGCCAAACTCCCATATCATTTGATCAAAGTTTAAATTATCTTTTATCCAATGATACATTTCAGCATTTGTAGCGTGGCCAAACGTATCATCAATATCAATTGCTTGCCCGTGACAATGCTGTGATTTAGCTGATCCGCCAATAGCTTTATTAAGTTCGGGTCCACGATAAAACGAATTTATCTTTATAGGACCTCCTACGTGCGTTCTAAGAGGCTCAAATATCTTTTCGCATATAACCTTCATGTTTTTTAAATGAACATCAGAGGGATCGTTTTTTAATCCAAGTCTCTCCGCTGTTCTGCTATACACTCCTTCGTGATAGCTAACGTGTTTGCTTAGTCTATCCATTTATCTTGTTTTTTACATAATCAAACATATCATTACCAATTTTTTCACCAAGATCAGAGTCAGATTTATAATGTGCTCTACCAACTCTTCTACTTAATGATATATCTTTTCCTTCTTTTTCAAATTCATTTTTATGTTGAGGATATAACTTACCTAATGCTTTACCTATCAAAATTCCTTGTACTGAGTGACCAGAAGGATATGACGGTGTTTTCATTGAATCCATTTCTACATCTTCAAGCTTCATACCGAAAGATCCAGCTAAGTGTTTAGGCCTAGGTCTATTGAAATGTTTTTTTAATTTTAATATTTTAGGAGCGCTTTCATCTATAAGACTAGATACTAGTTCTTTAGGAAAAGGTAAACCTTTAGCTTCAGTTATTTTTTTAAACGCTGACTCTTGATTATCTTTTTCTTTTACAAAACCAGGATCTTTACGCATCCCATTTATTTCTTTTAACTCTTTTAAGGTAATCAAGGAATTATCTTTTGGTGGTTTTAATTTCTTGTATTTGTCAATATTAAAACCAGATAGTATTCCTTTCATTATTTTTTTAACTTTCCATTACTCTTAAACTCAAACTTACCACCAGTTATAGATAATTTTTCTATAACTTCGTTTTGAAGATCTCTTAACAATGCTTCTAGTTTATCTTTCTCAATAACCATAGCAGATACTTTATCTTCTAAAGCTTCATTTTTAGCTTTAAGCGCTTCAACTTCTTCTGGGTTTTTACCTATAAAAGTATATATAACAACAGAAAGTGAGCCAACTAACATACCCACGATAACTTTAAATATATCATTATTAGTATCTGGTATTTCAAAAAATGCTAGAAATAATAACAAGCCCATTACTAGCAAAAACACTGTAGCAGCGCCTATATATCCTCTTAGTTCTTTATCTTTAAACATATCCATTATTTTTTAGTTTTTCTACCTTTTCTTGCTTTACCCTTTACAGCATCATCTATATCACCCAGTTGATTACCGACTTCTTTTATAGCGTCAGCAACATCAGCTAGCTCTTGAGCAGTTAATTTATATCTTTTCTTAATCTCTTGTACTGTAGCGATAGCTTTTTCATCTATAGTAGTTTTACTCCATAGAGCTTTCCACATATCTTTCCAGTATTGTTTAGTTAATTTCCACATATTACTATTGTATTAATTTATATTTATTCTAACAAAGGCCACAATGACCATTACATATTGGACACATAATTTTAAAATTTACTTGCGTTATTAATTTCATCTATTGATTCTTGTATTTCTTCTAAATCAGTAGGAAGCTCTAAATCTAAACCAGCTTTCCAACTTGCTTCTACTGTTCCATTTTTAACTATAAAAATAGTAGGTGCCATACGTACCTTATATTCTTTTTTTGTTTTAGGTGCTTTAGCTATATCTACTCTATAATACTTAGCATTTTCAATTTGATCCCACTCAGCGAAACAATTCGCTTCATTAAACTTAGCCCAAAATTCTATTACTATTGTTTCATCGTTGTCATCACCAAAAGCACTATTAGATATAGTATCTTCAAAATTACTATCATCTAACCAATATCCTTCAGGCACATCAACTTGTGCAAATGATATAAATGGTATTAAAATTAAAATTAGGTTTTTCATTATCTATTTTTTTGTAATTCATATAATCTTTCGTCAATTTTTTCAAGACTTTCTTTTATTTCTTCTACATCTTCCTGAGTGTCCATTATAGTCTGTCTTATCAACTCGTCTTTCAGATCATATTCAACTCTATCAATTACGGGAGCAGGTAATTCTTTTGCTTCAGCTATATCAGCTTGTAAAGCAAACCACATACCAACTAACGCGGCTATACCAGCACCTATCGTGCCTAATGTTTTTAAATCGAGTGTTACTTTAGTTTCTTCTGATAGTTCTTTTGCCATGATTATCTAAATGTATAATTAATTCCAAAGTTTGAGTTGAACATTTCTGAGTCCCAGAATTTAGTATATTCGCCTTCAATAAATAAACCTATTGACTTGCTAATTTTTACACCAAATACTAAACCGGCTTGGTAATCACTCCATTGCTCACCATCTAATAAATCATTGTGACCACCTTTACCCCAGCTGTTTCTATGTAAATAGCTGAAATCTTCATTACCTTGTATATATTTATGATAAGGTAATATCCAGTTACCATAAGCGTGTAGCCAGAAACTTGACTTGTAGTGATAAAAGTCAAAGCCGACAATTGGAGCAACTTCACCAAATGAATCTAATTCAGACCACGCTTCTTGATTAAATCTATTTAACAGTCTAGGCATTATAAGATCTCTAAACTGTTGATCAGTATGAGCAACGATAACTCCATCTTGATTTATCCAATACCAATCGTATATTTCATTACCAAACTCATCTACTGATGAATAATATATATCATCATAACCATATTCAAAGCCCAAAGTATACCATGGGTTTAAAGCATTACCATCTTCGTCCATTTCGTTTAACCATATTTCTACAGGATTATAACCGTAAGGACGTTGATGAGTTCTGTATATTGCGCCAGCAGATATACTAAATTTCTTACCAATAGGTAACCTAGCTCTTAATTCACCAGACATGTATTCAAAATCTATTTTACCAGTTTCTCTAGCTTCAAATTTAGCTATGTGATAATCACCAGTATGTCTAACAAATAATCTTTTATTATTAAACTCATTACCATTAAATCTTTCTTTTTCAATATGAAGTAAATACTCTAAACCTTGTACAGCTGAAGTAGGAGCAGATAAACCTACTTGTTTTTCTACAGCTTGATTACCAGTCCAGAAGTTACCAGGTTTTCTTTCATATCCAAACCTACCTAGTTTACGTATACCAAAACCATACCTATAATTAAAAGGATGGTATTTAGCTCTGTCTTCTACTTGTGGTATACCGTAGAAGTCATCTGGATTTGTACGTATGAAATAATTAGGTTGAACTGATTGAGCGTTTTCTATATTGCCAGCCGCATATAAAGTTCCATACTTTAAAAAATCACTATATAATTCTTTAAAAATGTTTTTCTTTTCTTGAGCCTGTATATTAAACGTTATTAGTATAATTAGTATGGTTAATATTTTTTTCATAGTAAAGTGACTTTATCTTTTTAATATTACTTGTTTTTAGTTTATTTTAATTTCTTTTTATAGATGCAGGTGGCTTCTTTTTTCTACCTTTACTGCTTTTGCTAGGTATTTCTATATCACCATAAGGATCAACACCAACATCCCAAGTGTTCCAACCTAATAACATAGCTATTCTCTGCCAAGCTTCGTTTTCGCTATCAGAAGCTTCTTTAACATTATTTAATATCATTACAGCTCTGTCAAGAGGTATATTTGCTGTTGCTGATAAAACATTACCTATAGCTAGTAATCCAGGGTTATCTAAGCTAAATCCTGCAGCTTCCATCTCGTCAGCATCAAATTTATAAGACTGTAAAGCATTGTATAGTTTTCTAGCTTTTGAACCAACAGGTGGTGATAGATTTAAGCCTTCAATCATAACATAGGTGTAGTCTGGGTTTCTATCTTTTCCAGCTTCATATTGAAACCTCATTACCATGTTTTTAACTGTAGAAGCTATAGCTCCGTAAACACCTGAACCTCTCAATACAGTATCAAGCATGTTGTTAACAACTCTACCTTTTTTCTTATCCCACATTTCTTCTTCCTCATCATCGAACAACATACCAAACATAGCATTAGATAACACAGAGAATATTAAGTTTTGTATTGCTACATAATAAACTAATTTAGATACATTTGTTTTCCAATCACCTCTTCCATTTTTAAGATCAAGAAAAGCTTTCTTTGTTAATCTCATGTACTGCATAGGTGTGTTTTGAAAAGCTAATATTAACCTACCTAATGGACTAGCTTGTTGCATACTAATCATATCAGGTCTAGCAGACTGCTGAGCTTTTTCAGAAGCTTCTGCAAAATCAGCAAAAGCTTTTTGTTCAGCTTGTTTTTGATCCATACCTTGTTTTAAGTATGTATTCAGTCTATTTCTATAAAATGTTGCTCCACCAGATGCAATGGCAAAACTATCAGCCATTTGCGTAGGTATAAAACCTTTTTGTAATAAATATCTCAATATAGCAGCTGGCTTATTACTAGAAGTATTCATTGCTCTAGCTATTTCAGCTTCGTTAACATCTGTTTGTAAACCTCTTCTTCTTTGCTTTAGCATGTCTGAATTAAATATCATGGCAAAGTCTTTAGCGTATTGTCTTGTATTTAAAACAGCTGACGCAAATTTAATTGGGTTGTTATCAGACCAGTTTATAAAGTTGAATAAAGATATTGTTTGTAGTGTTGCAGATCTAAAATTAAAGAACATTATAGCACCTACAGAGTTATTTACCCAGTTTAAAAAACTATTTGTTAGCTTGTTATTACCGCTTTGTCTATTCGTACCGTTTTCCATACGATACAACATATCTTCTAACGCGTCTCTATAACCAGTACCGTATATAGCTTCTATTTTATTTAAATTCTCTGGACTAAATATCTCGTTTTTATTTTCTATCCAGTCAGCTAAAAATCTTTTTCTACCAACTCTTTGAGTTATATCATTTATATCAGAAACTATAGTACCTATAACCCAGTTTTCATTAGGTTCTGGAAAGTTCTTTTTACCAGTTATGTTGTTTAATATCTCTGCATACCCTTTTAATGAAGTATCATTTTTTACTATACTAGATAATCTTCTTTGATCTGTTTTAGATATTCCAGGTATTTTATAACCTAGCTTATCCCACAAATAAACTCTTATAGCAGCGTCATAAGTAAAATCGTTATAATCTGTTTTTCTTTGTAATATTTTTTTAACTTCCGGGTAATGTTTTTGTAGTTTTCTATAATTAGTAGCGTAAGCTTGTTTAGCACTGTTTATTTCTTGTATTGCTCTAGCGAAAGGTCTTATTAAACTATTCTCAAAAAACTTTAATTGTTTTTCTCCTCTTTTACCTTTATCTAAGAAAGCATAAATCAAACCAACAAAGTCTTCTGCTGATGGAGGTAAGAAAAACTGAAACTTGTCAGCTGCTTTACCTCTTGATTTAGCAGCTGCATTAGAAAATCTTTTCTGTCTATCAACACCTTTTGTGTCTTCTAATATAGAGTTAAACTCATTACTTAAGCTTGTTTGAATTTTAGCTTGTTGTACATCTGATTTAACATCTATTTGATTTAAAACATTTTGAACAGCTTGTACATTTTTATAAGCATCATCTGCAAAATAAAAATTATTATAACCCTCTGCTGCTTTACCTATTATCCAATCGGCTTTTGCTTGAGGTCTACCATCTTCTAATCCAGTTATATTTTCCATAGGTATTTCTAACCCAATACCTTTTAAAAAAGCATGTATTGCATAAGCTGCTTCTTGAGGTCTAGCTGTTAAAACAAATATATCTTTACTTGTAAACTTATCTTGCCTCCTTAAAGCTAGTTCAAATAAAGGACCTTTTTTACCCTCTATAACTTTATTAAATTCAGTAAAATCAAATGTAGCACCAGCAGCTTCAAGATCAGCTGATTGTTGAGCAAACTCTGTTGCATTAATTTTATTCACAGTACCATCAGGCATAGTAACTATAACTTGACTATTTGTTTGAGCTAAAGTGTCATCAAAATCAAAAACACTAATACCTTTTTCAGGTTTGTTTTTTAATCTACCTTGTTGTAACGCGTCTAATATTTTGCTATTTTTATTTACTTCGTTTATAGACAACTGTAAATCTTTTGTTATCTTGTGACCTTCTGAGCTAATACCATATTCTTCTAAAAACGATTTACCTGTTTCAGCGTTTATTAAGTTCTCAGTACTAACAAAATTTAAAGCAGCCATTGTTTCATTGAAGTATCTTTCAAACCAATTATTATCAAACACGTTCCACTCACCAGTAAGATCCATATTGTTTTTTAAATCACTTTGATCTAGACTTTTATTATCAGCGTAGCTTATACCAATTAACTTGTAGTTCTTTTTTAAAGCAGCTAGTGTAGACTCAAAGTTTTGATTTGGATCCATGATAGCATCTATTAAAGTAACATAAGCATTTACATTTTGTAAAGCGTGCTCAAGATAAACTTTACCAGTGTTGTTTTTATCATAATGAGTAAACTGAGCACCACCTCTATGAGGATGTGTTTTAGAGCTTACAGCATTTTCTAACCACTGTAAAACAACGCCAAGAGCTTTAGGATCTTTTGTTAGTATTTCATTTATGTTACGCCAAAAAGCATCAAAGTTTATTTCAACCTGCTTGTTGTATTCAGATATTTTACCTTTGTTTTTCTCTATGTCTTTAACTGTTTTACCAACATATTTAGCAAAATCTCTTTTAGGGTATTTACCTCTTACAAATTTTATATCATTTAGTTTAGCTCTTAAAAACACTTTTACAGCCTTATAATTTCTTAAGCTTAAACCATTTACAAATTCACCAGCATTTAATAAACCTGGACTATTTTTCTCAAAAACAGGATATATTGCTCTTTTAATTTCACTTATATAATATTCAGTAGCGTTAAAACCATCATCTACACTTTTACTTGAGTTACCTGTTATATCTGGGTAAGTATCTAGCAAACCATATTTTTCTGCTAAGTCTTTACTTGTTTGACTAAGTTGTACGTCAGAAGTTCCAGCTTGTATGTCTTGTATAACATTAGGTGAAGCACCTTGTTCTTTTAGTTTCTCTCTAACAACAGTGTTAGATATTAGCTTGTCTACTAGGTTTATAATTGCTTTTTGTCTTTGAGCTTCAGCTGATCTAGGTGACAAACCTTTTATAGGTTTACCTTCGTTATCAATACCTAAAGCTTCTAATATAGAATTATCTGTTAACTTGTTTAAGGTATGTGGATATATTCCAGCTCCCTTCGTAACTCTTTCTTGCTTCGTATAAAAAGCATCTAATAATGATTTTTGCACACCGGTTGAAGTACCTATTAGTGAGTCTGTAGCAGCCTCTAAAACAGCGCCTTTTGGCATTAGTTTTCTTATTTGAGAAACATTTTTAGATATAAACTTAGATGAGTTTATTAAATCACCTTTGCTAAAATTATTAGCTGGTTTTAATTTACTTACAGGTATACCAACTTCATTAGCTGTTACTTCACTAGCTTGACCTTTTAATTTTTTAAAACTAATATTCTCTTGATCAATATTTTCTATGTTTACCGCGTCGTTATATGCTTTTTTATTTTTGTTACTAAGCATATCTCTAGGATCTATCTTTGTAACTGGTTTACTTTTTTCTGTTTGAGTAGGTTGATCAGCAACTTGTTGAGTTGTATCATCTAAACTTGTTACAAATTGACTACCTTCGTCTTTACCAAGAACTCTATCAGCTATTTCTACATATCTTTTAAAACCAGTTTTTGTAGAAAAAGCGTTATTTAAAAAACCAGAGAGCGGAGCTGGCTCTAAACCTTGTAGCTGTTGTTTTCTAGCGTACTCTGGATAACTTCTAATAACATCTAACATACCTCTTTCTCCAGTTTGTATTTCGTCTACAAGTATGTCAGCCATTTGATTATAGTTTGGTCTTTGTTCGTATCTACGAGCTATACCTTCTGCAGTAGGCCTTAACACACCTAGCATTTCAAAAGCACTAAGATCTGTTATACCTTGTTCTCTATATATATCGTTTACTAATTGAGAATTAACTTCGTTTAAAGAAAACTGTGGTTCTGAAAACGTAGCTTGTTCTTGTGTTAGTTGTCCTATCTCATCAACTAAAGAGTTAGATAGCTTACCTTTCTTAACACTCTCAGTATATTCTTGCATAAATGCTATAACATCTTCAGCTTTATTAAAATCTATGTTTCCGTATCCAAATTTTCTAAAAACTTTTATAAAAAATTGTTTTATCTGATCTACAAAACCTTGTTGTTTAAACAAACCTTTTACAGTCATAGCTGCTGCAGATCTATCAGTCGGGTTTAACATGTCAGACATAACTGTTAAATACTCTTGATGTTGTTTACCTCTAGTATAACCTCTGTCTTGCATCCTTTTTATAATAGCCGCATTGATATTTGGTGACAGTATTCTTTGTATATCGTTTACCAATTGCTTTTGGTTTTTAACTTTAGAGTTAAGTATACCGTGTAACAGCTCGTGCGCTCCTACATTTATTTGAAAAGTTTTGGCAGCAGCTTGTCTATTTATATATATCTTACCATTATGAATAAAACCACCTATACTACCTAGTTGTGATTTTTGTTTTTTATTTAACTTTATATTATTCTTCTTAATAGT
>Ga0160423_10005517_pt1 | contig 10309 bp, 7 predicted proteins | sample CRUFie14St8metaG_FD_108191 | JGI IMG/M metagenome (GOLD analysis project Ga0160423, IMG submission 108191) | Marine microbial communities from the Costa Rica Dome - CRUD Field 142mm St8 metaG | ecosystem: Environmental > Aquatic > Marine > Oceanic > Photic zone | place: Costa Rica: the Eastern... | reverse complement strand
TAGAGTTCGGGATATTTTGGGGGCGTTTTTATTTCGTGGAGACGCAGTTAATAAATATGTTAGTATTTTATCAGGAGGAGAGAGAAATAGGTTGGCTTTGGCTAAACTATTATTACAACCTCTTAATGTTTTGGTAATGGATGAGCCTACTAATCATTTAGATATACAATCAAAAAATGTATTGAAATCTGCTTTAGATAATTTTGAAGGTACTTTAATTTTAGTTTCTCACGACAGAGAATTTTTACAAGGATTAAATGATATTATATATGAATTTAAGGATCAAAAAATTAAACCATATCTAGGTGATATTGATTTTTATCTTGAACAGAGGCATTTACAAAATTTAAGAGAAGTAGAGAAGAAAACAATCATTAAATCCCCAATTAAATCAACTAAAAACAAGCAGTCATATGAATCTCAAAAAAGATTAAAATCTTTAAACAATCGACTAAGTAAAATTGAAATTGCTGTTTCATCTCTTGAGCAGGAGATTAAAGAAATTGATTTACAGTTAGAGATTAATTATGATGCGACTATATCCAAACCTAATTTTTTTGATTTATACCAGGATAAAAAAACAAAACTTAAAGACTTGATTGAGCAATGGGAGAAATTATTAGAAACTATTGAAAAAAACACATAATGGAAGAGGTTTTTTATCAATGCCCTTACTGTTGGGAAGAGGTTTCTATTTTAGTAGATTTATCACAATATAATCAAAAATATATTGAAGATTGTGAGGTTTGTTGTAACCCGATAGAGTTTGAAATCAAATGTACATCTCATGGATTAATAGATTTTCATTCTCGTAGTATTGATCAATAAATTCTAATTTATATAATTTTTCTTTCAAAATAGTAAAAAGGTTGTATATTTGCTTTCCTATATCGCGGGATAGAGCAGTAGGTAGCTCGTCGGGCTCATAACCCGAAGGTCACAGGTTCGAGTCCTGTTCCCGCTACTAAAACAATAAAACGGTTATACTATTACATAGTTAACCGTTTTTTATATATACTTCTAAGTTTTAATTAAATGATTTATTATTCTAAAGTTTCATATACATTATTAATTATTGTATTAATAATTTTTTTTGGGCCATTAGTCCCTAATTACATAAGCAATGGTTTTAATAATAATATGTGTTTAATGACTTTAGTTTTGATCATTTTATTTGGATTAATATTACATATGTTTTTCAATACCAATTACAAGATTCAGAATGAAAAACTTTTTATAAAATGTGGATTTTTTAAATACCGTCCTATTAATATTGAAGACATAAAAAAAGTTTCTAAATCATCAAATATTATATCCTCTCCTGCTGCCTCATTTGATAGAATAGAAATCAAATATGGAAAATTTGATGAAATAATAATCTCTCCAAAAAATAAAATTAAATTTGTTGAAGAATTACAAAAAATAAATCCTAATATTATAAATAATCTTAAGACTTAATTTTCTAAATTAAACTGCTTTTAATTCAAAATCTTTTGGGATAAAATCAACATTTACTAAATAAAAAATAATTAAGATTATTTTTTTATTCATGTTTATTGATATTGTTTATGTTTAATCTAAAATAATGGGTTATATTTAAGTCTTGTTATTTATAATTCAACCAAAATTAAATTTATGAACAAATCAGTATTTTTATTAGTTTTTTCTACAATAATATTACAAATTTCGTCAGGCCAGTCTTTAAAAACATACAGTGGTGACTATGAGTTAGATGGCTATCTTTTGAATGAAATTCCTTTTTATATGTTAGATGGTGAAGCAACCTATCAATATTATGAAAATGATGATTATGATCGTATCAGAAAAGGCAAATTTACATATTCTGGTGAGGTTTCTGAAAATGGTGTATCTCTAGAACTTAATGTGAATGGAAATTACAAAGAAAATTTAAAAAATGGGCTATGGCAATCTAATTTATACATCAATAATCAAGGCCAAAAAATAAAAACTGTTTGTTATGCTAATTACTCAAAAGGGGTTCCTAATGGTCCATGGGAGATTGATGCATATACCCGAGGTAAAAAAGAGAGGGCATCATTACATTTCAAGAATAACTTAATTACAGGAAATTTTGGAATTAAAATGTCAAATATAAAAATGAATGGAAAATGTAATTTAGATGGTTACTTAGATGGTGTTATAGAACTTGTTGAAGGGGAAGTTGAGATGATTATGAATTATGACAATGGATTTTTAATTAATTATATTGTTAGAGATTTGAGTACTGGTGAAATTCAAAAAAGAGTTAGTGCAGATCCAGACCAGCTAAAGGCATACGTTAAAATAAAAAAACATATAGCTGACGGCAATATTGATGCCCTTGAAGATATACCTTTTAAAGTAAGAAGTGATTATAATCCTGCTTTACATAATAAGTTTAATGAATATTTTACGATGTTAAATATGGGTGATACATTTCCTGGTGATCTAAAGTATAATAGTAATGGATATGAATGGTCTGGGTTTAGAATTAAATTACTGGATGAACAAGAGACCAGAGCAGAAAAACTTGAAAAAGAGCGTATTGAAAAAGAGCGACAAGCAAAATTAGAAGCTGAAAGAATTGAAAGAGAAAGAATTGAAAAAGAGCGACAAGCAAAATTAGAAGCTGAAAGAATAGAAAGAGAGAGAATTGCAAATGAAGAAAGAATTGCAAAAGAAAAAAGTGAAAAAGCAAATTTGCTTTACAATGAATTATTACAAGATTATAATGATAGTTCAAAAAAAATTGAATCCAAATTCAAAGTAATAGACCCTATTGCAACTGCCGCTCTTGGAGTAGATACTTACAAAACAAAAAGAAAAGTTCTATACAGAAGCTATCGAACTTTACTAGATGATTACATTAATCAGGTAAACAATGTAAAAGAGGTGGATGAAAAAAATATTATTATGTCAAAGGTTATTAGTTTATGCAAAAGAGTTGAGGAGCTTTTTGACAAAAAAAATAAAGATTTAGAAAAAGCTTTAAAGAAAGCAAATTCTTCGTCTCAGATTGAGAAAATAATAATGAAAATTTAATTTTGTTTAAAGATTATTTAAGCGAATTAAAATTTAATAACTAACTGCTTAATAATTTAATTATCTTTTTTAAACTAGTCGAGACCCTTCTAATAAATTGTTTGAGAATAATGATTTATTTGAATCTACAATGGTAATTGATGTTTAATGGAATGAACTCGAAAATAAAAAAGAGTCAAGAGTAAGATGTATGTAACCGTGTAATCCTGACGATATTATATATAGTGAAAGAATATACATTTCTACATAGGATATAATTTAAAATTATATTATTTCTGTTCTTTTAAAACAAGTAATAGCCTCTCCACTAATTAATACTTTGTCACCCATATCTATACAATGTATTTCTCCTCCTCTTTTTGAAATTTGAGCTGCTTTTAGTTCTTTTTTATTTAGTCTTTTTGACCAATATGGTGTTAGTGTACAATGTGCTGATCCAGTAACAGGATCTTCTAAAATACTTGCTTGAGGGGTGAAAAACCGTGAAACAAAATCGTGATTTTCTCCTACTGATGTCACAATAACTCCACCAGGATTTAAATTAATTTGATCAAAAATTTCTCGATCAATTGAAATTGATTCAATTTCACTTTGTGAATTATAAACTAGCAAATAATCACGAGATTTATAAACTTCTTTAGGCTGAATATTTAATGAGTTTTTTATAATTTTAGGAAGAATTGATGGTTTTCCTTCGCGTCTTGGTAATACCATTTTGTATACCTTATTCAAACAACTAACTCTCAACATTCCACTTTTAGTTTTAAAATGAATTTCATCCAAGTTTTTATTTTTTGTAAATATGTAGTGAGCTGTAGCTAAAGTTGCATGGCCGCACAAATCCATTTCAATATCTGGAGTAAACCATCTCAAATGATAATGTTTTTCTTTTTTTAAAAAAAATGCAGTTTCAGCAACTTTGTTTTTTTTGGCTATTTCTAACATTTTAGAGTCATTCAACCACTTTTCTAATGGGACAACACATGCAGGATTTCCAGATTTTTCTAGCTTTGAGAAGGCATTAATAAAATGTAAGTTGATTCTCATGTGGGTATATTTAAAAAATTTTAGTTTTGAAGTGCAATCAATTTTATTATATTTGATTTTATTAACCAAATTCTTTAAATATAATGAAAAAACTGATTTTAATCTCATTTACCTTTTTTGTTGCAAACATTAATGCACAGGTTGCAAAATCTCGTTACATTAAAGTAGATGAAGGAAAAAATAAGCAAGTCTACGAAGCTATTAAAGCAAAAACTCAAAAATTCAATCAATCAGCTGAAAAATTTGCTCATTATACGTTTTACATTGAGACTGGAAATCGTGCAGGGCAATTGTTCAGAGCTAGAATTGAACAAGATTTAACAGGGTTTGATGCTCAAGGAAATCCAGAAGAGTATAAAATGTGGAACGAAACGGTGACTCCATATGTAACTAATGACTTATTTCAAATGTGGTATTACAATAAAAATATTTCTTATGAAATGACGGATCTGTGTGAAAAGCCTCTTAGAAAAGTTATCTTATATAACATTGATCCTGCAAAATCTAATGATTTTTGGACTTTTAGAAAACGTGTATATGATGCAATAGTTAGTTCAAAAGCTGAATTGGATATGGGTGTTTGGACTGTAAGTGCAGGTAACAGAGGACTTAATGTTCTTGTTGGATTTGCTCATGCTGATTATGCTGAAATGGAAGCTGACCAAACAGTTGAATGGGCTAAAGTTGTTTCAGCATATGATGAAGCCAATGGGGAGGGTCAATTTCAAGCTGATAATAAGAAGCTAAGAGAGAGCATGTCTATGTGGGGTAATAGTACTCAAATTTGGACATTTTTACCAGAGCTAAGCTCACCATGTGTTGTTCCGGCTGAATAAAAAAAACACCCCTTTTAGGGGTGTTTAATTATATTTTAAATATCATCTTTTCTTTGATAATAGGGTAAATTTTTTATTTACAACAAATCGATTTGATTTTTAATTATTATGTTAAACTATTTAACCAATTTTTTTTCATTGAATATTTAATAAACCAACTATATTTTTTTAAATATTTTTATTTAACAGATTAGATTTTAATAAAACCCTTTCAAATCTTTATTTTTGCATTTCAAGTATTGTATAACATTTGTTGTGTTTATTAATTTCTAAAACTCAAAAAATCAGTGTATTTTGCTATTTTGAATTTAAATCTTGATTTAGGTTTTCAAATCTGAATCTATTAACCTGTAACCACAAGTAAAATTAATGAAAGCCATCCAAAATATTTTTATAGGGAAAAACCCTATTCAGTTAAATGATACTAATGTTTCAGGGACTGAAGTTTTAATAGGTGATGAAGTTTTTTATAAAATTTCCAATGTTGATTCGATGCGACCTTTTTTCATGAGTATTGTTAGTAATTCCAATCATTGGCTATTTATTTCTAGTACAGGTGGTCTATCTGCCGGAAGAAAAAATAGCAATTATGCTTTATTTCCATATTATACTGATGACAAAATTACTGAGTCAAGCGACCATACTGGATCAAAATCAATTTTTTTAGTTACAAAATCTGAAGGCACTTTTTTATGGGAGCCATTCTCTTCGCGTCAAAATAATATATACAAAACAACTCGTAATCTATACAAGAATTCATATGGAAACAAAATTATTTTTGAAGAGATTAATCACGATCTAAAAATTTCATTTACATACGAATGGAATTCTAGTGACAAGTTTGGTTTTGTAAGAAAATCTAATCTGACAAATCTTTCAAAAACAGTAGTTGATATTAGGTTATTAGATGGAGTTCAAAATATTTTACCTTATGGCGTTGAAGACAGTTTACAAAATAGTACCAGTAATTTAGTTGATGCTTACAAAAAATGTGAACTTGAAGAAGATTCAGGAATTGGAATATATTCTTTAAGTGCTATAATCGTTGATAAAGCTGAGCCTAGCGAAGCCTTGAAAGCAAATATTGTTTGGTCAATTGGACTAGAAAAATCAATAAAATTAATTTCATCCACCCAATTAAATGCATTCAGACTCGGTAAGGGCCCTTTTAAAGAGATTGATGTTAAAGCAGAAAGAGGGGCTTATTTGCTTATTGACGATATTTCACTAAAGCCAAGTCAAACTAAAAAATGGACAATTGTTGCCAATGTTAACCAAACAATTGATAGTATAATAGAGATAAAAGAAGCATTAAAAGATACTGATGCTATTGAAAAAAGGATTGAGTTGTCAATTCAAGAAGGTACAGAAAATCTAATATCTTTAGTTGCTGCATCAGACGGATTACAATTAACCTCAGATAAAGTTAGAAACGCTAGACACTTTGCAAACACTATGTTTAACATAATGCGGGGTGGAATTTTTGATGAAAATTATAAAATTGAAAAAGAAGATTTTAAAAATTATATTGAAAAGGCAAACTTTAAAGTCTTCTTCAAAAAAGCTGAAATATTAGAATCATTGCCAAATACTTTTGATTTAGATTATTTAAAATCTTTAGCCATTAATGACTCTAATAAAAACTTCAAAAGGCTATGTTTTGAGTATTTACCATTAAAATTCAGTCGTCGCCATGGAGATCCCAGTCGACCATGGAATAAATTTTCCATTAATACTAGAAGTGAAGTTGATGGTTCTAAAATCTTAGATTATCAGGGCAATTGGCGAGATATATTTCAAAACTGGGAAGCATTAGTGCATTCTTATCCAGAATTTATTGAGGGGATGATCCATAAATTTTTAAATGCTACTACATTTGATGGTTATAACCCATATCGTGTAACTAAAGATGGGTTTGATTGGGAAGTCATCGAGCCTGACAATCCATGGTCATATATTGGATATTGGGGCGATCATCAAATTATTTATTTGTTAAAGTTTTTAGAATTTATTGAAACTTATTACCCTGGAAAATTAGAGAGTTATTTTACTAAAGATTTATTTGTTTATGCTAATGTTCCATATAAAATTAAAACATACGAGGAAATTTTAAAAGATCCTAAAAATACAATTGAATTTGACAACAAAGCTGAAGAAAAAATTCAAATCAAAAAAGGTGAAATTGGAGTAGATGGTGCCTTACTTAGAGAAACTCATGTTTTTATATATAAAGTTAATTTTATAGAGAAAATTCTTGCTACTGTCTTAGCAAAAGTTTCAAATTTTATTCCTGAGGCTGGAATATGGATGAATACACAACGTCCTGAGTGGAATGATGCAAACAATGCTTTAGTAGGTAATGGAGTATCAATGGTTACATTATATTATTTAAGAAGATTTTTAAATTTTTTCCAAGGAATTATTACTGATGTTTCTACTGAAGAAGTGGCTATATCATCTGAATTACTAAAGTTTTTCAATTCGGTTAAAAATACACTTGAGAATAATAATAGCTTATTGAATGGTCCAATAAATGATTTTGACAGAAAGCAAATCCTAGATGGATTAGGTACTGCAGCCAGTAACTATAGAACTAAAATTTACAACGATAGTTTTTCTGGTGAAAAAAGGACTATTGAAATTAAATGCATTAGCTCTTTTGTAAATACAGCACTAGATTTTTTAGAGCATTCAATTGATTCAAACAAAAGAGATGATAATCTTTATCATGCATACAATTTGATGACTGTAGAGGAAGGGAATTCGATTAAGATTTCTTATTTACCAGAAATGCTTGAAGGTCAGGTGGCTGTTTTAAGTTCAGGATATTTAAATACTGATTCATCTCTTAAAGTATTAGATGCTTTAAAGTCAAGTTCATTATTCAGACATGATCAATACAGCTATATTTTGTATCCGAATAAAAATTTACCAAGGTTTGTTGATAAAAATACTTTAAGCGAAAATCAAATACAATCTTCGGAGTTATTAAAGTTACTTATCAAAGACGGTAATAAACAAGTTGTTACAAGAGATTTGAGAGGAGATTATCATTTTAACGGAAATTTTAATAATGTTGATTTTTTAAAGGAAGCTTTAACTAAGTTGCCTGGTTCTTATAAAAAATTAGTTGAGAAAGAATCAGAAAAAATATATGCAATTTTTGAGAATATTTTTAATCACAAATCATTCACAGGACGTTCTGGGACATTTTTTGGATATGAAGGTTTAGGGTCAATTTATTGGCATATGGTTTCAAAACTATTATTAGCTACATTAGAGGTTACGAAAGATGCTATTGGTAATAATTCTGATAGCAGTAAAATAGGTAGACTATTTGATCATTATTATGAGATAAATGCGGGAATTGGAGCTCATAAATCTCCTGAGCTGTATGGTGCATTTCCAACAGATCCATATTCACATACGCCAGGAAGCAAAGGTGCTCAACAGCCTGGTATGACTGGACAAGTTAAAGAAGATATTTTAAGTAGATTTGGTGAGTTAGGGTTTTATGTTAAAAATGGTTGTCTAGGATTCTCACCTGACATTTTAAACCCAAGTGAATTTATTACTGAAACCCAATCATTTGATTATTATGATGTAAAGGGTCAAAAACAAAATATCCCTGTTAGCCCAGGAAGTTTAGCATTTACAATATGTCAAGTACCAATTGTTTACAAGTCTGGAGCTGAATTAGGTATTATTGTTGAATTTAATGATGGAGGCACAAAAAATCTAAAAGGAAAAGAATTAGATTATGAAACTACCCAATTTATTTTCAAAAGATTAGATAAAGTTAAAATGATAGTTGTTAACGTAAATAAATAATTTGAAGTTATTAAATCTTTTAATAATTGTAATAGTGGTATACGCTTCTGTACCTGATGTTGATCTTAATAAAGTTACAATCTCTGGACGTTCTATTCTTTTAAATAATCAAACGTATTTTATCAAAGGAATTTGCTACCATCCAGTCCCTGTTGGAGAGACAAAAAGAGACTTTGTAAATATTGATGAAGATTTAAACCTAATGGTTGAGGCTGGTATAAATACTATAAGATTGTATGAGCCTGTTGATGATATTAATGTATTGAATAAAATTTCAAGTGCAGGAATAAAGTTAATAATTGGATTTGGATACGATCAAAATGGTATATATGATATAAAATCAGGAACTTTTATTGACTACATTAAAAAATATAAGGATCATGAATCAATTTTGATTTGGGAACTTGGAAATGAATATAACTTTCATGCTGAGTGGTTTGAAGGCGATATTAAAAATTGGTATAATTCATTAAGAACAGCTACTGATTTAGTCCACAAAATTGATAAAAACCATCCAGTTTCTACAGCACATGGAGAAATTCCAACTGATGAAATTTACAGTTTTAACTCAAATCTTGACTTATGGGGATTAAACATTTATCGTTGGGATAATCCTTCTCCTGTTTTTGATCATTGGGAAAAAATGTCTTCAAAACCGATATATTTATCTGAAGCTGGAGCAGATAGTTATATGAAAATCAATAGAAATGGATTTAGAAAGGGTGAAAATCAGAGCTCTCAAGCTAAAGCTAATGGAAAAATTATTGATGCTGTTTTAAGTAATGATGATATTGCAAGCGGGGTTGTTATATTTTCTTTTACTGATGGATTATGGAAATCGGGTAATCCCTCAATACAAGACATTGGTGGTTCTGCTCCTAATAGTACCGGCGTTCCTTATGATGGTTCATGTGATGAAGAGTTTTGGGGAATTGTCGATATTTATAGAAATAAGAAGTTGACTTTTGATGTAATTAAAGATCGTTTTAATTCTTATAAATCATCTTCTAAAAATATTAATAATGATTAATCTTAAAAAAATATTTTTATTAGGTTTATTGTTAATTACCACATTCATTCTAACTAGTCTTATGAGTTCACAACCAATAGTAGACATATATGAAACTTCTAAAAAGGGAAATAAACTAACATTATTAAAGGATTTTAAAATCTCAAAAGAATTTTCAAAAATTAGCCTTAAAGTTGATCAGAAATATCAAACTATTTCAGGATTTGGTGGAGCTTTTACCGAATCGTCAGCTCATCTTTTAAATCAAATGAGTGATTCTAAACGTAATGAGATTTTAAAAGCATATTTTAGTGATGATGGTGCTGCTTATTCAATGGCCAGAACACACATGAACTCGTGTGACTTTTCACTAGATCATTACTCATATTCGCCTATTCCTGGAGATAAAGAACTTAAATATTTTTCAATTGACGAAGATCTTAAAGACTTAATTCCGATGATTAAAGATGCTCTTGACATATCTGAAAGTGGTTTTAAGCTCATAGCATCTCCATGGACTGCATCTCCATGGATGAAAGATAAC
>Ga0160423_10005515_pt1 | contig 10313 bp, 5 predicted proteins | sample CRUFie14St8metaG_FD_108191 | JGI IMG/M metagenome (GOLD analysis project Ga0160423, IMG submission 108191) | Marine microbial communities from the Costa Rica Dome - CRUD Field 142mm St8 metaG | ecosystem: Environmental > Aquatic > Marine > Oceanic > Photic zone | place: Costa Rica: the Eastern... | reverse complement strand
CCCCCCCCCCCCGCCGCCCCCATGGGGGGGGGGCCTTTTCCTCCCCCCCCGGGTTTTGGGGGCCCCGCGGGCCCCCCCCCCCCCTCCCCCTCCAAAAAAAATGCCGGACGTTTTTTTCTCGAGAGGATGGAGGTGAGGAAGATGGGGGCCGAGAGGGAGAGTTTAAGGAAAGCGGACTTAGGCTTCCTGTCGGCAACAGGGCAAGGATATCAATGGTAAATAAAAAATTAAGGGGATCTTATTTGGTTATTTAAGTGTGCCCCCGAGCTCTCAGTCCGTCCAATTTGAAGGACACGAGGTCAGGGGAACGGTGTTCTCCACTGTCGTCCCAGTCGTAAGCACCTGAGCCCCCTCTCCAGGCTGGCCCCCTCCTACGTAAATGATCCTCCTGCCAGACTCAACCACGCGGGTGGCATTCCACGCGGTGTCGTAGGGATCCTCGTGCACGACGTAGTGGGCATGCGGCTGGACCGTGAGGGTGACGTCAACGGAGCTCTGGGCCTTCACGGAAACCCGCTGGAAAGCTCCGAGCTGTAGCTGCGGAGCTGGGACTGTGCTTTCCGGCAGCGCGATGTAAAGCTGCACGATCTCGTCCCCGTCCCAGTGGCCGGTGTTGGTGACCGTGACGGTGACGTTGAAGGGGTCGCACGCGTGGACGCTTGCTGGCGGCGCGACGACCTTGGCGTAAGCGTAGGTGGTGTACGAGAGTCCAAACCCAAAGGGGAGAAAAGGCTCCCCTGTGAAGTACTTGTAGGTCAGGCCCATTGAGTAAGGGACCTCATCGCTCGGGTAGGGGTCTTGGTGCTGAATGTGGCCTGGGAGCTGGTGATCTGATTCGTACACGGTGACCGGGAGCTTGCCGGACGGGTTGATCTTGCCGAAGAGTGCCTCCCCGAGCGCCTGGCCTCCGTAGATGCCGGGATAGAACGAGTCGAGCACAGCGTCGAACTGGTCCCACACGGGAGGCAGGGTAACCACCCCGCCGTGCATCAGGACGGCAACCATTGGAGTTCCACGAGGAATGGCGTCCCTGAGCTGGTTCACGAGCTCCACCTGGCCCTGGGGCAGGTCCATGCTCGTCCGGTCATGGCCCTCGCCCTCGATACCCCCGTCCAAGTTGAGGACGACAACCACAGCCGTGGCATCGTAAGCGGCCTGGACCGCGTCGAAGAATCCGGAGGTGTCCCTGCACTGGGTGTCGGGACAGCCGGGCTTGTAGGTTGTGTTACCCCCGGCGTTCGCCGCGGTGATGCCCTCGAGCATGGAGGTGACGTACTTCTGCTGGTAGGCAGCGGACGCGACGTCGCCCTCGGCGTATGGGCCGAGTGGGATGTCCTTGGCGGTGGCTGCACTTCCACACACGAGCAGACGGTCCCCGAGCCCAGAGGACAGCGGCAAGGAGTCCCGGTCGTTCTTCAGCAGGATGAGACCCTGCCTAGCGGCGGTGAGCGCGAGGTTCAAGTTGGCATTGGAGGCCACGTCATCAGCGCCGAGCCTGTTGTATTCGATCATCGAGGGCGGATCGAGGGTACCGAGCGAGATGCGCGCCCTCATCACCCTCTCAAACGCCCGATCCAGGAGGGATTCCTCCACAAGGCCGCGCTGGATGGCCCCCGGCACGGCCTGGGCAACCATCTGGTTCCCGCCCTCCATGTCCATTCCAGCCTTGAGGCCGACCGCCGCGGCGCATTCGTAATCACTGCAAATGGCATACGTGTCCCTGAAATCGGCCCACGCGTCGTAGTCGCTGACCACGAAGCCGTCAAAGCCCAAGGTGTTTCTCATGGCCCCATCGAGGAGCCTGACCTCGGAGCACGCAGGATTCCCGTTGATAGCGTTGTAGCTGCACATGGCCTGGGCTCCCCTCGCAGTGCAGGCCTCGATGGAGGGGAGGTAGAACTCCTGCATCGCCCTTCCGCCCACCTCGGCGGAGTAGTGCTGCCTGGAGAACTCGACGTCGTACACAGCGGCGTGCTTGCAGGTGGCGAGGGTAAGGAATCCGTCTCCCTGGTCGCTGTGAACACCCTGGAGCCCCTCGACGAAGGGCACGCTCAGCGCGTTCATCAGGTGGGCATCCTCCGTGAAGACCTCCGCGATTCTTCCCCATCTAGGGTCCCGGCCCAGGTTGACGTTAGGGGAGTATACACTGATGCCGGCACCGTTGATGACCTGCTGGACGTTCCCAGCCGAGTCCGGGACCCACCCGCGGCGGCCGCTCAAGGTCTCGAGGTTGTACAGCGCCCGGGACTCCGTGGCAATGACCTTGCCAATCGCGCCGAGCAGCTCTGGATTCCACGTGCTGCCCAGCGAGGGGCCGGCGGGGAACATCGTGCCGTTCGCGGGGTAGACGGTGAAGTCCGGCCCGAAGGAGGTTGGGCTTGGGGCGCGGACTCCGTGCAGATTGTCTGCGAGCCACTGGAACCTCGGAATTCCGTGGCCTGGCAGGGCGATCGCGAAGTTCGTAAGCTGTGACGAGCGCTCCACGACGGTGAAGTTCTTGGACATCAGGCCGGCGCGAGTCTCCGCGTCCAGCGTCCAGTCCAGCCAGGTTCCCTTGAGGCCAGGGCACTTGACGTACGAGTCGGTGCCGCCGTCAAGACACTCGTTCGTGATCGGGCAGACCAGCTGGCCCTGTCCGCACTTCCCGCACAGGGAGTCATCCAAAGCGCAGTCGCCAGTGACCGGGCAAAGTTGGAACTGTCCCTCGCATTTCGCGGCGTCAGAGGTCCCGGCCGAGGCTAGCGACGACGCCAGGGCGAGGCACACGGCCCCCAGGCACCATGCCGCCAGGATCTTCTGCACGCGATGCCGCATCGCTTGTTTGTGTCGGTCGCCTTGCCCGGCTGAGGTGAGCGCTCACCTACTTGATCGATCCAGCGCTGGTAGCCGGAGGCTGTCCTCTTTGGTGACACGCTGTCTTCCCCAAGGTGTCGCCTTTTTGTCGTTTCGCATTCACGATGCATCGAATTCGATGTCCAATCTTTTCCGATTGCACTTTTCCGATAACTGCTGGCTGAGAGCGAGTAGCGACGGGGCACGGCGACGGGGCACGGCGAGCGCGATCGCATATGAGAGCTCCGTACCGGGTGGATGTGGTCGCGGGGCGCTCTTTCATCAACCAGTCCACGGGTGCCCGAGCACCCCAACCCAAGAACCACCCTCGGGGCGGCAGAGACGGGCACAGACGGGCACAGACGGAGGTTGTGGAGGAGAAGGCCGTCACGTCGACAAGCGCACGAGTCCAAGACGACGAGGTCAGCCTTTCGATACAAGTGGACACGGTCCTCCACCGGTTCCTCATCGGCAAGCAGAGCAAGCCCGTGGCCTCCCGCCTGAGCGAGTTCTCCAGCGCCAAGGTCGCGGTCTTTGGGGACCAGGTTGAGATCACGGGCAGCAAGACCGACGCCAATCAGGCGCGAAACTTCTTGCGTAACTACGTCGAGGAGGAGGCCCCGAGGCTTGAATCGACTCCCCTGACCCACTTTCTGTGCGTGTCGCTCGTGACCAACGAGATCACCGCGTCCTACGAGGCGTGGAAGGCCAAGGTGCTGGGCGATGGAAACGTAAGTGAGCAGCTCTTCGCTCGCCCCACGCGGTTGCACTTGACCTTGTCGATGCTGAAAATTTTCAGCAAGGAAACCATGGGCAAAGCCGTGGAGGTCATGAAGCGCTTCGAGTCCTCGACCGGACCGTTGAAAGTGTCGCTGGACAGGCTCGCACTTATGAAGGGGTCTGAGGAGAAGGCAAGAGTGCTCTACTCGTGCGTGGGCGGCGAGGACAGGGAGGTTGCGAAGCTCCAGTCTCTGTGCGACGGTCTGAAAGAGGCCTTCGAGATGGAGGGGCTCTTCGTTTCGAACCCGGGAGAACCCGTGAAGCTCCACTGCACGTTGATGAATGTGCGGTGGTGCAGGGGAGCGCATGCGAAGAGGCATTTCGAGGCCTCTCAAATTCTTAGCGACGGTCTAGCCTTGGGCCAGACCACCATCGAGGACGTCAAGCTGGTGTCCTTTACGAGAATGGGGCCGGACGACTTTTACGCCGTGGAGAGTTCTGTTCGTATCTGAAAAGATTACGGAGGCCCCAGGAGAATCTGCGTCACGATCAACAGGTGGAGGCAAGAGTGAACGTTGTAGTGGGTGTCTCTTGTACTTTACTTGCACTGGAGAGAGTTTGGGGATGGTGAGGAGAAAGTATACTGAGGTCAAAAGTTAATGTATTTCCTTCAACAGTTCTAGCATCAGCTTCTAGTACAAAATATGATACCTTTGCCCGCAGGTTCGCCTCAAGGGCCTCCGCCTCCTGCGCCCTGCCAGAGACCCCTTGGCACTCGTGCCTGGAGCTCCCTGACCTGGGACGCGAGGTAGTTCAAGCGCTTCTCCTCCTCCTGCATCTTCTGCAGTCGATGCTTGAGCTCGTCCGTGGCGTGCTTCTCGGACTCCGAGAGCTTGCCACACCGGTCCTCAAGCGCCCTGCAGCGCTCGGTTCTCTCCTACCTCTCCCCCTCGTCTCTGATCTTGAGTCTCGGGAGGCTAAGGTTTTATTTTCCTTTCCGTGGGATCAGGCCCCGGAAAGAAAGCTTCCCCCACGGACAGAAAGCTGCTGTGGGGGAGAGGGAGAGAGGGAGAGCCGACGGGGTCGGGGCGGCCGCGCCGACCGAAACGAAGGCGAACGGCGAGCGGGGAGTCGCGCGTCGATGGCGATGACGCTTCGGTTCTAGTCAGGAACCTCGGCGCCCACGACGGCCCGTCGGACGTCGACCAGAGTCCCCCGGAGCGCGCACATGGCGCCGCCTGGGGTCACTCAGCCCCGCGACGCTCATCGACAGCGAAGCACAGCCACGCGCGCCTCCGCGCACACAGCCACAACTACAGCGCTACGCACAAGTCCCGCACGGACAACCTCACCTCGCGAGCTCCAGCCTGTCTACACCACAGTCTGTCCACCACGATCATTTCGCAACAGAGGTCCGTCCCGGAACCTTCTGACCAGGGCAGCAGGACGCCGCTCCTCGACACTCTAGACTTCACTCAGCTACGACACCAGCGCCGTGGGCCTGGCTTAGAGAGGAGGCTTTGGGACCGACCACCAGCAGGACGAAGGACTACATTACACACGCCGGCCACGATCTTCTCGTAGGACTGGACGAGGAGCCCGTGCTCATGAAGGATGAGGCTGAGCTTTTGGTAAGGACTTTCTTCAAGGCCAGTACATGTCGGCCTTCGCCTTGGACCATTGGGCGCAGGCAGTGTTGACTTCCATGATCACGAGGCACACGTTCTCCTCTGTGTAGCCGTCGTCATTGTCGTAGCGCTCCACCGAGAACTTGAAGTCGCCGTTGACCTTGAGCGGGACGCCCGTGTACTGACACCTACCGCCCTGTTCCTTGAATCGCTTGACCAAGAACGCCGTGTTGATCGTCACCTCGCACAGCTTCTTGCGCTTGCCATTCTTGTTCCGCTGTGTGGTTGAGCCTCTCGCATTGGCGATCGCGTGGGCCAGGCGCTGTCGTAGTGCGTCCTCCTCGTCCCCCGAGCTGACATCACGCACCTTCGGCTTCGAAGCTCTCTCCCACAGGTCGACAGGAAGGGTGTGGACTTCTTTGGACTGGCGGATCTCGCGGACGAGGGCGAACTTTTGTGGTGTCCACTGGGCTGCTGTTCCTGTCCCCTGCACGACGCCGGCGTCGCCCTGACCTGGTGTCGTTCCACACTGGAAGTCTCGAATTATCAGGCGCGTGTTGTCGTCCTTGTAGCCGATGGACTCGTCCAGACGCTCGATAGAGATGGCGTGGGGAGGAAGGAAGCGTCCGGAAATAAAACACTGCCACCCTTGTGTCTCTGAGAGCGTGGTCAGAACGAGGAGAACGACAGCGAGGACGAGGAGACTCACCAGCTTTGTTTTTTATCCATGATATCTGCTCCTCAATAGTGCCTGGAATCTCGCACTGCTCCCGCATCTTTTCCTTGCCCTCCTGCTTCGCTCTTGCCTTCGAGTTCGAGATCGCGTTCCCGCACAGCGTGCCTATGATACCTCGGGGGGTCTCGCGCTCGCACTTTCGTTGCTCGCTGCGGCAGGCAATGCAGACATAGCGAATCCCGTCCAGTCCAGCTTTGTCCTTGTGGAACGCCTCTCCAGGCCTGTTTTTGTTGCACGCGCTGCAAGGGTACAAGACCTCACCGCTCTCGCTCTCGATCGCCCGCGACACGCCCCTCGCTCTTTTCTTGCTCCCTTTCTTCACACCGCGCTTCTTTTTCTTCTCCGCTTCGGCGATGAAGTCACTCCACGCCTTCTTGGCCTCCTCGATCGTCGCGGGCGCCTCCGTCATCGTCAGCGCGCCCGTCCGTTCGCCTCCGATCGCGATCGCCGCGATCGCGATCTGTCGGTTACCACGGTCGCGCTTTTCATCCAAAAAAACTCAAAAAAGGTGGAGATCTCCAACGATTCTTCCCAATTAAAAAATGAGGAGATGCTAGAGGTGTGAGAATGGCGCGGGGAAGAGTACGGGGGAGAGTACGAAGAAAGTACAACGTTTGTACCATGAGACGAACTTAGGGCATAAATGGGCATTTGATTGAGGTGAGCAAAGAGGAGGAGCCGATCCCCCTCCTCTTATTTCAAGTACTAGAGACCAACCATCACTAACTAAAACAGAAGAGGTACCTTCAGGTTTTTTAGGTGAGGAGAAAGTATATACATTACAAGTACAAAGTCTTTGTTAAAGAGAAATACTTCACAATTTCAAGGCGACTACTCGAGGCTCAGCACCCTAAGGTTTCCGTCCGAGCTGGCGCACAGGATCATCTCACTCCTCGGCTTCCAACACGTCGCGGAGATGAAGTGGTGCGAGTTCTGGCCCTCCGTCTCGCCAAAGCTGTACCGGTGGATCGGGCTGTCCAAGGCCTTGTTGTACACGAAAAGCTCGTTCGTCTCGCTCCCCACTGCAACCCAATCGTCCTTGAGCGCGAGACCCACAAAGTGCTTCTGGTTGACGTGGCCGCTGAGCACGCGCTTCGACTCCCCGCTCTGCACGTTCCAAATCCTCAGCGTGTTGTCCGTGGAAGCCGTGAGGAGCTCCGAGTCCTTGCTATACGCAGCGTAGGAGATGGCCCTTTTGTGCCCAGAGAGCGTGACCACCGGCTGGTTTGCCTGCCTCAAGTCGTACACATAAGCCTGGTGGTCGCTGCAACCAACCGCGATGTAGTGAAAGTTCGTGGGGTGGTACTGAACGGAGCACACGTTCGCGACGGTCTCCACGGTGAGCACGCTCCGGTTCTGCTTCGTGGAGTAGATCTTGACGGTGCCGTCGTCACTCCCGCTAGCGAGAAGGCAAGGGTCTGTCTTGCTGAAGCAGACGCTCCACGCCCTCTTCTCATGCTCATCGTACTCAAGGATGTTCTCCCCGGAGTCCACGTCCCACACGGAGATCATCCCGTCGTAGTCCGACGTGGCGAGGTGAGCGCTCTCGTGCTTGTTCCAGTCCAAGTCGCTGAGCTTCGAACGCCACGTCAGCTCCCTCACCGGGCAGGGTATCCTGAATCGGTCCTCCACCACGTTCTGAAAGTCGTAGATCTTGATCCTCTTGGAGACCCCGGCCGTCGCGAAGTACTCCTGGTTGGAGTTGAACCCGATGCTTGATATAATGGCGGACTTCTGCATCATGTCCCCGCTCGGGATCTCGACCTCCAGCTTGAGCCTGTTGTGCTTCGAGACGTTCATCAGCGTCTCAGCGACCCCGTCGATGTACTGCTCCCGCCGCTTCACCTTGACGTTGTACGCCACCGAGGGCATCCCGCCCCCGAACGGGCACCCACCGGCCTTCCTCTTGCTCCCCGTGAGCGCAGAGGCCGGCACGGCATCCTTGTTGTACACGTAAAAGTTCTCCAAGTTTGGAAGAAGGTTGACCATGTGCGGGTAGTGTCTCAGGTCCTCCCTGACCTTCTGCTGGATGATCTCCAGCTGCCTGGAATCCGCCTGACCAGTTGTCGGATCCACGAGGCCGATTCCCGTGCTGGCCTCGAGCCTGTTCCGCACCGTGACCAGGTCTTGGTCCAAGGACAACACCCGACTCTTCACCTCCCGCAGCAGCTGGACCTGCTTGGCCTTCGTGTACTGCAAGAAGTAGTACATCATCTCATACCCGAGCTCTCCCTTGGACTCCGTCCTCTCCTGCTGCTCCTGCAGGCTCCTCTTCGCCCTGAAGATAGACGCTATTTTGTCCAGCTTCCCGTTGCTCTTCAGCGCGTCGACGTTTACGTTCGTCTTGCATACCGGGCACAAGCTGGCGTCCGAAGGCTGCTGAACCAGGTTGGTCAGCAGACACTTCTTGCAGAACGAGTGGCCGCACTCCGTCGTCACCGCGTCCTGCAGAAAGTCCCCGCAGAGTGGGCACTTGAGCTCGTGCTCGAGCTCAAACTGCAAGAGCTGGCTCTCGCTGCCGCCCTCCGGCCCCGCCGCCGCCATCTCGGGGGCGAGCGGGGGTAGGGGGAGCGGTTAATCTCTCCGGTCCTGGCCGAGTTGCCTTAGTCTGCTCCTGCCCCCATCCTCGTCTCCCGTCCTCGCGTCGTCGACTCGTCTCCGTGCTCTCTGCGCACCTGGTTTAACGCACCTGCCCATCCCCCACGAGGGAGTGGATCAATCACGACCAAGAGAAATTCGAGGATTTTCTCAAAAGTTTTTTTGGGATATTTTTATGGATATCGATACCGGGGGGCCGGGCCCGTGGGCATCATCGAGACCAAGCTTCAAGAGTGCTGAGGTGAATTAAATCATGTGTCTGGGCCTGGCCGGCCGTCATCTCCCGCGCGGCGAGGCGCCCCACATCAATGCAGAAAAGACTGCGAGGCCCAGCACAGTCGTCGTGGTGTAGAAAGCGCTCCCCGCGGCCCTACCGAGATCAGGGGGTCCAAGGAAGTTGGCCACCGCGTGCGCCGTCCAGCACGCTGGCAGGCTTCGAGTGTGGAAGAGGACCCTGCAGGCGTACAGGCCGAAGAGCGTTGTGTAGCACACGGCCGCGGCAGTGCGAGCTGCCCCAGCCTCGGAGAGGTGAACAAGGTGGGACAGACCGAAGAGTGCGGAGGTGACGAGGGCGGCGGGCGCGAGGCCGAGGCCGCCCTCCGTGAGGATCGCGCACATGCAGCCCCGGAAGCAAAATTCCTCTGCAGCGGGGGCGATGAGGACGTCCCTGGCGAAGGCCAGCTTCAGGGACGGGGTGCGGACGTCGGGGAGCCAGCTCGAGCGCCGTGAGGCCCGGTCCAAGGCGACGGCGAGGAGGAGGGAGACGCACGACGCGACGGCGAATGTCGCGCCGTACGGGATTCCCTCGGCGCGGAGGCCCAACAAGTCCACGATCTCGCCCTCTCTTCCCTTCGACCTCAACCCCGCTCGAAGGGTCCGCCAAGCCAGCAAGGACACGACTGTCACGGCCACCGACCTGGCCAGAACCTGCCTCGGCGCGTCCCTTTCCGAGGGCTTCACGAGCCTGCGGCACGCCTCGACGCTCCCCACGTAGGACGCGCAGATCAGCACGCACTGCAAGACGGCGGAGTCCATCACCTCTCACTGTACTGAACGGAGCGTGAGGAGGCGAGGAGACCTTGACGTAAACTGGTCCAGTTTTGCCTCCTCGGGCGTCGGCGGCTGCCGCAAGGCGAGCGCGGGATGGTCGGCGCGCGGTATGGCTTCGACCTCCACCCCGGCCCCATTGAAGCGTCCTTCCCCTGACCGACCGGAACGCCCCTCGAGCACAATCACAATCGCACAACCTGTCGCCAGGTTTGGGTGCGTTCTCGATCTCGATTTTGCAGTTTTCGATGAGAGACGTTAAAAAGCAGATAAGATGTTGCTCCCAAAAAGCAGACCAGCGGTGTGCAGAGTGTGTCTTGGCGTGTTGTCGGCGCCTAGGGCAGAGCGAGGAGCGAGCCAAGCAAACATGCAGTGGGCGACGAGAACCCGGGGAAGGTGCGGCGCAGAGGCGAGAATGGCGGCCGTGGCCGGCGGCAGGGTGAGCGGCCACGCCGCCCTCGGCAGGCGAGCTCACGTCGCTTCGAGGGGTGGCATGGGAACAACCAAGTCCAGGCGGGCGCACCCTGTTTTCGAGTGCCGAGCAACCGCGGAGGCCGAGAAGACGGCGAGCTTGGCAAAGGTGAGGGACCTTTCTGGAGCCCGAGCGCGCAAAGTGGGCGGGGCTGAGGGGTCTTCGCGGGGGGGGGGGGGGGGGGGGGGCGCGCCCCCCCCCCCCGCCGCCCCCCCTTTTCTTTTTTCTCCCCCCCCCCCCTCTCTCCCCCCCCCCCCCCGCTGCCCCCCGCCCCCCCTTT
>Ga0160423_10005514_pt1 | contig 10314 bp, 7 predicted proteins | sample CRUFie14St8metaG_FD_108191 | JGI IMG/M metagenome (GOLD analysis project Ga0160423, IMG submission 108191) | Marine microbial communities from the Costa Rica Dome - CRUD Field 142mm St8 metaG | ecosystem: Environmental > Aquatic > Marine > Oceanic > Photic zone | place: Costa Rica: the Eastern... | reverse complement strand
GAGCCGAGCCGAGCCGAAGAGACAGCGCCACGCCAGCCACGCCTGCCCGCTCCGTTCCGGCGCTAGGCGAAAGACTCCCACGTTTGCTGACTCGCTGCACGCCAACCCTCCCCCCCTCCCTTTGGCGCGAAGGTCGCGAACTTGAGCTCGATGTACTATAACTTTACCGGAGGGCTTCAGGAGATGGCGCCACCGGTGAGCTTGCGTTCGAATCCCGAGTTCTTTAAAATCGTGCCGGGACCCGCGCGTGCTGACTTTCCTTTGTCCCCCGGCAGGTGAGCGTGAGGGGCGAGATCGTCAAGGTGGAGAGCGACACGTCCGTTGAGTACAACGCGCAGGAGCTCGCGAAGCAGATCGTGGACGCGCACGTGAAGATCGACAGGCTCCTGGATGGACTGCAGGTTCCCCAAGTTGAGGAGGAGGAGCAACTCAGGTCCCTCGGCGAGCTCAGGGAGCAGCACGAGGGGATGAGGGCTGCCTACGGCGAGGATGTGCGGCGAGGAGGTGAGCCCTTGGTGCCCTATCGTCCCCCTTTCCCACACTTGCCCGCCCTAAGACGCTGACGAGTCCTTCTCAAACACGAACCTCTGCCGACTCGCCCCGAGCAGCCCGAGTCCTGGACGCGCTGCAGGACTGCTACTCTGTGCTGGCGGGGTACCAGCTGGAGCGGGGCAAGTTCTCCTCGCCCGACTCGTGACAACGATGTAATGTACACAACAAAATAAACAGAGAAGAAAACGAGGCGGGCTAGCGGGCAAGTTTTCGGGCCCGCTACCCCGGCGACCTTGACCTGGAGAAGAAGACAAAGTGGCTCGGATCCTGGGGGTCGTCGCTCGGGTCACGAATCTCAAAGTGAAGGTGGGGTCCGGAGCTTCTGCCCGTGCTGCCGACCCTGGCGATCACGTCCCCCCTGCCCACGGCCTCTCCCACCCTCCTCAAGTTGTTTGCCTCGCAGTGGGCGTACAACGTCCGCCAACCGCCGTCGTGCTCCACCTCCACGAAGTTGCCGTAACCACCCTCCTCGTGCCTCGAGACGGCGACGACTCCGTCCGCGGCCGCCATGATGGGAGTTCCGGCCTCAGCCGCGAGGTCGATGTCGTTGTGGTGCCGGTTGTGCTCCCGTAGGCCGTACTCGCTTGAGACGAAGAAGGCGCGGCGCTCCAGGGGGGACGCGAACCTTGGCGAGTCCAACCGTCGGCCCCGTAGCGGTCGCCCGTCCAAAGAGCTCAGCACGCGCCGACGGACTGGCTCGGGCAGGCGGGCCAGGTGGTGCGAGTTCTCGAAGACTATCCTCGCCGGAAGCTCTCTCGCAATCCTTGTCAAAGAGCGAAGGAGGCCGGGCAAGCCGTCCGAATCCATGTGGGGGTCTCGGTCTGCAGACGCTTGGAGATTGGCTTACAAGGTCAATGCTCTCACGCGGGGCCCGCCCAGTCACGCTGCGGCCATGGCGCGGACCGGGCCCCGGATGAACACGCCCGAGCGGAAGGGCCACCGGTCGCCAAGCGAGGTGCTGGACTCCAAAAAGTGCAATCCAAAAATCGTACATGGTACTTTTCCGAAATGAAAGTGGAAAAGTGGAAAAGTGAAGACCCGCGCAAATCAATGCGAGATTGTATTCTAGGAGTAGAAAACGCGTTGTGCGCGGCCCATTTGGCAGCCGCCAAGAGATATTTTTCGGGTGCTGGGTGAGCTGGGTCCAGGATGCGGGGTGGTCCCCACCGTAAAGGGCAGTGAGGGCAGCGCGACACCATGATGAACGCGTTCGCTATCGCCGCGGAGGCGGGGTCCCTCCTCCTGAAGGGGGGAAGGAACCCAGCCGCCGTCGGGACTTTCGTTCGAAGTCTCAAGCCCTCGTTCGCGCCCAAGAGGACGGCTCTGTATTCCACCGAGTCCGGAAACGGGATCCCGTACAGCAGGCTTACGATAGGTGAGTAGTGAGAGTTGCGAGGTTCGATAGAAGACGTTTCAGCGGGGCCCCAATGCCGTGATCCGGGGGGATGGGGCGGGGTGGTGACGCGCGGCACGGCCCTCCGGACGGGTCACGTCGGGCGCCCCCGCTCAGATCGGTACACCTCTTTCGGGGGGGGGAGCGTTTTTCCCGATGCGAAACGCCAGGGTTCTCGTGCCCAAGCGAAATGCGGACGTCTGACTCGCTCCTTGCCACCAATTCCCCCAATTCACCACGCACTCGCATCCGCATTCGCAATTCAGGCGTGCCGAAGGAGACCTTCGCCGGGGAGAAGCGCGTGGCCATTGTCCCAGCCTCCGTCGCCGCGCTGACCAAGGCAGGGTTCAATGTCGTCGTCGAGTCCGACGCGGGGTTGAGCTCGAAGTTCACGAACGCGGACTACGAGGCGAGCGGAGCCAAGATCGTGGGCGCGAAGGACGCCTGGTCCAAGGACATTGTCATCAAGCTCAGGGAGCCCTCCCTCGCGGAGGTGGACGGCTTGAGGGAGGGTAGCACCCTCATCGGGTACGTCAAACCCGCCCAGAACAAGGAACTCGTGGACAAGCTCGTGGAGAAGAAGGCCACCACGCTCGCCCTGGACTGCATCCCCAGGGTAATCAGTAGGGCCCAGGCCTTCGACACGCTGAGCTCCATGGCCAACATCGCTGGTTACAGGGCGGTCATCGAGGCGTCGCACAACTTTGGAAGGTTCTTCGCAGGGCAGATGACCGCAGCTGGAAAGGTTCCTCCCGCCAAGGTCCTGGTGATCGGCGGCGGCGTGGCGGGCCTGTCCGCTACCGGGCACGCCAAGAACCTGGGGGCCATCGTCAGGGTCTTCGACACCAGGGAGGCTGTCAGGGAGCAGGCCAAGTCCATGGGAGCCGAGTTCCTGACCGTCGACATTGAGGAGAGCGGGGAGGGCGCCGGCGGGTACGCCAAGGAGATGTCCAAGGAGTTCATTGAGGCCGAAATGGCCCTGTTCCACGAGCAGTGCAAGGAGATCGACGTGATCATCACCACCGCGCTAATCCCTGGCAAGAAGGCCCCAGTCCTGATCACTAAGGAGATGGTGGAGTCCATGAAGCCCGGGTCGGTCATCGTGGACCTCGCGGCCGAGGCCGGGGGCAACTGCGAGACCACCGTGCCCGGCAAGGTGGTCGACCACAAGGGTGTCAAGTGCGTCGGGTACACCGACCTGCCCAGCAGGCTCGCCACCCAGTCCTCCACGTTGTTCTCGAACAACGTGACCAAGTTCCTCATGTCCGCCGGGCCATTCTCCACCAAGGTGAAGGGCGAGTTCCTGGTGGACCACGAGGACGATGCCGTGAGGGGGACCCTCGTCACCGAGGGCGGAAAGCTGATGTGGCCCGCCCCGCCAGTGGAGATCCCGCCCCCACCGCCAAAGAAGGAGGTGGCCACCGCCGAGGAGAAGGAGGTGGACGTCTACGGGGAGACCATGAGCAGCGCCATGACCGCGACCGGTGGCCTCGCCGGCCTCATGGCCCTCGGAATGGCGTCCCCAGGGGCGGCTTTCTCGTCCATGGTCACTAAATTCGGCCTCGCCAGTGTCGCCGGATACCAGACCGTGTGGGGGGTCGTGCCCGCTCTGCACTCGCCCCTCATGTCCGTCACGAACGCCATCTCAGGCCTCACCGCCGTGGGAGGTATGCTCTGCATGGGCGGAGGACTCCTGCCGACCACCACGGCCACCGCCCTGGCGTCCTCGGCCGTCTTCGCGTCCGCTGTGAACATCGGAGGAGGGTTCGCAGTCACCCAGAGGATGTTGGACATGTTCAAGAGGCCTGACGATCCTCCTGAGTACAACTATTTATACCTGATGCCTGGAGCCGCTGTCATGGGGGCCTACGGCCTCGGTAGCGCCGCGGGGTACGCGGAGATGACCTCCATGGCCTACCTGTCCTCGTCCCTTTGCTGCATCGGAGCCATCGCCAGCCTTGCCACCCAGAGCACGGCTAGGATGGGGAACATGCTCGGAGTCGTGGGTGTAAGTTCCGGAATCGCCGCCGCCATCGGTGACATGGGCGCCACCCCAGCCGTCTACGGACAGCTGGCCGGCGCCATGACCCTGGGAGGAGGCGCGGGAGTTGCCCTCGCCAAGTCCATGAAGATCACGGACCTGCCCCAGATGGTCGCTGGGTTCCACTCCCTCGTGGGATTCGCCGCCACCGCCACCTCGGTGGCCAGCTACATGCACCTCGCCGACCCGGCCAGCGCCCTTGACCATGGGACTCTTGACGCCGTGCACAAGACCGCCATCTACCTCGGAACGCTCATTGGTGCGGTCACCCTTACAGGTTCCGCTGTTGCCTTTGGCAAGCTCCATGGCGTCATGAGCAGTGCCGCCATGAACCTGCCCGGAAAGAACCTGATCAACATCGGGCTCATGGGCACCAACCTCGCCGCCGGCGCCATGCTGATGTCGACCTCTGACCCTGCCACCGGGCTTGCCTGCCTCGGTGCCACCACCATCGCCTCGAGCATTCTCGGAGCCCACATGACCAACTCCATCGGGGGTGCGGATATGCCCGTGGTCATCACCCTGCTGAACAGCTACAGCGGCTACGCCCTGTGCGCCGAGGGGTTCATGCTGAACAATGACCTGCTCACCACCGTGGGAGCCCTGATCGGATCCTCCGGTGCCATCCTGTCCTACATCATGTGCAAGGCCATGAACCGCTCGCTTGCGAACGTCATCTTGGGAGGCATCGCCGAGTCCTCCTCGGCCCAGAAGGTCGAGGGGGTCCACCAGGAGACCAGCGTCCAGGACGCCGCCGACCTCATGACCAGTGCGGAGAAGATGATCATTGTCCCTGGTTACGGCCTCGCCGTTGCCGGTGCGCAGTACACCGTCGCCGACATGGTCCGCATGCTGAGGGAAAAGGGCGTGGACGTCAAGTTCGGCATCCACCCCGTCGCCGGTAGGATGCCTGGGCAGCTCAACGTCCTCCTCGCGGAGGCCGGCGTGCCCTACGACATTGTGGAGGAGATGGAGGAGATCAACGATGACTTTGGGGAAACGGACGTCGTGCTGGTGATCGGCGCGAACGACACTATCAACTCGGCCGCCCTCGAGGACCCCGGTTCGCCCATCGCGGGCATGCCAGTCCTGGAGGTGTGGAACGCCAAGAATGTCGTCGTCATGAAGAGGACCATGGGAACTGGGTACGCCGCTGTGGACAACCCTGTGTTCTACAAGGAGAACACCCAGATGCTCCTTGGCGATGCCAAGACGAGGTGCGCGGAGCTCACCCAGCAGGTTATGTCTCACTACAGCAAGTAGAGCGGGCCCCTACCACATTAGAAAACCAATTTTAATCCATTCTATATCAGAGTCTAACGAGCCGCCGCAAGGCCGAAAGAGGCCGAAAGAGGGATGCCAGTCTCGTGATGGGCCGCACCGGCGTGGCGCAGGGCTTGTACACGCAGTGGTTCCCATACTTTGCGTCCGTCGCGTCGCCCACCACCCTGGTGAGCCCTTGGAACTCGCCGGAGCGGTACGCTCCGATGGTAGGATGAATCTCCTCCCTGTAGACTCGAGCCATGGTGCTCGTGTCCCCCCAGCAGGGTTGGGCGAGATAATCCTTGTAAGAGACCCACTTCGCCGCGTCAAGCTCCGTCTCGTCCACCACGAGCTCCTTGTCCTCGTCGCTCTTCAAGTGAAGGGCGCACACGAAATAAAGGTCACACGTGGACGTGGGGCTCGGGTACCTGTGCCTGATGAGGAGAACCTTGTGAAAGGCCGTCTGAACACCCGTCTCCTCCCACACCTCCCTCTCCGCCGCCCTACCAATGTTCTCTCCGGGGTCCGCACTCCCCGTCGGGATCTTCCAGATGCCCAAGCCGCGCAAGGGCCCGTTGCACTCCTGGACGCACAAAAGCTCGTCCCTGCTGTTGAAAATGACCGCCCCCACCCCGACCCTCGTGAAGGGCGCCAGAGGTATCATGCTCTTGGTATCTTCGGGCAGCCACTTGATCAGCGCCGCGTTCCCGGGCTTGGCGTGATGGTAGTCGAAGCCCTGCTTCAGCGCGATTGGGATCAAGTCCGCCTTGTCGTTCGGTATGAAGAGCCACACTGAGGTCCGGCCCTCGGCCTTCCACAACGAGACCGAGTCGGAGAGGAGCTTTGAAAAATCATCGGGGGCGTGGTCCAGGCCGGAGGGAAGGACTTTGCATCCGTTGAACACGTCCACGTCGCACTCCAGGGGTGCTCTCTCGCTGGCTGGGAACATCCGGTCTGCCATCCTCGCGCTCGCCAGCAACGCCGATCACACCCGATCGGAGCTCCGAGCCTCGAGGCTGTTTCTGAGCCTCAGGATTGCCCCGGGGATCAAGCATCAAAAAGTAAAGTGCAGGCCCTGCACTGCAGGGGCGCTGCGCATGAAGTGGGCAGGACCGCGCGGGGTCCACCTGGCCATGGCGGGCGAGGGCACCAGGAGCGCAGGTCTCGCGATAGGTGCACGGGAGGCGCAGTGGGTTGCGAAGCTGCTGCGCATCCCGGCCGAACCAGTTCTGGAAAGCATCGAGAGCTCCAAGGCCATCAACCAGAAGGCCTCCACCTGCCTTCCTCTGTCGTTGGGCGACGGTCGGTTTCTCTTCTTGAAAAAGGGCTCCGCGGAGCACCTGGGAGGGAGAAGAGGAGGTGGAGGACCGGGAAATCGCTTTCCGCGGAGCACGCGTTCTATACACGCGCCCTGCCTTGCTTGTCCTGGGGGTCTGCAGGCCTTCCCCTAGTTCCACGCTGCCTTGGCAGCTGGACTTCTCGAACAGGGGACCTTGAGCTCGCCAGCGAGTCACAAAGGCTGGGCGAGGAGCTCGGGATCGAGGGGGAGCTCCTCCTCCTCCTCGAGGATGCCAGACACGTCGCCGACGGGGAGGTGCTGGGCCAGGTGGGCCCGTCTCCCGGCGGTATGACCAGCAGCCAAGCTCGGGCTGCCGTCCGGTGGTTGGCGCGCTTTCACAAGACCTTCTCCGGATCGCCCTCTCAAGACCTTGACGTTTGGCCGCAGGGCGGGTACTGGTCCTACGCAAAGAGAGTGGTTGTCTCCCAGGGGGCGGGCCAAAAGCTGCCCGTGGACACGACCTCGAGAAGAATAGGGGAGGAGTGGGAGGGTCTGGTTGAGCGGCTTGGAGACTCGGCCCCCGAGCTGAGAGACGTGCGCGTGTTTGGGCTTCCCTTCGACGAGGCGCTGGGTGAGTCTGCTGGGTCCCTGAGCAGGATCCTGGCCCGCGGCTGCCTGGAAGATCACCGGAGGTGTCTCCTTCACGGCGACTACAAGGCTGCCAACATCTTCGTGGGCGAGGACGGTGACTCCGCGACGGCGGTCGACTTCCAGTGGAGCGGGTGGGGTCTCCAGGCGTCGATTTGGCCTACTTCCTCTGCACTTCGCTTGATGAAAGCGCGCTTGGGGAGGTAGATGAGCTGGCATCCGTCTACTTTGAAGAGTTTAGTGGCGAGAGCGGCTCGTTTTCGTTCGAGCTTGACGTTTCTATCGCGGACTACGTTCGGTACCTGGTGGCCGACATGTGGTCGAACCTCGACAGCGAGAAGATCGACGAGAATAGGCTTTGCAGTAACGTCGGCATGCATAAAAGGTCGCTCAAGCACCTTACCAAGGTGGTGATGCTTGGAGCGAGGTCTTTGGAAAACCTTTACGGAAACGCAGGCGAGGCCAGCACGCGCAGGACTCTCGCAAGACTCTTCACCTGCGTGGTGAAGCTCGCCCAGATGGCCGGAGACATTGTCGCGGCGAGCTGGGCGGGGCGGGGGACGATAGGGGTGACAAACAAGGGATATGAGGGAGATTTCGACCCCCAAACAGAGGCTGACGTCGCTGCTGAGAGACTGATAGTTGGGGTACTGAGTCAGCTCTTCCCCGAGATCATGCTGATAGGAGAGGAGGGTGAGAGCAGCGATAGGGACGAGGAGAACGTCGAAAACGCTCTCCGGGAGTTGGACGGGGCTCTCCAGGACATCGCTCCTTGGGAGATCCAGCTCCCCCCCAAGGTGGACTTGAAGCGAGACGTTACGGTCTGGATTGACCCCCTCGACGGAACCAAGGAGTTCCTGAGGGGGGATCAACAAGGAGTCACCACCCTCATCGGAGTGGCGATCGCGGGGACGCCAGTCTTTGGAGCTGTGTGCTCACCATTCTCGGAGAGGGGCCGAACGGTGTGGGGGGGGCTCGGTGTGGGGGGGGCCTACGAGCAAGGCCGGGAGGAGGTCATGGGGACCGCGCGACCGCTCCTTCCACCACCCTCCCCGAGGAGGGACGGTGTGAAGAGGATCGTTACGACGAGGAGCCACGGGAACGCGGCAATCGAGGAGGCCGCGAAAGAGCTGGGAGGTGAGACTCTCAAGTTGGGCGGGGCGGGCAGAAAAATTTTGATGCTGTTGGACGGGACCGCGGACTCATACGTCTTCCCGTCCAAGGGAACGAAGAGGTGGGACACCTGCGCTGGGGAAGCCCTTCTCCTTGCTCTGGGGGGGAAGCTTCTGAAAGCAACGGACGGGACGCCGTACTCGTATGACGCAGAATCGGCAAAGGATCCATACAACGACGAGGGGCTCGTCGCTTCGATTCACGACTTGGAGGACTCTTGCAGGGCTTGCAGAAAAGCCAAGTTATAGTTACATTTGTTTATAATCATAATTTAGGAATGAGGAAGAGCGCGCCGTACAAGAAGCCCCCCGCGCACGCCGCCGAGATGGGCACCGTGAAGATCCAGCTGGCGAGGATCTTATTCAGCAGACTCCACTGAACGTTCCTCGCCCCATGCTCGTACACCCCGATGCAGATCACGCTGCCCACCTGGCAATGCGTGCTGGAGACCGGCATCCCCGTGCACGAGGCCAGCACCACGCTGAGGGTGGACCCCAGCTCGATGGAAAACCCAGTGGGGAAGTCTATGGCGGTCAGGTCCTCCCCGATGGTCTTGATCACGTGATGACCCGAGATGGAGAGGCCAAGCACGATTCCCGCTCCGCACAGAACCAAAATCCAGATCGTCGTGCTGATGTGGCACGGATCCTGCCCAAAGTAGAGGCCTTGGACGGCCGCAAACGGGCCGGCAGCGTTCGCGACGTCGTTTGCTCCATGGGCAAAGCTCTTGAGGGTGGCCGTCAGAATTTGCAGGTACATGAAGACCCTTTTGGCCCTGGCCAGCTCCTTCTCCCTCCCGCTCAGGAGGTTGACCTCCTCACTCTGCGCGACCACGACCTCGGAGGCCTTGAGGCCCTCCTCCTCCTCCTCCTTCTCCACTTGCCGCGTGTCCGCAGCGGCCATCATGGGCTCCCTCTCGTCCTCCGCGGACTCGCCTCCGAGCTTCAAGCTTCCCATCTCAATTGTCGGGATGCTGGCCTCCACCTGGCGCTTCACCCTCGAAAGCAAAAGGAATTGCACGAAACACCAGACCGAGACGCCCGCCCCCGCCGAGATCGCGCCCATCTCCCACAGGGGGAAGGTGGACTGCTGATACAGGATGAGCATCACGAGGACGAGGATTGTCGATCCAGTGAGGATGGGAAGGGCGATGTAGGCCCTCCTGAGCGGCGCCCCGGTGTCCAGCACCGTGCGCCTGATCGTCAGGTGCAGCAAAACCGAGATGGCCCCTGCCAAAATCGGGGACACGAACCAGGAGGCGACGATCTTCAACAGGCCCGGCCACAGCCACTTTACACAAAAAGTGTGCGTCGCTACAATGGTCATCCCGAGGACTCCCCCCACAATCGTGTGCGTCGTGGAGACCGGCAGTCCGAAGAGGGTGGCTCCCAGCAGGAAGATGGCTCCGCTCGCAAGCGCACACACCATCCCAAGCTCGTACAGGCCCATCTTCGACCCCTCTCCCTGACAATCCCAGCAGTCCTCCCTCTCAAGGTAGCTGATTTTCTTGGTCAGGGTGTCCGCAACCCCCGCGCCCAGGGTGACCGCCCCCACGACCTCCATCACCGAAGCGATCAGGATGGCGTGCTTCATGGTGAGGGCGCCGCTCCCGATGGAAGTTCCAAAGGAGTTGGCGACGTCATTTGCGCCGAGACCGTACGCGAAGAGGGCCGCGAAGACGCAGCCTACCCCGAAAACCCACGGGGAGTCCGTGGCGACCATACCTGCAGGTTGGCCAGGTAGGCCGTTGCCCCGCGCTGGAGAGTCCAGCTGCTCGATTCAGAGAGTCCTGCCGCACGGGGGGGAAAATCGAACATTTTTCTGGGCTCCGGCCAGAGAAAGGGGTGCGCGGGGCCCGGCCTCCTGGAGGAGGAATCGTCTTGGGCCGAGCGGCGAAGGGGGGGGGGGGGGGGGGGGGGGGGGGGGGGGGGGGGGGGGAGGGGGGGTAGGAAACCCTGCGAGGGG
>Ga0160423_10005513_pt1 | contig 10316 bp, 7 predicted proteins | sample CRUFie14St8metaG_FD_108191 | JGI IMG/M metagenome (GOLD analysis project Ga0160423, IMG submission 108191) | Marine microbial communities from the Costa Rica Dome - CRUD Field 142mm St8 metaG | ecosystem: Environmental > Aquatic > Marine > Oceanic > Photic zone | place: Costa Rica: the Eastern... | reverse complement strand
TTAGCTTTTAAATATATAAAAGTTTGTTTTTTTACTGCACAGCTACACTTCTATCTCTTCCATACGCTTACATAAACGCTCCGCCCGATTTGGAACCTGTTTATGCCACCTCGAGTCACGCATCTGATTTGCACTTTCCTTCCAGTTGCCGTCCATGACAGCTTGGATATGTTTGCGAAACTTGCTGTATCTTGGTCTGCCTAGGTTAAACATCATGTTTGCTACAATCTGTTTTACTTCTTCTGGTAGCTTGTCCCAATCATCATAGATTTTCTTACAGTCCTGGATAACAGTCTGTATATCCTGTTCAAAGAGTTCTGTAACTCTTTCCTCAGATACCTTTGCACCTAGCTCCAGATCATATTCTGGTTCATCCTCACGGCACAAATGTCCAATGCCTACTGTCTTTAGGGAAAGGTGATCGAGATATGTTTCGTACTTTACCCCCTCATCAATGATGAGTTGTTCTCTTAATTTTTCTAAGTCCATTATTGACTCCCGAATGTTGCTCTTGTAGTTGGGTTAGGCACGAGTAGCGGGTTTATTTCTCCTACACTCGATGCTGGTGAAGGCGGTGGTACGTTGACAGGTGGTGTAGGCATTGTGGGAGAAGCATCAGCTTTTGGTATTATTGTCTGAATTAAATTATTTAAAATACTAGGTTGTTGTTCATCTTCTTTTATTTCAGTTTTTGGTGCTCCAAATTTTCTATTTTCAAACTCTCTCCTAATTTCTCTAAACCTAGGTCGTAAACTATCTAAAATAGATTTGGTATTGTTTTGTCTCATCTGATCTTTAATTTGATCCGAAACTTCAAAGGCATCAAAATTACCTCTTATAATATCTCTCACTCCGTATATATCTGCTTTTCTAAATATTCTTCTAATTTTAATATCGTCTAAACCTGCTTCTCTCATGTCATTTATAACAGTATTAAACTCATTGTGAACTCTATATCGTGCTTCATTAGCTTTTATGTAAGCATCTTCTAACATTTCTGCGGTAACATTTTTTTGTCTTGCAATTTGATTAAAAATACCAGAAGCATTTTTATTAGAATCTACAAACTCAAATCCCTTATATTTTAATCCAAGAGGAATATCAGCTGTATTTTCTGTCACACCAGTAAATGCTCTAATTAATTCGTCTTGTAACTCTCTAACTCTTCCTTGTCTATCCATTTGAGGAGTTTCTCTTACAAGAGTATTTAAAAAACCTTCAGCAAATCTACTTACTTCAAAAGTTCCTTTTGAAACTTGCAACGGGATAATGCTTGGTAACATACCTCCTATTATATGTTTAAATTTTTTCGAAGCTTTGTCTGCTTCACTATCTTCTTCGCTGTAAACTCTTGCTCCCGTTTGAGTCATACCAGCTCTACCGCCAAAAATATTTGCCAGAAACCTTTCTGCATTTCCTAAAATCGGTGCTTGTGATTGAGGGTCTATGACATCTCTTATTTTTCCAGTTAAAATTGCCTCGTCTGTAAAAGGTCTTACAAATTCAAGTAAACTTTCATCAAAAGCTTTTGTCACAGAGTTAGCTGTAGATAGTCCTAAATTTTTAGCGTTGTAATAATTATTCAATGCTCCGTTAACTGTTCTTTCTAAAAGATCATATGGATTTGAATAACTGTAATTAACGTATTTAATGTTCCCATCCTTGTCTGTTCCAGTGGGTATAAGTCTTGCATTCTTTTCCCAAGGCGGAGCCAAAGATCTTTGATATGCATCCATCATTTCTTTTGTCACACCACTTACGCTATATGCTATTTGACTTAAAGTTTCTGGTACAATTGCAAAAGCAGCGGCAGCACCAGAAAGTCTTCTAAGTCCTATTCTTTGAACACCTGGTATATCAGAAGATACTTCTTCCAATCCTTTTTTTATGGTATTAAATCCTGTTCTTATAATTTCTGATGGGAAGGCAATAAAATTACCAGTTGGAAGTTTTCTTAACTCTTTTACAATTTCTGGAACCATATTATAGTTTGGAACTGTATTTCTAACAATTCTCGCAGCTTCTTCTTTCAATAATCTTTCAGCAATTTTAGGATTAATTTCTTTTATAGGAACACTACTGTTTCTAGATAAATATTTAATTTTGTCTTCTAAAGATAATTCACGAAGAGCATTTTGAAGTTTGTTAACTTCAAATTTGTAGTTATATATTTTCCATACGTTATCACCGCCTTGATATAAATCTTGTGCTTTTCTATTAACACTTCCTAAAAATCTACCAAGTCCACTATCTGTTACTTTAGATCCAAATTTTTCACCAACTCTAACATTTAAATTAGAAAATTTATCAGAGTATCCTAACCCTTGAGATATTAAATCTTGTATTTCTCTTAATTCAGTTTGCGTTCCAATAACACCTAACTCTTTTAGTTCTTCTAGTTCTTTTAATACTTTATCCTTGGGTACGTTTGTGAATATATCATCTCCAACAAGACGAACTGACTCTCCTAAACTAGCACCTCTACCTATATTTCCTTGAGCAAGAGCAAATAAAGAAGCGGTGGTTACGTTACGAATTTGAGTGATAGGTGATAAAACAGTTTTACCATATTGAACATATCCCTTTCCTTTTAAAAAACCAGAATATGCTGCTCTTGTCATATTACCAATTGCTTTAGTATCACCTATTAAAAACCTTGTTAAATCATCATATATTTCATTTGGAACAGAGTATCCAGTTAAAGTACCCCAAGGAGAATCTTTTAATGTTTGATCCTCTCCTATGATTGTTCTTTTCATTCTTTTTTCGCCAGACAATTGAAGCGGTGTCATCCCTTCAGTATCTCTAAAAAGTCTACCGATACCCTCATCATTTTTTGCCAAATCTCTTATTTTAGCAAAATATTTATCCACTGCTTTAAATTCAGACAAGTCTGCAACTGTTCCTAAAAAAGCTTCTCTTGGACTTTTTATTTCTCCTAAAAGTTCTCTTTCATATTTTTTTAAATTTTTAGTTTGTTCAAATAGTTTAGTATTTAACTTATACTCGCCAACACTACCTATCAATTGATTGTTTTTTTTGAATGGTCTAAATCTTCTTAAAAATGATTCAACAGCTAAGTTAGCTTGTTCATCAGTGACTCTCATACCCTCTAAAACAATATCATCACCCGATCTTGTTAAACCATATTCAGTTATGTCCTTATTATTTTCTCCTGCTATTCTTCTTAACTCTTTTATTGTGCTTTCTTTATCTGCTTTAAACCCTCTAACACCCTCTTCAATTGCTTCCTTAGTAGGTTTATAGTTTGCATCTTCATATATTTTATATCTTTTTCTAAGATATGAATTTAAATTATGTTGAATAACTTGTCTTATAGTATCTCCAACACTTTCTTCACCTTCTTTTGTAATTATCTTATCTAACATTGATAAGTAATCGCTTTTCAATATCTCTTTACTAAGACCATCAACTTGATTTCTCATGGCCACAATATCGTCAAGTGCAAAACTAACATACTTTTTAACTTGATCATTTGGTAATGCATCAAAATATTCTTTGTATTCTTGCTTTAATGTTGTCTTGTTTTTAGTTGCATTTTTACCAAAAGATGGATTAGTCAAAATCTCTTCAATAGTATCAAACATTTGTGTTCTTAATAGATTTGTATCGCCTACACTCTCTACAACTTTTGAGTATTCTTTTAAACCTAGATCAAGGTTTTTCTCCAAACTGTTTAATGTTTTTGTAGCCTTTGTTATAGCTGCTTCGCTAACTCCTGGTATTAAAGATCTGGCTTCAGCAATTTGTTCTGGTAATGCTCCTCTATATCTAAACCATCCAGATACTTTTGCTATAACATCCTCTCCAAAATCTAAGGCTTGTCCAGTAACACTGTCTCTTCTTTTAATAGTTTGCCCAGTTAATTTACCTTTTATATTTTCTTTTACTAAGCCTTCTTTTGTAAATAAAGATTTTGTTTCTATATCGTCTAGATAATTACCTAAATGACTTGTAATGTTTTTATCAACAAAAGTAGTTATCGCTTTTGCAGGAGCTCTAACTACAACATCTGCACCAGTAACTTCTGCTCCTTTAGCAACGCCAGTAAGAACTTGAGGTACTACAACTGTTGCTGCAGCACCCTCAATACCTAATTTTAATTTATTTGTTATTCTCCTAGCTGCTTCTTGTCTTCCTTTTAAACCTATTTCCTGATTAGTTTGTGTAGGACCACCTTCAAAAAAATCTCCAATTGTTGTAATACCATCAGTCGCCACTAGAGCATCAGCAGCACCTGCAGCGGCAACTTGTTTTGCTCCAAGTGCAAATCTAGCACCAGTTGTTGAAGGTGTTTTTTTACCTTTTAAAGATGCTTTTGTAAGTCTATCAACAAGTTTACCTGCTTTTGAAAATTTACTTACAGCAGCAGCGGCACCTAACCCTGGAACAGCAAATTGTGTTACGATCTCTGCTGTTTTCCCTGCAAAACCAGTGGGATCAACACCTAAATATTTTCTTAAATCATTTCCAGATTTAGTAACATCTGACGCATAATTAGTATCTGCTATCAAATCATAGAAAGATGCAACAGTTTCACCAATCCCTTGTCCTATACCTATTCCACCAGAAATAATTCCCTCACCTATTTCTTTAAAAACCCCTTCAGATTCTTCTTCTGGCTTTGGTTCTTCTGGCTTTGGTTCTTCTTGATTCTTTTTTAAATAGCTTTGTATTCTTGCTATTTTATCAGCCTCTGAAACACCATCTTCAAAAGTATATGTTGTTCCTTCATATGTATAATTTTCTGACATTTTATGATTTTGATAAGTCTACTATTTCATCAGTCTCTGTAGCTGTTGTTTGCCCACCACCAGAGATTATATTATTAACCACTTGATTTAATGCAGTTGCAAACTCTGGACTAGCTCTTGTAATTTCTTTGCCTGGATTATTTTTTCGAGCAAGTGCTATTATATCATCTACACTGTCTGGATTTTTCAAAAGAGTGTCTTGTAAATTTTGAAAAAATCTTTGTTGATCATAAGGTTGTGGACCTAATTTAGTTTTGCTAGGTAAAAGTTTAGCGTATTGAGCAACTTCTTCCATAAAAGTCAATTTAGAACCATCGTCCAAGGTTCTAGTTCCAAATATATCCTCACCTCTTAAACCAGCATTTCTTCTGACTTGATACACAGCACTGTTAGCTGCATCAAAGTTACCAACAACAGAACTTAGTACACTAAATTCGTTTCTATTATCTGCGATTGTTTTAGTTAATTCATTGTTAAGATTTGTCTTCCATTCATTAAAATTCATGCTCTCATCAAATTGAAAAGCTTTTTGATCTAAACCAGCTATTTGTAAGTTAGCTTGAAGTTGAGCTATTTCTTTTCTATCCTTAGATGTTAAATTAGCTAAGTCTGCTTTTAACGATTGAGCAGCATTAAACATACTTTCTTTTAATTCAAGACTTGCTGTTAAATTAGCTTTGTTTGCTGCTATTTGTGCAGACGCTATGTCTCTCTTCGTTTCATCTTGAAGTTCTGTCTTTAACCAATCATATTCTTGAGAGGTTCTTTGTTTTTTCATCTCTCTAAAAAACTTTGTTTCTGCATTATCGTTAATTAGAGCATTAGTTAAATTAAATTTTTTCAATTCTTTTTTCTGTTTTTTCTTTTCTTTTGCTGTATCCATTTCCCGTTTAACAAAATTTCTTCCAGCTTTTCCTAAATTAGTAAGTGCGTTTGGACTTTCTTGTGCTGCTAAATCAAAGCCAAACATAGCTATATTAAATGCTCTCATTCTATTTTCTTCTTTTGGATCTACATCAAGATCAAGAACTTTACTTATTTCTTCTATTTTTTTGTAATGCTGTTCTAAAGTTAAATCCTCTTCTTCTTTTGTTGCACCCATTGCATCCATTAGTTTTTTATTTAAATCAATGTCACTTAAATTTAATTTTTGATCTTGTTTTTTTATCAAATCAATATTGTTTAAAATTGATTTACCTTCCTCTTGATCTTGTATATTGTTTGAAACAACATTAAGTTTCTCTGGCTGTTCAATTACGTTTAATGTATTAGGCAAAGAGGATGCTTTTGCTTTTGCTTCATTAATTGATTTCTGTGATTTTATTTGTGATTCACTTGGTTTTGATAAAGGTGTTTCAACTACTTTAGCATCAAGGACAGATTGCATAGGATCCTCGGTAGCTGGCTTATCTGATTTAGGTGTTACTACCCCTTGAGGTTGTTCTTGTTTATCAAAATCTATTTGAGATAAATTTGTTTCAGACAAAGGTTTAGATGGAGGTGACTTAGCATCAAAGTCTGTCTGTGCAGGATCTTCAGGTAAATTAGTTGGTAGTTCAGGAATCTTTAATTCCTTTAATTTTTCACCCGTTAAAGAATCATCTTTTTTATTAAGATCTTTTGACATTTCTTTTTGTGCATCTGTTGGCTTTACTAAATTTTTTAACAAATCTAAGATGCTTGGTGCGGGGTTCAATTTTCTCTCTTCTGAACGTGCGATATTTGTCATTTGAAAAGGCAACGATCCAAAACCAGGTCTTCCAGGTTTTCTACTTTGTAATATGCTTTGAAGACCTTGAACATTCCCAGAACGGATCATATCATTTAAAAATTTATAGTCTTCCATTCCAACGGGTGGTAATTTTGGGACACCACCAAACTGAAACTTCTGTACAGAAGGTAAACCACCTTTATTGTAAAGTTTATTACGAGCAGTTCTGTTGAACATGCTTCGAGATAAAACACGTTTATTCATATCTAACTCCCGAAACTAAACATATTTGGGAATGCCTGACCCAGACCAGCTAAACCAAGTCCAAGACCTGCAACTTGAGATATCATACTCGGTGGTGGTGTGTACTGTTGTGTAAACGTACCACCAGTTGAAGGTACTCCTCTAAATATATCCGATAAAAATCCTATGTTCTGATACGGAGATCTCTCTCTTTCAGCAATTGTTTGTCTGTATGCATCAAGTTGTGCTTGTTGCTGTGCCTGTTCCAGACCACCTAAACCTAGTAGATTCTGTACATCTTGCTGCTGTGCACTTTGCAGACCCATACCTAACTGTGCCTGTCCTTGACCGAGTGCAGCCTGTGCACCTCCAATACCTGCTTGAGCTTGTCCAAGTCCGCCAAATATCTGTGCAGCCTGTTGCTGTCTTCTTTGTTGATTTTCAAATGCAGACTGTGCCTGCCCCATAGCTTGTTGATAACCTTGTGATCTTAACTGTGCACCAGTTCTTGCTTGTTGATCAAGCACATTTCTACCTATCTCTGCTGATCCGATAGCCTCTCTACCACCACCAAATGCACCAGCAGCAACCGCCCTATCTTTTAATGCCTGTTGTTGTCTATCCCCTAAACGGCCTATGTCTTTCTGTGTTTGTTCAATAACTTGTTCAGTGTACGGATCCATGAACTGAGAAACAGAAGATGGATCAAAAGCTTGTGTTGAACCTGCCACAGTTTCTGCACCTTGACCAATTGTCCCTAAACCAGTTCCTAATGTTTGTGCACCTGCACCCATTTGATTTGCTGCTGATTGAAAGAATGGAGCATATGCACCTAGTCCTGCTGCACCCATTTGTATTGCTTGCTGTTGCAGAGGTGTCATACCTGCTACTTTATATTCAGGTATAAACATTCCACCTTGAGTTCCAAGAGCCGAGGCACCAGCTAAAAGATCTTTAAGATAATTCTCCTGGTAAGCAGGTAAAAAGGTCTGTTGTGAACCGCTTGCTACAGCCATCATGCTCTCCTTTCAAGATTATTCATTAGTTCATACATGGCTTTTGCACCTTTTTCAATACTTCCGCCACCTGCAGCCTTGACTGCTTTGTTGGTCATCACAAACTCACCATCTGACAGTGCTGCTCTTTGAACTGGTTTACCATCTTGATATATCATACCTGGTATACTATCAGAGGTACCTGTTCCTGGGCCACGCAACAAGCCACCAAATGTAGGCATCGCCATGCCACCTAAGTTAAACAATGCCATCAATCCACCTTGTGCCATCTTTTTGGTAGCTTCATCTCTTTCTTCTTCTGTTCCATAAAACTTACCAGTTTTGCTGTCAACAAAAACCTTATACTTTGTTGGGTCACCCTGATAATCAGTTGTTTCTAAAGTTTCTAGATTTACACCTGGAGGTAATAAAGATCCGATACCACCACTTCTCTTTCCTCCAAGACCAGCTAGTATACCTAAAATTGGTAATAATGTTCCTAAACCTATGTTCATAACCCTACCTTAACTTATTTCCATAAAACTTACAACCACATGTAAACGATTTGCTGTAGCTGCTGTCGCTTTTAGTATTTCTGATTCTGCCAACACCAAAGGTGCTGATAACAATTCAACAGTTCCATTTGCACTTACGGCTTTTACCTTAAACAAACTAAACACATCACTACCTGCTGTAATAGTTAACGTAATTGTGTCTGCATTTCCACTATCTTCTGATACTAATATAGATTTTATTACAGCTGTGGTAGCGTTGTCAGGTGTCAATACAGCCGTAGCATTTGTTGTAGTTAAATCTGTCTTAGCATTTTTATAACGTATTGTCATTGACCCATGAACCAGCTAATTGTTTCTAATTGTTCTTCTGTTTCAGAACTTTGTTGTTGATTAATAAATACTTCTAACGCTCTAACCAAGTCAAACATATATTCTGGTGTAATCTCTGTCGGTGGTTCTGGAAGTCTTGGAGGTGTTACGCCTAAATTACCATAAACCATTAACGTCTCCCATCTGGTCTAATGCTGACCCTTGGTGAGCCTAACTTCCATTTCATACCCGTAGCATCTGAATCAACCCGTAAAGCAAATGAACGTCCTCTTGCCCGTAAATCTATTTGATTAGTGAATAACTCAACGGGTGATGTAGCTGTGCGTGTTGTTGATCCAGCAGATGTATTACCATAATCTTCACCAGGTTCGTTCCTTGCTTTTAGTGTGAAGTTTGCAACTGGTGTGCTTTGAGTTACAGACCCTTCAAATGTTAGATCTGGTATAACCTTTTGTACAAGACTAAATCTGTCACCATCACCTATATCCATTGGTGCAGATTCAATAAACGATGTCATGGCAGAACCATCATCATCAAAACCATTTTCGTGATTATATAAAAAAGGAGTTCCTGCTGCAATTGGAAAGTTTCTAATACCTCTATCTATCCATGCTGTTCTAGCTAACGTGCCAAAGTACCAAACCTTTTCGTTGTAATTATATATAACATATTTATCTATATCGCCCGTGCCGCCATTATTAAGTGAATTAGACTCAGAAGGGTAAAACCATATAACCTCACCAAACTCTGAATTTACACCAGACACAACCTTGTCTCTTTGTTGATTGTTAAAATCAAGAAACACTTTGTCCTTGACTGTGCATGGTAGAGTTTGTGTGCCACCAGCATAAACATAAAAATTATCTCTGCCCATCCAGAATACAAAGTCTTCTGTAGACACGGCAGCCTTTGGACCCATGATCGTGATGTTTGATGCAATCTGCTGTATACCAAAAACAAAGTCACCGCCAATAAAACGTAAAGAGTGCAATGATGTATCTGTATACACAAGTATCTCACGTTTTGTTTCTACGGCCTGTACAAACTCTGAACCAGATCCAAGTCTCAAGCTACCAGCAGTTGTGTCCGAACTGATTGTCCAGTTTGATACAGACTCTTGATTAGACCATCTAATTAACAATGGATCCTGGGTCGTGGTTCCATATGTGTTAGTACCGAAACAAAGAACATGTCTATCGATGTCACTTACAAGAACTTGTTTAGCCACAGTCGGTGTATTTGCTGCACCCGCTAATGTACTCAGTTCCACGGCTCGTGTTGATAGGCCATTTGTTTTATCCCATAAATATACTGCACCATCTCTAGGATTGATTAGTAAATCTTCTCCAAAGTTGTCATGTGACCATGTTCGTATTTCACGAGTTGTACCAGATACTGCTGCTATACCCCAACCAGTAAAGTCATCATCAGATGACGCATTACCTACAGCAAGTCTTACAATCGCACCATTTGAGTGTGTGGTTGCCGTTGTACCACTATGTCCTCTTGTAACAGTTAAGGTATTATCATCAGTTGTTGCTGTTACAAGCATAAGTTCTTCACCAACTAATATAACATCATTATCTGTTGTTATTCCTGTTTCGTCTGCTACATCAACACCTGTCTCACTGTTGTCTAAATCTTCGGCTAAAGTAGTTGTCAAAGCACCTGCTGTTGTACCACCAAACAGTCCAGCACCCCAACCTGTACCACCAACCTGTGAGTCAAGACCTACAGTTATTTGATA
>Ga0160423_10005512_pt1 | contig 10317 bp, 18 predicted proteins | sample CRUFie14St8metaG_FD_108191 | JGI IMG/M metagenome (GOLD analysis project Ga0160423, IMG submission 108191) | Marine microbial communities from the Costa Rica Dome - CRUD Field 142mm St8 metaG | ecosystem: Environmental > Aquatic > Marine > Oceanic > Photic zone | place: Costa Rica: the Eastern... | reverse complement strand
TTTCTGATTCCGTCATGGTCAGTATTATCACACTGGATTAGGGTAAGCTTCCCTAAATTCCCTTGGATAAATATCCTCTTGGTTGTTGAAGAAAACATCTTCCCACCACCTAGGAGGATCTTGCAATCCGAATCTCCTAGGTGCAAATTTTGTTACATCCCTTCCGTCAACCACGAAGAAAAAGTCGTGTCTTCCCCCTGTTTCGGGGTTTTCCATATCTCTATGCTCTGCATTTGGCAGAGTTTCAACTACCCCTATAGGAGTAATTCTCGTCTCTAATTTATCCTTGAAAAAATCAACAACATCACCGACGGTTTCCTCGGTGACGGTCAAACCACTCCAAAGAGTGATTACTCCGTTTTCAGTGTCGACTCCTTCTTTCCATCTTAGGATTTCTAAATCTGTCATGGTCAGTATTGCGGTGCTCCCGCGAATTGCTGTTGTGGTGCTTGCGCTACGCTCCATTTGCCTTCATTCTGATCCCAAATCCATAGGTTTCCCTCCCATTGGACATACCAATGCCCGTTCATCTGGAATGGTTCTGAGTTTCCCATCATTTGATTTGCAAATGGCAAAGGCGCATTTGGCAACAGATTCACATTTCCTGCGCCTGGCGTTCTTATCAGTTGGGGGATCATTAACCAAGTCGTTAGAACCCCGTAACCTATCCAAAAGATAGGTAATTCTACTTGTTCGGGTAGTTTCAACGCGCTGATGTCTATTTCAGCGTATCGAGAATACCAGTATGCTCCCGCTGTTATTAGCAGCAAGATTCCCGCTAACCTTCTCATCGTAAGGGCTTGCACCATGGTCAGTCGAAGTGTTAGAGTCGTTTAATCCTGCTCTAATACCTCGTAATGTTCATTCCAAGTCTTGACGATTTCAAGATGCGGGGGCGATAATGTCTCTTTGTCGCCTCGACAGGCCGTCGGTGGGCCTGCCTTCAATTTCTTCAAGCCGCCTTTTCTTTTGACTTCGGAATCTGAAATTGTGAATGTCGTTCCACAGAACCTACATTTCACTTTCATTCTTCAACTTCCAAACGCAAACGGAATAGTTTCCGTTCATATTTCCTATTCTTTCCATACGCTCTACTTTCTGAAATCTAGGGTCTTTGGCCAATACATTTCCTAGTTGGTTCATGGTAGCCCCCCATTTCATTCTTGCATTCAACTCATCGAAAATAGCCCTTGTATTGGCTTCTTCTTTCTCTTCTAGTATCTTTACTACTAATTGTCTCATCCTAGTCGTCCTTGCCATGGAGTTCATCCTCCTAGCCACTAGGATTTAGTCTGTTTGGTTGTCTTATCATGGTCAGTCCTCAATCAAATATCCACTTGATTTTGATCGGGTTCTTTCTGGTTTTTCCTGCTTGGGTCTTTGGCTTGCCCCTCAATGTCACTTCTGTCTTGAAGGCTGAATCGCCTGAATGCGTCAGTATCCTGACTTGATTAAGCCCCAATACCTCCCATTTGCACCGCGTCTTAGCGTATTTGTGCCATTTGGGCAGAATTCCTTTCTTCGCAAGCTGAGAGCCCGTGTATTTCTCTCCGATTTTCATCTGGCTCAATCCAGATCCCATTCGGTGTATTCGTATTCATCGGTCTTGATTCGGAGCTTAAGCACTCCGAGATCGCCGGGTGGTACGATAACTGCTTTCATGGTCAGTCAAACTGCAAACTTCCGTTTCAGTCTTTTGTCAGTTCAATCGTTTCAGAATCCAATTTGCTAACTCGTCGCCTTTGTCCAGTCCGAGTTGTGGATCTATTTTCAGCCAGCCGACGATTCCCTCTGAACCGTCTTCATATTGCTCTCTGATTTCCCTGTCTCCTTGATTGTCGACATCATCCATCACAAATTTGCTCTTTTTCCTTCTGTCAAGATAGGCGATTAGGATTTTCATCCGGTTTCCGAGATGATCCAACCTGTCCATTCCTTCGTTTGGAAGGAACTCGGGTATCCAATCTTCTCCCAACGCGGATCGTATCATGTCATCCATCAGTCCGCTGATGCCGCCAAACTCTCCCGTCTTATCGAAATGGGCGAGGGTTGCTCCCCAAGCCTCACGCTCTATCTTTTCCATCTGGATAGAGTCATTCAGTTCTTCTGAGGTAAATTCTTGTTCCGTCATGGTCAGTTCAAACCTTCCAAGGGTCGATTTTGTAACCATCCTTTCCCATGTTTGGGTAAAACTTGTCTGCCGATGAGCCCCAATATGAAGGCGCATCACTAGTGACGAGTTTTTTTCTCACTGGGTATTCTGGTTGGTTTTCTCTGTAGAGTTTCATCTCTTTTTCTGCTGACTCAGCGCAAGGGCATGAGCTGACTGTTTCCCAGCCATGTCGTCCGCCTGTGTATTGCTGAATCTCGTAGTATCTCTCACTCTTCTTAGTCATGGTCAGTATCAAATGTGGTGTAGCCAGTCTAGAATATCCAAACGGCTGTCAGAACCAAGTATGAGAGCATCAATGCCCCTGTTCCAACTTTCATACCACTTCTGAACCCAGGTGTCCGAGAATTCGCCCTGGAATATGTATTCGTCGTATAGCTTCAGCGAATCGTAGCCAGAAGGAGTGATCTTATTCCCATCCAATCCTTCCCAGCACATGTATTCGCAGAAGTCAGCAATGCTGTTGTGGTTGTGCCACTTCAGCATTATGTTTCTAATCTCATCTTTGTTCATGGTCAGTCAGTCATCATCTGATTGCTGCTTTTTCAAAGCGTCGTAAGCAGATTTGCTCATCTTCGACTTCTTTATCTCGTAGCAATTAGTAGCCACCCAGCCATTATTCAAATAGGCTTTGGGATCGGAAATTACATCTACGAATCTTCTAGCTTCCTCTTCTGTGTAGAAGAACTCCGCGTCTTGCATCCTGTAGTCATGTTCGTGCATCAAATCCACTACCCATGCAATCGTAGGATCTTCTCCATCCCTCTCATTCAACTGCTCGTGAGCGTGTTGAAGCGCAGGAACGGCTACTTTGTCCCTGAATAGGGCGAAGTTTTCCTTCTCTTCCTCGAGTTCTGCCTTGAGTTTCTCATTTTCTTCGATTAAGGATTGAATTCCATCGTAATCGATGTATCCATCCTCTCCATCTCCGAGTAAACCTCGGTATTTCTTCTGAAATTCTGTCATGGTCAGTGTCAGGCATTGTCCTCCGCGAAGAGGACACCCAACATGATTTGTCCGTAGTATTCCAAGAATCCAACGAAGCTATCGTCACCTGGCATTGGTGGCGCATTCGGCGCACCCAACTTGTGCAATAAGCCAAGTTCAGTGTCAGTGATGCGCTTACTTGCTTCAGCCCAAGATGCTTCAATCGGAAAAGCGAGTCGGTCATCTTGTGGCTTTTGGTAGTCCTGTACAAGACCAATCAGGAAAGCAGAGCAAAGCATTTTGTCTCTCGCTAAAGTGTCTCTGTCTTGCATGTTTTCAGCCATCTGTGTGGCGATTCTATCGATGTGTTGTTTTTGTTCATCGTTAATCATGGTCAGTTTCACCTCATTAGGCTCATTATTCCGTTCTTGAAGTCCTCGTCCATCGGTTCAAGCGGTTCAAGCAAAGATTGTCGCACCACATCCTCTGGCAATTTTGAATCATTGCCGTAGGTAGTTGCCTCAAATATCTCGCACTTCCACTTGGGGTGCATTACTTTGAGCGTGGATTTGAAATTCTTTGCATCTTGTAACCTGCTTTTCTTCACAATTATAGCCAATTGTGGTTTTCGAGGCTCTTTCACAATCATTACATGATTCATGGTCAGTGGCTCAATCGAGCCTGGTTTCTTCGTGCAAGTCATCTATAGATGATGTGTACGATACCATTTCTGTCTGTTCGAATTCAAGTACGGGTTCTTTCCTGTAGCTTGGGTTCGCAATCATTTCATCCATCGACTTTGAATCGTCAATTGGAATCATCTTAACTTCTCCTCCATTATACCCGTCCCTTCGGGAGTTGAGTATATGTTTCCTGTTGTCCCATGTTATTGTTCCATATACACGGGCATCGAAAGCCCATCCGCCCCATTTTTCTTCTATTGGATCGAATAGGGGGTTATCTCGAGAAAAGTTTGGCGTTTTCAGACATTCGCCCGAACCCCACTGTTGGGGTGCTCGTGCTACTAGTAAGCAAACCTTCTGGTCAAAGCCTTCGTCCACTTCTAATTCTTTCCTGTTCGTCCAAATTTGCATACATCTTTCGGTTAGGTCATCTATTTCACCCCAACTATCAATGTTTTTTTGCTCGCCATCTACAGTTTCAATTTCCACAGATTCAATTCCGCCATCGTCGTGTCCTCCATTGTAATGCACTACTGCATATGCCCATCCTTGGCTGTCGAGCAAAGCCCAACCCCTCTCTACTAGAGATTTATCAGTATCATATGCGATACCTTCGGGTATGGACTTGCTTACGGTCTCCAAGACCTCCTTGATGTGCGCTAAAGCGTCCTGTGGCGAATCTTGTTCTTTGGCTTTGAATATCCTCTCCTTCAGATACGACCTGGATTCCCATTTCCTATCATCATTGTACTCAGGGTAGTTCTTTGTAGCCAGATCGTTCTCGTATCTCTCGATCAACCTTGTCTTGTCATCTTCAAAATACTCAAGCGCAACCTTGTAAGATTCAGTTGCCTTGAGTTCATCATCACTCATGTCGTTCCATTCGTTCAGGGTTTTCCCCTCGAAAAGAACAATCATCTGTTCGTATGTCATGTTCAGTAGCAATCGTCTTACGGCAATGCTCCATCGTAGCTCTATGCCAGTCGAGACATCGGGCGGGATCAGTTGTCCCAGTTATGTTCGAAATGCCATCTACATTAGCAAGTTCAATTCTTCTATCATGGTCAGTGAGAACAGCACCCTCTAGTGCTCTTCTCTTCCTTTGACTAATTCGATCATGTCTAGCACCTTATAGGCATCTAATTCCCAAATATCGGGTTCTTCCATGTAGTCTCCTAAACTGTAGAGGCCCCGCCTATCCTTTTCTTCTAGCCCATCGATGAATTGGCGATTTAGCGTTTTACCGTCATTTTCTGTTATCGCTACCACCCCCACCATTGGGTGAGTGTTGCCATCTAATTCTCCGTGTTGCATCATGTACTCTATGTTCAATTCCGCGAAGTCTTGTCCAAACACTTCTGGGTATCCAGATTCGTGCCACAAGTCAGAGATGATCTGCCTGATCTCCCAGAATATGGCATTTCCTTTGCTGAAAGCATTCGGTGGTTTACCCAATATTGCTTCGCACAACATGTGGCAAAACAATTCTTCATCGTATATGTTCACATTTTCTTCGAAATTATCTCTAGCACTTCCTTCGAAATCCTCACACCAACCGCTATTGACACGGTCGTTGTAGTATCTGGAATCGGTCGCGTAGTTTGCTATGAGTTTGAGATTGTTGGTGTATGCCGTTCCCGTGCAAAGTAATGCAAGTTCCCTTATCACCCAATCCTCGTCGCCGTCAATTGTGGCGTTCCCATACTCGATTCCCATCCATCTTCGTCTATTGACTCCGGTCATGAGTAGCAATTGTTCGATAGTCGCCTGTCCGATCTCGTCTGTAGCATCGTAATATCCCATGTCCCCTAGTCCAATCAACTCCAGTAGTTCCTTTGCATCTCGTTTCTCGATTGGTATCGCTTGGCTCCATGTTTCTTTATCCAATGGCACTCTAACTAGGTAAGGTGGCCTTGTCGTCTTGAAGACGAGCCCCCTAAAGTCTATTGCGAAATCGAAATCTCCCAGTATCACCATCAAATCTTCGTCCGATGGATGGCTATTGATGTGCAGAGTTTTCTTAGTCAAATTCTTCTCACAGTAAGGGCCGATCTTAATTTCTCTAGCCCTCTCAGTCGTGAGTTCTCTGTTACAAATCATACAGTTCTCTGGTGGTTCTGGTTCTGGTTCTGGTTCGACTGTGTCGATGTACGAGCAGGCACACCCCCTGGCTTCTTCACTGCCATCCGGATGTACCCAATATTCCTCGCACCCTAATATTCCACATTCTTCTGTGCTGTGATAACGAACATCCATCTCATCAATAGTGCTTATGCCCTTCTCATAGTGGGTCTTTTTGTGCTCTACTAAGAGTTTTGATCCACAATCTGGACATTCTTCTAGTGGTTCGTTGACGCTGTATGCGTATCTTGGACACAAGCTTGCTCTGCACGCTTCTTCTAGCGTTTTGAATCCGTCTCCACCCACTCCCCCAGCGTGTTCGCCGGACAGGTAGATATTAAGATCAGAAGTTGCTTGTGACGCTCCACACTCGTTACAATGTTCATCAGTGCTAGGGCGGGAATCAACGCATTCACAGCATTCATCCCATGTTTCCTTTTCTTCGCCATCTGGGTTTCTGAATATCACAGAACCCAGGACAGGAGTTTCGGTCGCCCCACAGTAACAGAATTGTTTTTGGTCGTCGTAATCCTCAACCAGTTTACCGTTCTCGTCCTCGAGTTCAGATAACTGTTGGTCGTATTCATTTTTCATATGGTCAGTAGCCTACTTGAGTTCCTCAAACAGGCTTGAAATTGCTAGAACGGAGTCTAGGCCTATTTCTCCCGAAAAGGCCATCAACAGGCTGTCTAGCAAGTCTCGCTGGGTCTTGATGAATCCAGCTTCTTTCATTCTCTTCAGTATGTCTGGCAGATTCCTGATGTCGTTTTGCGATTGAATGACTTTCGTCATCTCCGCATACCACGCCCAATCTACGAGGTTGTGTGCTCCAGCCTTCGTAGCAGGAAGTTCGCTCGATACCATGATCTTCTCGATTTGCTCCACATTTTCACTTGCGATAGCCTCGTCGAGTGCGGTTTCCTGCTTCTCCAGTTTTACCACTTTGTCACCATCCGCGATAATCTTGTCTGGTGCTTCCTCGAAGCCGAGCCCAGAACCAGGGTTCTGTTCGGTTTGGTTTTGGGGAATCGGATCGCTATCGATAAGCTGTTCATTGATCCAAGCGTCTAGCATCTCTGCACATTGCTTGGGACTCCCCATCTCTTCCTCATCACCGAAGATATACTCGACATCTGCGAATTCCATGTTTTTGACCACGAAATCCTGGCTGTGTGGTTCTACTTCATCGATTTCACAGATATTCAACATTTGAGGGAATAATTCGTCGAATATCATGTTCCTGATATCGTGTGCTGCTCCCTCTCCTCTCTGGTCTTTTCCTAATTGGTCGAACTCTATCATGAATCTCCTTAGAAATCCATTCTGTATGTCGACCAAATCTGCGTCATACTTGTGCTCTAGGGCAGAAACAAAGCATAAATCTGCTCTGAATGTGTTCATTGCCCTCTCAGTTCCTTTCTCAAGTCCTGTCATGGTCAGTCTCACAAGTGATGGAGTCTCCTCTTCCAATCGGGATCGCTCTTTGCAATCTTCAGAGCCTTCTCTAGTGTTCGAAGGTCGAATTGTGTTCGGTTGAGGTGTTCCGTCCCTGCGAGTTTGTTCAACTCTTTGTCCTCGATGTGCTGTTCATGCAGCGCATTGAGGACTCTTTCCTTGAGGAAGTAATCCATATCCGGATTCATCTCCCTCAAGATGTATCTCATGTGCTCTATCTTCTCGTCTTCCGTCAGAAACAGAGGGCAGGTCACGCTTCGGCTAAGGTAGGCCTCATCGAAGAATGACTCAGTCAGGTTCGTGATTACAACGAGTCTTCCCTGGTATCCGAACATAGAGGGGAGTTTTTCGATTCCCTTCTTTTCTTTCTTCTTTTCGCACTCAGCGAGGTATTCCTCAGCCTCGTCTGCGCTACTCACAAGTTTGTAGTTCTTGTTTGTTCTTGCCACGGTTCTCGTTTCGTAGGTGTCAGTCATAGCCTTCACCAATTCCCACATAGCCTTCCCATTCGCCCCTGCCTGGAAATCAATATCATCGAGAACGATGATCTTGTTCTTCTGGCGGAACTTCAGAGCGGTCTCATACAGTCCAGCGGGCGTGCAGTCGCTCGTCAGAATTACCCAGTCCTTGCCTTCCTCATACCCTGCCTCCGTCAATGCCTTCTTGACAGAGTGAGTTTTTCCGATTCCAGCAGTTCCATAGATTAGCAACGATAGGACTACGCCTTTCACGACATCATCAATAGATGCACGCATATCCTCAAATCTCTCATCGACGGGCCTCATCAGAACCTTGACGGTTCTCAAACCATACAAATCGGTCACCTTCTTGCCCTTCGGCACATTGGTCTCGTGGATCTCAATTGCCCTTCGATTCGCATCCGCCCATAGTTCAGCCTTGTTCCTTGTGAACGAGCTGATGCGTTTCGTAGGCACTTTGTCCGCCTTTTCATACAATTCTCCTAATTCAGCCCCTTTTCCGAGATTGATTTCTTCTTGTAGTTCCTCTCCATCATTTCTAGAGGTTGCTCTTTCGACAATGGCTTCTTCGCCTGTCTGTCCTGTATCTGTCTTCTTTACCCAAAATGGTAATTTCATGGTCAGTATCAAATCAAATTCTTCCATTCAGGATTCATCAATTTGTCTTTGGGTGTCTGTTCTATCGTATTCAACATCCACACACGGCGCTCGTCGCCTTCATCAAAAGCAAGATACTTCTCTGTTAGTCCGTCAAGGATGTCGATAGTGTCTTTCGGTAGTTGGCAATCCAACGCAATTTGCGTTGCGTGGTCTTCCCGCCAAAACATGATCATTTCCCAGAAGGGAGACTCCATAATTTCGGTCTTCCCTCCTCCGTCCCAATAATCGGGTTCCATGTCTACGCCCTCTTCTGGGCAATCGAAATATCCTTGGATGAAGTAAATGCCATCCATACGGTCGAAACCATAGGCGATTTTCCATTTTCCTTCTTTCTCATCTGAACCTTCAAAACGCCCGTAGTTAGGGACGGCTTTTGCAGTTCCATGTAAATTAAATCTGGTCATGGTCAGTAACTAAGCGGTGATTACGCGTTCTGCGTAACCGTCTGAGCCTAGCACATAATTCTCCTTAATCCATGTGAAGTCCGCGTCATGGGTGAAAGATCCTGTAGTTCCTCTACCAATGTAGAGATTCACTCTCTCGCACCCAAGCCTAACTTCCTCTGGTTCAAACATCATCAATTGCTGTTGCTGGCAATCTCTCCAAGGCACTTTCAGGAATGGCCCATCTCTGTAGGCCACTTCTCCCGATAGTATGAATCTCCTCAATGGTTCATCGTAAAGAGTATCCATCCCTTGATGTGCTCTGCAGGCTTTTGCTATCCTGTTCATAGAGTCAATCGGCACTTTGTCGAAGTTCTTGATGAAAACATCAATGTCCCTCATCTCCTTCATCTTCTCAAAGTATGTGTTAGCCACTCTCACGCTCACATTAGCGTATGGCTCTATGGATTTGATTGCCGCTTTCAGCATCTTCGAGACTTCAGCAGTCTCAATGTATCTAATTTGCATGGTCAGTTCATTCGCTTTGCTCCTGCTCTGCGAAGTATTTCTTAATCTCTTTTTGGAGGTTGTATGCTTTTATCATAAGCTCTTCATCGTTAACTTCAACATTCCCACGGAATCTTTTCACAGTATACGAACTGTGTTCGTCTGTGGTAAATCCGTTTTCGAACGATTCTTTTGCCTCCTCTAACCAAGTATCTACGGAGAATTCTGATAGAGATTCGTAATCCCAGTTCGTTTCTCCTACAGGCGACCAATGTTGATCGATATTCATATCCCATAACACTTGTTTCCATGCTTGGAATGCCTCTTGCTTGGTGTTGTAAATTCCTACAACGCCAGAAGAGCCTCCCTGGTCGTCATAAGGAACTACCCAATCAATAAGCCAGGGTAGGTTTTCCTCATTATTGTCCGTCATGGTCAGTTCAGTAAGTAAGCATCTCAACGCCTACTTCGATTTCTTCTCCGGCGTGTGACCCCGCAATTGGGATCACAGTTGCTTCGTATGAGCCGCAATCGACTACTCTGCAAGCAGTCGATTTCGATATTGCTCCATATTTTACTCTGAATCTCACTATCTCCCCCGGCTCGTATATCGAACCCATAGGAGGTTTCTTCCTTACTATAACTCCAACCATAGTATCACCTAATCGGCTCTATCGTCGTGTTTCTTCCTTCATTGAAGAAGACTTCACCAGATGAGGTGAACTCTTCCAAATTTACGGTATCTGTCATGTTCAGTTAAGGGATTCCTTGTATTCTGCCCAAAGTTTAGAAATTTCTTCCTTCGGCTTTCCCTTGTGCTTAGATCTGAATTGAGGCCATGATAGTTTCTCTACCTCTTCGATTGCCTCTGCAGGTTCTTCGATTGCCTCTGCAGGTTCTTCGATTGCCTCTGCAGGTTCTTCGATTGCCTC
>Ga0160423_10005510_pt1 | contig 10319 bp, 12 predicted proteins | sample CRUFie14St8metaG_FD_108191 | JGI IMG/M metagenome (GOLD analysis project Ga0160423, IMG submission 108191) | Marine microbial communities from the Costa Rica Dome - CRUD Field 142mm St8 metaG | ecosystem: Environmental > Aquatic > Marine > Oceanic > Photic zone | place: Costa Rica: the Eastern... | reverse complement strand
TGTAATCCTGCCGAAAAATTTAAAAGCTCCAGAATTGGATGATTCAAAAAAACTCTCTTCAAAAAAGAGAAAAGAAATGCGAAAATTTATTGAAGAAAAGGCGATAGCATTTAAAGTAGTAGAAATATCTCCTGAAAAAATAGATGAAATAAATATTTTAAATGCTTCAATTTTAGGAATGCAAGAAGCAGTTTTAAATCTAAACACTAGGCCAGAATATATTTTAGTAGATGGAAATCGCTTTAAAGAGACAGAAAACATTCCATATGAATGCGTCATAAAAGGTGATGGGGAATACAAATCAATTGCTGCTGCGTCTATTTTGGCAAAAACCTATCGCGATGAATATATGGAAAAAATTCATCTCGAACACCCGGAATTTGATTGGAAAAAAAATAAAGGTTATCCTACTAAAATCCACCGCTCTGCTATCGCAAAACATGGAGCCTCTAAATACCACAGAAAATCTTTTAAACTGCTACCTGAAGCCAATCAACTATCTCTTTTTTAACTTGAAAAATTTTTGAAGAACATAAGGTACTGCTCTTGGCTCTTTTTTTAAATAAACCGAAACTACACCTTTTACTGTATAAATATGCCCTTTTTTAAAAGCAGCACTATTGTGATCTCTCAAATCATAAATGAATTCATATGGAGTACTGATGAGAAAAGCATATCCACCATCATAATTTGTTTTTTTGAAAGTAGATTTAATAAAATCCGTACAATTCAAAGAAAACAACCTCCACCTTTTTGTTGCTTTTTTTCTTGCTTTTGACCTCATTCCTTGATATTCTTCTTCATCAACTTCAAAAGATAAAATAAGTCTTGGCGAAGAGCTTTGTATTCCTACTGTTGAATCGAAACCAAAAACTTCATTTACTTCACACAAAAGTGTATCTATGATTCCTCCATCCCTACGGGTATAACTTGAATAATAATGAATTCCATTAGAGTCACTAAACGCAATTGATGCATGTCCTGCTCCCGACTCTGTTTGACTACTTCCCCAAACCAAAACATACACTATATTGTTTCCAAAAGAAAGTTGGGTTATAACAAGAAGAAATAGGATGAATAATCGTTTCATAACACAAAGAAACGAACGTATTAACCTCAATAAGTATTGATTTTAGAAACTATTAAAATAAAACTTGCAAAAAATGCAAATTTTATCTTGACTTTTTAAGCACTACTAATGAAACAAAATCATCAACTGATAGCTGTTCAGGTCTTTTCGTGAAAATTTCTTGAGTGAGTGTTTTGGTTTCGAAAAGTGATTTTAAACTTTTTCTAAGCATTTTCCTTCTTTGGTTAAATGCTGTTTTAACAATGTGCTTGAATTCTCTATAGTTGCATGAAATTGGGTGTTCTTTTCTCAGCAATCTAATTACTCCACTTTTAACTTTAGGTGGAGGATTAAAAACATTTTCAGAAACCGTGAAAAGATATTCACAATCATAAAATGCCTGTGTCAAAACACTAATTACGCCGTAGGACTTTGTTCCAGGTTGCTCACATATTCTCTCGGCTACTTCCTTTTGAAACATTCCACTCATTTCAGGAATCAACTCTCTATTATCGATTACTTTAAAAACAATTTGAGATGAAATGTTATAGGGATAATTTCCTATAACTGCAAACGGACCCTTGAATACTTTTTTAAAATCAAGTTTCAAAAAATCCTCGTTGTATATCTGAAGTAATGGAAACTGAACACTCAAGTAATCTACGCTCTCCTTGTCGAGCTCAATTAACCTAAAATCATGAGAAGAGTATTTTTTAAGGATGTATTTTGTCATCACTCCCATTCCTGGACCAACCTCAAGTATATTATCATACTGATTGGAATGAAAAAGAGACTCGCCTATTTTTTTTGCGATGATTTCATCAGTTAAGAAATGCTGACCTAAATGCTTTTTAGCGGAAACATCCTTCATTATATCTCCCCTTCAGAAACCTGATCCAACACGCTTTGAAAGGTTGCATATTTACCCTCAAAGTTTTGTTTTATTAAACGCTCCATTTTTGGTTCATTTTCACTTCTAAACCGATTTAATTCAGCATATCCCTTACACCTCAATTGTAAATTGTATGATAAATCTACTCCTTGACTTGGAATGATTCTAACAAAACGAAAGTCTATAAATAGTCCCGTTTTCATCATCGATGGAATTTGTGTTTCCTGCATAAACTCTAACCATTTTTCCTCTATAGAGGCCTCCATAGCGGTGGTAATACTATATATAATCATAGAGATAAAAAGGTTTTTAATTCATTAATGCCTTCTTCATCAAAATATTTTAAATCGTGTTTGACTTTTAAAGAAAACCCTTTCCAGCCTTTAACAATTATCACAAAATGTTTGTCCGTAATTTTATACCTCTTAACATCAGACTTCTTCAATTGGGTAGGCTTTGTCTTTCTAACAAATTTAAGCGGAATAAGGGTTATAAATAAAAACAGTAATACTACTACATAATGGACTAACTCATACTCATGTTCCTCTATTATTTTTTTAATTTTGGTTAATGCGGCTCCTATAGTCGCAGAAACACCTATTAGAGCCACAAATCTGAAATACTTAAATGGATCTTCTCTATTTTTATTATACTTTCCGTTTTCGACAAGTAACAAAGCGTCCCCATCAATGGCATATTCAATTCCATTCCCAATAGTAATTTTATTTAATTTAGAAATGTCTTTGACCGCCTCTTGTTTCAAATTTAATTTACCAATCCTGTCAAAGAGAACAACCGCTCTATCCCAGCCCGATTGACTATCGTATAACTTTAGCTTTTTTAGTGATTTTTTTCCGAGATCATCAAGGATTATAATGTGAGCATAATGAAAACGGAGCATTCCTCTAATCATTTTAACCTCCAGAATATTCTCATAAGGTATAAAATTGCTTTTATTAATTGGTAAATTGATATTTTTTACACTCCTTAAATCGTATAAAGACAAGAACAGCAATAAACTTAAGGGATAAAATTTAGTAATAAAAGCAATGGTAAAAACAGCGACTGAAAACACGATGTTTAGCCCTATTCTTATATTCTTTACATTAGATGTTTTATGAATTTGATTTATATGATGACGGGGCTCAAATGTTTTAACGTCATTAATCGCAATACCATCTTCAACAAAATGAGCGTAGTCTCCATTTTGTAAGTTCAATAAATCTTCGGGCTTAGTTTTTACTAAATTCGTCACAACAACTAAAACAGATTAATTATTTTTGTCCGCTACTCGGTATTTTTAACATTGTAAAAATAAACTAATGGTAACAGTTGAACAACTTAAAGGCTTGTTAAAAAGACTCGAAGCATTGCGAGGGTATCTAGAATTGGATAAAAAGGCGATTGAAATCCAAAATGAAGAGGAAAAAACTCAGGCTCCAGAATTTTGGGATGACCCAAGCCAAGCCGAAAAAATTCTCAAATTAATCAAAGTTAAAAAGAACTGGATTGAAGAATACGAAAAAGTTCAAAACGCTTTTGATGATTTGAACGTTTTAAGAGAATTCTTTGAACTTGAAGAAGCCTCTGAAGAAGAGGTAAATCAGGCAGAGGAAAAAGCCATTGAGCTTCTAGAGAATTTGGAACTTAAAAACATGCTAGGCGAAAAAGAAGATTCGCTGAATTGTATTGTTGAAATAAATTCTGGGGCAGGAGGAACAGAATCGCAGGATTGGGCATCCATGCTTATGAGAATGTACATCATGTGGGGAGAAAAAAATGGATTCAAAGTTCGAGAAGTTGAATTAGCCGATGGTGAAACTGCAGGCATAAAAGCCTGTACTTTAGAATTTGAAGGTGAGTTTGCGTATGGTTATTTAAAGGGAGAAAATGGTGTCCATCGACTAGTAAGGCTATCTCCTTTTGACTCAGCAAATAAAAGACATACTTCATTTGCCTCCATATACGCTTACCCCGTTATTGACGACACCATTGAAATAACGATTCCTCCTTCAGATATAGAGTGGGATACTTTTCGATCTGGTGGTGCGGGTGGACAAAACGTAAATAAAGTAGAAAAAGGAGTTCGACTCACACACAAACCCTCTGGGATTATCATTAGAAATACTGAATCCCGATCTCAATTGGCCAACAAAGAAAAAGCAATGCAATTACTACGTTCTCAATTATACGAATTGGAAATGAGAAAACGACAAAAAGAAATAGATGATATCGAGGGTTCTAAAATGAACATTGAATGGGGTTCTCAAATAAGAAACTATGTGTTCCATCCTTACAAATTAATCAAGGATGTAAGAACAGGGCATGAATCAACCAACATTGGTAATGTAATGGACGGAGATTTAATGCCTTTTATAAAATCATATTTGATGGAATATGGAAAGTCTGGAAAAAAAGAGGCTTAACAACGTCAAACCCAACTCAGGTCAATAAAATTAGAATCATGAAAATATACCACAACCCTCGTTGCAGAAAAAGTAGAGAAACTCTGAAAATCATCGAAGAATCTGGAATTGAAGTTGAAATCATAAATTACCTCGAAAACATTCCCTCTGAAAATGAATTGAAAGAAATTTTAATTAAGCTCAATATTCAAGCAGAAGATTTACTTCGGAAAGGTGAAAGCATATTCAAAGAAAACTTTAAGGGGAAAATTCTTTCAGAAAATCAATGGATTGAAATAATGGTGAAAAATCCAAAACTAATTGAACGACCCATTGTTGTAAAGGGAGATAGAGCTATACTGGGCAGACCTCCTCAAAATGTTGAAGAATTACTATAGGTGAAACAGGAAAAAAATCCCTTACACATTACATTGTTACGGGCACATCTACAATTTTAGGTGGCAAGCATACTCCAGAGGTTAAATTACAACTCATATACTCCAACAAAATTGTACCTGAAACAGGTGTATTAGCATCTTTTATTTTAAAGCACAACTCATAACTGACCTTATTGGTAAAATACCATAAGTCTACCTCGAAAATATCATCGTATTTATGTTTTGTTTTTGGTTTATTAATTTTAATTAACTCCATATTTAGAACGGCATCATTATTAAAAGAAAGTGGAATAGGGCCTCGATCATCTGCAAGGGAGTCATAAACCATCCAATCTTCTTGAACATTGAAATCAATTTTAAGCGTTAAAGTATCGCCAGATATTAGCGTTTTAGACTCTATTTTCACTGGACCTTGTTGTTGATTTTGTGCCTTAGCAGAAACAAAAACTGTCAGCAACAAAAATGTTATTGAAACTACCTTTTTCATGGATTACGTTTCTTATATTCCTCTAAACTATTTAACAAAAACTTTTTAAACTCAGGGACTTCACTTGCTTTATCATAAGCTATTGGTATGGCAAGTAATTCTTTTTCGCTATCTAAGGTAGCATAATACGGTTGAGATATTTTATTAAACCAAGCCTTTTGGATATCAGCGTTTTTCTGTCCTAATGTTACAATTTGTTTTTTACCATCAAAAACAGATTTGTACTGGTTTTCTTTTTCCAACTTAATAGTATGTTCATCGATATAAAGTGAAACCACTACAAACTCCTCTTTTAATAATTTTAATATCTCCGGGTGCGACCAAACACCATCCTCAACACGTCTACAGTTCACACATCCATGTCCAGTAAAATCGAGGAAAATAGGTTTATTTTGTTGTTTTGCACAATTCATTCCCTGTTCGTAATCAAAATACCCCTTTATACCGTGAGGAAGGTGTAACTTATCCCTATACTTAGGCTCTGAACAGGTAATACCTCCTTCTCCCATTAACATTTGTGTAAGATTAAAATCTAAAGAGCTACTTGGAGGCAAATACCCACTTAAACCTTTTAAGGGTGCACCCCACAAACCTGGCAATAAATATACCACAAATGAAAATGTAACAATTGCAAAGAATAATCTTGGGACTTTTATATGAGGCAAATCAGAATCATGAGAAAACTTAATTTTACCAATTAGATATAATCCCATCAAACTGAATATAGTAATCCATAAAGCCAAATAAATCTCTCTATCCAAAACATGCCAATGGGCTGTTTGATCGGCAACACTTAAAAATTTCAACGCTAAGGCAAGCTCAAGAAATCCTAAAACAACTTTTACCGCATTCAACCAACCTCCAGATTTTGGCAATTTATTCAATAGTGAAGGAAAAAATGCGAAAAAAGTAAATGGTAAGGCAAAAGCCAAACTGAACCCCAACATTCCAACAAAGGGTCTTATCCCCCCAACAGTTACGGACTCGATAATAACATTACCGACAATTGGTCCAGTGCATGAAAATGAAACAATAGATAAAGTTAAAGCCATAAAGAAGGCACCAGCGAAACCGCCTCTATCCGCATTTTTATCGGATATGTTACTCCATTTACCGGGTAATGTAATTTCGAACATCCCAAAGAAACTGGCAGCGAAAAACACAAAAACTAAAAAGAAAATAATGTTCGGAACCCAATGAGTGGCTATATAGTTAGCTGTATCTTCATCAAAAAATAAATTGATAATTACACCGATCCCTACATAGATTAGAATAATTGACAACCCGAAAACAATGGCTAAAAACTTACCTCTAGAACCAAATTCTGATTTTTTCAAAAAGAAAGTTACCGTCATGGGAATCATCGGAAAAACACAAGGCGTTAAAAGCGCCGCTAAACCTGAAATAAAGGCAATTATAAAGAAGGCAAACAAACCTTTATCCTCTCCCTCATCAATTGAAACATTATTAAAATTCTTAACTCCCTTTTTTTCTTTTGAAAAATCATACTCATCATCATTCAGTGAAGATGAAGAAGCGTTATTAATTTTTGGTGGTCCATTAGCAGAATTAACCGTACTACCCTTTCCTACCTCAACTTGGAACGTAGGATTGGGATATGGAGACGTAATACATGTTCCCTTATTACATACTTGAACCTGATAATTTCCTGTTATAGAAAAATCTTTAACATATCCTTTTATCAATCTAGTAGCAACAAGTTCTTTTCCATCAAAAAAATCAACATCACCTTCAAATTCCTTGATATATTTTGTTTTAAAATCAGGTATTTGCCAATCATTTAACGGCTCATAATTAGGTGATGTATCAAGGTTTAAAATAAGTTCTGGAGGAGAAATCAATGCATTGCTTTGTCCGTAGACATAGGATCCATTGTTGAGTTTTATCGTAAAACTTAATTCGTATACATTTTCCTTATCATTTTCAACAGAAAATTCAACACTTGCCAAGTCTTCAAATTGAGCCTGTAGAGCAAGAGAAAAAGTAAAAAATAAAAAAGCGAATAATTTCTTCATATCCTAAATTGAACAGTCTCTAATTACAAAAGTAACTAACATTAAAGTTAAAATCTCTTAAAAATTAATTTCTTCTCCTGGTTTCAGTTTAAAAGACCTTTGAATCGAGAATACTGAAACATAGATAATTGGCGTATCAATTAAAGCGCAAACAACTTTAAAAATCCAACCATCTCTTATTATGGATAAGATTTCATTTGATGACTTTGTGCCCAGAAACAATACTATAACAACTAAAACGGTATCAACAAGCTGAGAAAAAATTGTCGAGCCATTGTTTCGCAACCACAGCATTTTACCTTTAGTTCTTTTTTTCCAAAACTCATAAAGTTGAACATCAACTAGCTGAGCTATGATATAGGCAGTCATGCTGGCACCAATCACTCGCCAAGAATTGCCAAAAACTACAGCGTAGGTTTCATCTGAAACAGGACTTCCTTCAATTGCAGGAAATATAGCTCCTAGATTTAAAACTCCAACAGTAAGTATGGAGGCAATAAATCCTGTTAAAATAACAACGGCAGTACGTTTTCTGCCGTAAAACTCAGAAAGTAAATCGGTAATCAAAAAAGTTACTGGGTAAGGAAGTATTCCTGCTGAAAGTACAAATGGCTCTTCTCTTAAACAAGTCTGAACAGAAATAAACTTATTTGAAATTAAATTACAAACGATGAGGAAAGCAATAAAAAGGCCTCCTAGAAAAATATAAAGATAAGCGGCCTTTTTGGTTTTTTTAGTGGTTTTTTCCTGCACTTAAATTAAAAGAATCCTACTTCGTAAATAGATTTTATCGGAATCATAATTTCCTTTTTCAAGGAAACATTCTTTTCAGTAGTTGCCCAAACTGTTGCAATCACCTTATAACTCGTTCCATTTTCATCAACAAAATAAATCTTGATGTTCGATTTGCTTTGTGCACCCAATGCGGAGGCTTTATCTAAATCGATTTTTCTTCTAGCGATATCCTCTTTAGAAGTTAAAACATCCTCTTCATTAAATTTTAGCTTTTTAATATCTTCTTTGAGAATTTCAGTTGGTTTTGTAGATGTTTGATACATATTTAAAAAAATTTTGGTTAACTACGAAGGAAAACTACAATTCGTTCTATTTATTTTACTATTTTTTCTTTAATCAAGGCATTTAACTCCTCAAATCTCTGAGAACCAATACGGTACCTTAAACCATCCTTATCCGTAAGTTCGACAGCATAGTTTCCGTGAGTGAAATACTTCACTTTACCTCTTATGTGTAAATTGTAGACTGGACGATTGAAAAGAATTTTACTGTATTTAACAACTTCCACCGTATCTATATTTTTCAAATCAATCTTTACCTTACGCGTAGTCCAAAAACCATCTAATTCAAGTACATCTCCTCTAACTTGGGTTTTCAAGTGGAGCACAAAAAAGGAAATCAAACTCAGCATCAAAATACCAAGACCGACAATTAAAAATAAATTAGATGTTTCGTCCTTTGAATCCGAAACAAAATAACTCCCAAAGGCACCAAGCGCTATAAATAATCTTATAAAGAGATTGAATTTATTATAACCCAGATATTGTTTTTCTTCATATTCCATTACTGTAAACTTATAACATAAATATTTTTTGTCCCAGCATCAATCCTGTATCTATTATCAGAACGATGACCTATTATCCATACTACCTTTTCAGCATCACACAATAACCAAACATCTTCTTTGTCTTTTAGACTAAACCTATTGTTTATAAAATAATCGCTTATCTTTTGTTTTCCATTCATACCTAGAGGAATAAACCAATCTCCTTGCTTCCATTTTCTAATCCTTAATTTTCCTTGGACTTTATCGGCATTTATATAAGCCTTATTTCCATTAGGTTGCAGAGTAACTCCGTTTTCAAAGCATTCAATTTTCAAGTCAATTGGCAGCTCTTCATCTAGATAATACTCTCGAATTTCAGATTGTTTAGATTGAAAAATTTCCAATTGATTGGAGGCTGTTACCACCTTCCATCTGTCTTTGCCATAAAAAGATTTCCCCTTATATTTTGTTGAAATAATAGACTCTATATCAGGATAAGAGAACCCTTTGGATCTAAAAAACTGCTGTAAAAAAGTTATTGTTGATTTTTGAATCTGTGACAATGAAATAATTAGGCCACCATCTATCTTTTTCAATGTACTTTTCCAAATTTCATATTGTTCCTCCCAATTGTCTTCGACAGCTTTTAGCCTTTTCGTTGAATTATTAATGGCTTGAAACAAGGAAGGGTTGATTTCTTTTAATATTGGGATAATTTGATGGCGAATTTTATTTCTAAAATATTTTCCTGAGGCATTGCTACAATCTTCCCTGAAAGGTATATGATTTGCGTATATAAAGTCATTTATTTCATCTCTTGAAACACACAATAAAGGCCGAATAATATTGTCTCGTTTTACTTTCATTCCTCTAAGCCCCTTCAAACCAGTACCTCGGGTTAAATTAATTAAAATAGTTTCCAACTGGTCGTCCAAATGATGGGCGGTAGCAATTTTAGTCAATCCTCTCTCTTTCACAAGTTGATGGAACCAAGAATACCTTAAATCACGTGCCTTCATTTGAATACTTATCCCCTCATTTTTTGCAGCATTTACAGTTTCAAACTTTTTTGTATGAAAAGGAATTCTGAATTTAAGACAAAGACCTCTAACAAAATTTTGATCAGCTTCAGATTCTTCACCACGCAATTGATAATTACAATGAGCCACTTCGATCGAAATCTTTAGGTTATGAAGAAGCATAAGTAAAACGATAGAGTCCCTACCGCCGCTTACAGCAATGAGAATCTTATCTGAATCATCAATTAATCCCTCGCTTTTTATAAAATCATTTACTTTGTCTAACATATTATTAATCTATTCTTTTATAACTCGCCAAGTTTTTAAACAAATAAAGATACAAGAGAGTTAAACTTTTTTCGCAACTACTCTTCCTCTTACTTAAGTGTTAAAACATGAAATATTGCTTCGGCTTTTAATAATGACTCTTTATACTCTTCTTCAGGAATTGA
>Ga0160423_10005509_pt1 | contig 10321 bp, 7 predicted proteins | sample CRUFie14St8metaG_FD_108191 | JGI IMG/M metagenome (GOLD analysis project Ga0160423, IMG submission 108191) | Marine microbial communities from the Costa Rica Dome - CRUD Field 142mm St8 metaG | ecosystem: Environmental > Aquatic > Marine > Oceanic > Photic zone | place: Costa Rica: the Eastern... | reverse complement strand
TGCATATATGGGCCAGCATCTGATACAGCATTTTTAGCAGGTAATATATATGAATTTGCAAAAATAGCAGTTCATCCTAATGTAACTCAATCATTTACTAATGTACCAGATGCACAAGGAAATATTCATGTAACAAGCTCATTAGATAATAGTAGAATATATTCAGGATCGTTTTCAGGATCATTTGTTGGAGATGGATCTTCACTAACAGGAGTAGAAGCATTTCCATTTACAGGCGATGCTCAAATTACTGGATCATTAGCATTTTCAGGATCGTTAATAGACTTCACGGATGCAGCATCAGTATTGCTTCCGGCATCAACAGTGCCATTGATTAATCCGCAAGTAGAATATTTTACAACTACCGCAATAACATCGTCAGGTACAACAGTTCCTTTACCTGGTGATTTGACATTTATATCATCTTCTACTTTCGAACATTTGGAAATATTTATAAATGGATTACGATTAAGATATGATATAGATTTTGCTCCTCAATCAACAGGATCAGTAAAGTATTTTGTATCATTGCCATCCGGAACAGAAGTAACATATAAATCATTAAATAGGCCATAGTTATGACACATTATCAATTTTTATCAGAAATATATACATTAGATTTTCTTTTTTATACTGGATGTGCAGGTAGAGATGACGTCGAAACAGATTTTGTTGAATGCACTATAATGGGTACAATATCATATACTCATGATGAAATTATAGATATTATTACAAATTATTGGACAGTGCGTAGAAAGTATGAATCACAATTTTCTAGTACAGATTTAGTAATGCCTAATTATATACAAGACACATTAACTCATTCACAGCAACAAATAAATTATTTAAATAATTTTCTATTACCACCGGAGAAACGTATAGATGGCTAATATAATTTACGCAAAATATAATTCATCAACCGCATCATTAAATGTTTTAGATCCGGATACATGGGTAGGGGGAGTAGTTCCAGGAAAAAATGACGTTGCACGTTTTTGGTATGCAGGGATTAGTGCGACTAACGAAGATAGTAGCTGTAAAGTACAAATGAGTTACGAAAATAGAAATGCTCGTGGACAATATTCCATGCAAGCATTTTCAAATCAATTTGTAGGTAGTCCGCCCACATTTCAATCGGCTCCTTATGCACAAATACTTTTTGATACTCAACAGCATTTAGGACTTACAAATGGATCTTATTGGAGTATAAACAATAATGACCCCGGATTTAATAAAGCAGGTAATGCTTATTATAAAAATAAGATAGGTCATTCAATGTACGCTGGTCCCCAGTTTTATAAAATATATGCAAAAACATTTCGAGTGAATGGTGGTACTTCTCCTTCGACTACTGCACTCACAATTGATGGAACAACATTTCAAGAAACTGATACTACTACTTATAACACTGCTCAATCAATGGCTGGCAGAATGGTTGAACTTATTTCTGGAAATATAGATTCTAAATATGAAGTGATAGGTCCTCATGGCGGAGACGGCATTACAAATAGAAATACTTATCGAGAAGTACAGCCATATTCAGGTTCATATTTTACAATTGTATTTGAAACAGCTTCTTATACAGCTGCAGGCGCTTATTCAAGTGCTAATACCATAGCTTCTTCTTGGTATAGTGGTGCTACAAATATAAATGTAGGCGATCAATCTAGTCATTATCGAGTTTTAAAAACATGGTTCACATCTTCAAATGCCGGCATTGTTAGAGAAACCGGTTCATACAAATTTGGGGTTTCATATGATTGGTCTCAAGGCTCTGGATATTTCTATGTTCCAGATAATCGATGGGCGCATTCATACCAATACGGAAAGGGAATTGGTCCTGGCACATCTGTAAATTATAGAAAAATTAATTTCAAAGATATGTCTTCGATTGGCTATTTTCATTCATGTTCCATAGACGAATCATATTCAATACATTCTACCAGTTCGAAATACAATTTATATCCTGTAGATCAAATATATACGAATCATGATAGTGTTCCTGATAAATATAAAACAAAATCTGATGCTATAGGATATTATTATCGTACATGGAATGAAAAAGTTATGCAACAATATCATCTTACCGGTAGTGGACATTGGGAAGTTGGTAGACTTGAAATGGGCGATTTCAATCATTTTTGGGTCAAAGATGATGCTACATTGACTTTTTATGATTTACAAGATGGAGCATATTATCCTGGAATAGACTTTGCCGATCAGGGAGCTGCACGTACAACTTTATTAATGACTGATCGTGTTACATTCAATGTATCATCTAGTAGAACATCTATTCCTGCAGAAATAGGAATCAATGATCCAGGTCCACATTGTTCATTGATAATATCAGGTGCAGCAAATTATACTGCATCATATGTTGCTAGTTCTAGCAATGCCGGAGATTATTCATTATATATTAATAACGCATCCCAATCATATGGCGTAGGAGATTATATTTCTATAGAAGGTCCAGGTGATTACAAAGTATGGAATCAATCATATAAATTTCATGCTATAGAAGGAGATTTATTGATAAGTTCATCAAAGCCTAGTGGTTCATATGCAGATCGAATTACCGAAGGTGCTCATTATATGAACTCAGCTCAAACTAGACAAGATTATTTAACATCCGGGAGTATAGATAAAGAGGCTACAAACGGAATGATAGCAGAATTTACTCATGAAGTTGATAAGGATGAAGTTACAAAAATTGTTTCGATGAGCGGAGATCTTGTAACTGTCGGTAAACGATATGCCAAGCTTGGAGAAATTCAAGATGATTTAGGATTATATACACATGATCAATTTGTAGAAACATTTGGCGAATCTTTATCATCGACATATGATGGATCTAAAAGAGTAGTATTAATAAACAGTGCACATAACGAATTTGCTAAAGATGATAAATTAATTATTAACAATGTGCCAGCTACTGTATTACATGCTACTAGTTTTCTATCCCAGTCAAAATTTTATGATTTCACACAAGGACAGACAAGAGCCGATGAAATATTTAGAATATCGCCTGGTGTAAACTCTGGCTCTGGATTATTTACTCAAGCATTTAATCAATTCGGCATTACAACTAATGTATATTGGGTAGAATCATATCAAAAAAATACTCATTTAATTACAGGGTCTCGCGAAGGATTCAAAGGAAGTGGATATGGACTAGAACAAGGTACAGGATTGCAATCAGAAGCTTTAGGTTATTATGGATATAACGCAAGTCAATATGGAGGAAGATCTGGATCAGGCAATAATTATACAGCATTACGATGTGATCCTACATTAGCTTATACATGGAGAAATAGTTCTCATAGAATTCACTCCACAAACTACATTGGTGGAATTTATTTATTGAAAAATTTAAGATGGACTGAAGGAGAGCTAACCATATCCGGAAGTTTGATACGAGATGGCATTGGAGATCCTACGTCGAGTGTAGCATATGATCCAGAAAGCGCTTTCGGTATAGTTTGGGATTTCGAATTAAATCAAAGCGGTCATGAAGGAAATCATGGTATGATTACTAATCCTCAGGCTGGATATGTTTATCCTTACCCCTATAGTAAAGCAATAAGTATTAGCGGATATTATGGCGATCCACAAGTTAATACCGGAGTATCTAATAATTATGTTAATGCATTCGTACTAGGATATTCAGGTTCTTCAGGATATTCGACAGCAACTTATGGAACAAGCGGACCTTCGTCTTATAATATGCTTTATAATAAAGTAAATGATACAGATTTTGTTCACGAACTAGACGGATTAGATGTTAATCATATTACCAATCCATCTCAAACCGGATCTTGTCATTTACGTGTCGAAGTGACCGATCGTCAGTCAGATTATTATGTAGGAGTAAAAGGCAAAGAAAAACATTTAGTAACACAATACTCTTCACCAAATTCAGGTGGGATAGGTATATACATAAGGAAATATGCTTCTATACATTCGATAAATATAAAAAGTAGATATAAACTATTATTGCTAGATACCAATGAAAGTTTTACAAAACGAGATAAAATAATAGAAGGATCATTGCTAGAAGATCATACACAAAATGATACTGTAAAATTCTTGGGCACAGAAGTTACCAACGTTATGGGATTCAGAAATCTATTAACAGAACAACATAGACAATATGAATATACCGGTAGTGTTGCGCCTTACACATTTGCTGTTTGTCGTACTGGCACAACAGCTACTCCTGCTCGAGCAGAATCAAATTATTATGGCGGAAACATGTTCAAGCCATTTTATTCTAATAAATATGCATTCATACAAGGTCAAGCAAATGCAAATTATTTTACTATAACAGATTTTGGAGAATCTATAACATTTGATACAGTAGGAATCAAATTTATGCATTCATCTTATTATAGTGAATACTATGTTAATAATAAAATGAATGATGTAGAATTTCAAGTTACCAATGATAATCCTTCAAGTGAATCCGCTGTATGGACTATTGTGCAGGCAAAATTTGATGATCAAAGACAACATCCTGGAGAACTTATACAGCGACTATACACATTTGCATCTGGTTCTGTAAATGGAAGATATTTAAGATATCATTCTAGAGGAGGTACAAGAAATTCGTCAATGTACTATTATCATAATTTAAGTGTATACAACATGTCAGCATCATGTGTTCCTGGAACTACTCCTGCATACAATGCAATACGACATACTAATGGAGGACCTGTTGCAGCAATTTGTCAACTTGAATTGGCTAACACAAAAAATTGGAGCGTTGGTGATCAAATATTTTTTCAGTCTCCTACAGATAGTATAAATTATTCTTATGCTGGTTATCATTCGTATCGTCAACTTCATTCACTTACTGACTATCAAAATGTAACTCATGACGATGTTCTAGGCGGAAAAGATAACATATTTACCATAACAGCAATAAACGGTAATGTAATAACATTAGATAGACCATGTCATCATTATTTAGAAGATGGCGTTATAGCATTTAAATTTAATAGAGGTAAAATTAACTTTAACAGCCTAGGCAAAAATACGGCAATGGTGCGATTGGAAACTGGCACTGGAACGCCATTTGTTCATATGTCACATATGCAATCAAGAAACACGTATTTATATATGCCGAGTGATCCAGATCATGATAATTATCAATACATGTCAGATTGCGGATTTTCATCATACGCACATAACTATTATTTATATGTAGCTGGTGGCCCATCGACATTTCATCGAAATATTATATATGATGGATATTATTATGGCCATTCACAAGCGTATCCTAATGCCGGATCATTTGATTCAGATTTGAGATACAATATACTTGCACATAACGGTCGAGTGGATAATGCTGTTTATGCAATGGAAAAACAATCTATTCGTAATTTTCTTCATTACAATTTGGTATCTTCTGGATATAGTAGCTTTTATATGAATAAATTAGGTGGCTATGGCATGATTCAAGACACAGGCAAACTTATACATAAAAACATTTTTATATCATCGAGATATCCAATGGATAGTTATTTACCAACGCCACTAATTGCACAGTATAGTAGTGATACAAGTATAGCAGATAGAATTCAAATTAGCAATATTTTTATGGCTCCAAGTAATCCAAATGTTTTTCAGGGAAACAATACATATTTTGGACAAGGTGGATTACAAAAAAATTTAAGAAAAATTGGAATCAGGCCATTGAGATTGACAAATGATAATGTTGGCATGTTAAGTAAAGTTAACGGCTCTCAAATGGGACTTTATAACTATGAAGCCGGCGGAGAAGATATGAGTTATATATCTAAGCAAAACGCATTTTCATATGACGGAACATTCTTTTCAGGAAAAATACATAATAATTATAATGGAAATGATTTTTTAATAATGGGTCATTACTATTTGAAATTAATTTTTGTTAAACGAGGCAATGAAGTTGATTTGTATCCAAACGGAAATCTAATAAAAGAACAAACATATGATATGCCTAAATTAATATGTCAGTTTGAAGTATTTGAAGATGCCGACGTAAGATTTGATTTAGATCTTATATATAAATTAACATTTGCAAAATTATATAGCAAAGGAGCTTCATCCACGAATTTAACTTATGCTGGAGTCAGGCCATATCAAATTATTCTATTAAATAATAACAGAGAAGTTTTAGATAACATTGATTTAACTGCCAAAACATTTGAAACCATAGAACATAGAAGAATACATAAATTGCCGAAAGGAGTATATCAAATAGAAAGCAGATTCCAAGATAATTACAACAAACAAAATTATAAGGCGGCTACATTCAAAAAAATTGATTTGAAATTAGTTACCTCCAACGTTAATAATATAAAAATTTACAAATTTAACTTTGATGTTTTCGATCAACTTAATAATTTTGATCACACGAGAGATACTTCAAATAATTTATTTACAACTGACAATGGCGGTAAAAATAAAGTAGTTAAACAATCTTCGGACTTAGGAGGAACTACAAATTATAGATTTAACAAAATAAAACTTTAATATTTATACTAAAATGAATTTTGATATATTAAATAGTAAACCATTAGAATTTTTCAACGAATCTGGCGAATTAGTTGCTAGAATGTTTGTATCTAGTTCTGGGGATTTTCATATATCTCCGGCATCATCTTCCAATCAGGATATTATAATAGGAGATAGAAATACTGTAGGAGATGTTGAAATAGGATTACCATCTGCAGAATCTAAGTTGAAATTGATGGGTGGTGGTATCATTTCCGCAAATGGAGGATCATTAACGTTAGGAGATCCTGCTACAAATGATACTGTAATTATAAATACAATGTCATTAAATATAAATGGCACAAGAAGAACATTGTATACAACTGCAAGTATTGCTTATGCAGGTAGTAATATATCATCCGTAACTCAATCATTTGCTAACGGTACCGTACAAAAAACTGCTATAAATTATTCTGGCGACAATCCTATATCAGTTGTAGTATCCGGATCAGATAATGTTAATAAAGTATATACATTGAGTTATGATGGATCAAATGTTACCGAGATAAGAGTCACTTAATATTTATATAAAAGGAAGAAATGGCAATTTATACATTACCAAATGGAGCAAAACATAATACATCATTAGACATATATGATCAACCAATTACAGATGATTATACTGGGTCTATAGATTTTTGCGAACAAGTTATACAAAACAATGATATGGTACAAACGTTTATTTCAGGATCAAATCCTAACTTACCAAAACGAGACAAACAACGATTCACAGATACATCATATGATACATATAATTACACAGTAGAAACTTCATTTCATTATGCATCAGCTGAAACATATGCTGTTCGTGCAACACAAACCAAATTAATAATAGAAAGCAAATAGCATGGGAAATCATTTTAACTTTGCAGGAGATTATTTTGTATCAGCATTAGGAGGTAATGATTCAAATGCCGGTAGTGCCGATGCCCCTTTCAAAACAATTGGAGCGGCTGTCACTGCAGCACAGGCAGCAGGAGATTATAAAACTATAGTAATAGGCACAGGAGTTTACAATGAAACAATAGCATTTGGGAGCAGTTATGGATATCATACCTTTCAAGGTGATGGAGAAGTATATCTCGAAGGTAGTGGACTTACTTATGCGTTAACTGGATATCAATCGGGCGTTGTATATAAAAATATAAATTTTATAAATTGGGCAGCATTCATGCCTAGTAATGAATCACAGGAACCTCAATATTTTCAATGTAACTTTAAAAATATTCATACATTTAATACTTATAGACAAAGATATCCAGGCGCGGGCAGACACCAGCTGGATCAATGTACATTAGAAAATTGTGGTAACTATACTTCCGAATTAGAAACAGGTACTTATAATAATTGTATAATTAAAAATAGCAATACAACAGGAACTTCTACTGGAGCCTTAACTGATATAAACGCAAATGCATATACTCAACAATTCGATGGATGTATTATAGATAATCCGGGTAATTTGGCATGGAGTGGGAATGTAATACAAGGAACAACTTTTAAAAATTGTGTTTTTACAGCTGCTACTCGAGTAGCATATTATACTGCTCAGTTAAGCAATTATACTTATAATGGTCAAGATTATATGGGTAATGGAGGTACTTATGGCTTTTTAACATATGGCCCATCGGAATTAGATCCTATAGGAATAATTGATAATGAAACCGGAACTTTTAATAGGAATCATCCTAGCCATAGTGCCGCTTTCAATACCGGTTTTGCGCAAATGTATCGTAATTGTTTTGTTGTAAATGAAATAGATTATAATACTCAACTTTCTGGTTCAGGAATGTTTAATAATTTAGCATCTACTATTAAATTTGGGATTAGTTCATCAATAATGTATAAATCTCGAGCTAATACTACATTAAATGCTTTGGGAGGAACTAATCCTTCTATAGCATTTGGCTATGAATCTAGTTCACTTAATCCTTTACATCCAATGGGAGGAGCAATTTGGCAAGGTATAACAACATCTTCATTAGGAGGATTTCAAATTGATGGAAGTGAACATTCTGGATCAATAACTTCAGCTGTTATAGATCAAGGCTCACCGAAAGTTATTAATAGTATAGGTATAGGATTTACAACATTATCTCCAAATGCCGCGGCCCCTTCCACTCATCCATCAGGTTCTCTAAATCATAATCCAACAAGATATCAGTATGAATTAAGATATGGTAATTCTTCTGATTTGTCTGGAGAGACCTATAAGATATTTGAATGGGGGCAACCACCTAAGGTTCATGGGGGACTTACAGGATCTGGAGATCAAAATTTTCCTTCTAGCGGTGGTACGCGAGTATCTGCTAGATATTTACAATTAAGAATAACTCTAAGAACAGATATGTCAGGATCATTGTAATGAGTTACGATGCTTTACAAATATATGGAATTGCAATTACTGCCGATGAAACTAGAATAAGTAGTATCAATTTACTTTCGGACGAAAGTCGAATATCAGGGTTTCATATTAATGCAAACAATTTTTTTCAAGGAGATATTCTAGTTTCAGATACATCGGGTGAAATTATAGTAGGAGCATCTATTTCAATTACCGGTAATGGAACTAATTTATCAGGAACTACAAACTCAGAAGGAATATTTAATATTCAGGGTATTGAAACAATCAATACCAATTTAAGTATACAAGCAAGTGGATTCCATGCTTATCAAGGCCCAATGCCTACAAATGTAAGCGATGGTGGAATAACAATAGCCTTAAAAGAACAAGTGATACAACGAGTAAAAGTTACCAATAGAGGTAACATAATGATCAATCCAAATGATGGCATTCTAATAGAATTAGATTGATATTTATATTAAAAGATTATGGCATTTCATCATTCACCAAGAATAGTATCAGACGGATTAATTTTAACAGTAGATGGCGCTAATGTTAAGTCATATCCTGGCTCTGGAACTACATGGAATGATATATCAGGTGGCCGTACAGGCACATTACAAAACGGCCCAGTTTTTAGTACAGCTGGCGGAGGATCAATTGATTTTGATGGATCTAATGACTATATTAGCTTTGATTCTACAATTACCCAATTAAGTGATTATACTATTAATGCTTGGTTTTTTGTAGATGTATCTTCAGCTGCTCAAGGTATTATAACATGGGGACAAAATTCTAGCGGAAAACGTAGAGCAATGATAATATGGAATGGAGGTAGTGGGACTAATTATTATTTACGTTCTAGTACTCACGGAAGTAATCCAGCTAGTACTACCGTTATGTCATCAGGTCAATGGTGGAATGGCACTGTAAGTTTAGCAAGTAACGGCACAGCAAAAATATATGTTAATGGCGCACTAGAAAATACATCAACTAATTCTTTTAGTACTCCAAGTAGTAACGCTATATATATAGGAGCAACATCAACTGGAACAGAATTTTTTAACGGAAAAATAGCTATAATTAATGTTTACGATAGAGTATTAACAGATGCAGAAGTACTTAAAAACTATAACGCAATGAAAGTGAGGTTCGAGTAATGGCAACGAATTATGGAACATCTCCGATAGTAACAGATGGATTGATATATTATATTGACCCAAGCTCAATAAAGTCTTGGGCAGGCCCTAATTCTAATACTGTAAATGATTTAATAGGTACTAATAATGGTACGATATATAATGATACGTCCGGAAGTTATGGAGTTAATAAAAGTTTTCAATTTGATGGTACTAATGATCGTATACAAACAGTTAGTAATATTGGTATTTCTGGAAATCAAGATAGAACGATGTCTGTTTGGTTAAAAGGAGGAAGTAC